>Ga0209977_10000146_pt1 | contig 26527 bp, 22 predicted proteins | sample SumtaG_2_FD_183113 | JGI IMG/M metagenome (GOLD analysis project Ga0209977, IMG submission 183113) | Deep subsurface microbial communities from Indian Ocean to uncover new lineages of life (NeLLi) - Sumatra_00607 metaG (SPAdes) (version 2) | ecosystem: Environmental > Aquatic > Marine > Oceanic...
TTTAATAGCATCATCATGGATCTGCTTAATAACGCAGTTAGACGAGCACAACAAAATGGTAGAAAGACAGTAAAGGCAAGAGATTTATAAACTCACTTGCCTTTAAACCTAATTTTTTTTTAATTTTCTAATTCTAAATAAGAAATCTAATAATTAAATAATAGTAGAAAGCTTTTCATATTTAGCGCTACTTATTCCTGTAGATAAATCTTTACTAACAATAATCTTAGAAGTAGATATATCTTGTGGAATTGCGGTATGAGTGATCAGAAAAATTTGTGAAAATGATTTAGATTTTATTAGATGTTTGAGAACTCGTTCTCTTCGAGTTTCATCCAAAGCAGCCAGAGGTTCATCTAACAGTAGAAAATCCACTTTTGGGTTTCTTCGTGGTGAATCTTTTGTGGGTCGAATTGAACTCATTAATTCTGATATTGCAAGACGTAACGCAATTCCTAAGGCAGTGCGATCTCCTCCTGATAAAACCTCAGTTGATTCGTATTCACCATTGTAATTATCTCTAATTCTTAGAGATAAGCCAGTTTTTCTCGTTCCGCTTAAATCAAGGAGTAAATCACTATATTGCCCAGAGGTGAAATCTTTAATATATTTATCAGTCGTTAAAGCAATATTTTTCACTAATCGTTTTACAACCATATATTCAGTTACAAATCTTCGAACAAATTCCTTAGCTTTATTTATATGGTCAATATCGACTTCATAATCTCCAATTTTTTTTTCTAAATCTTTCATTTTTAAAATTTCATTCTGTAATTGTCCAATTCTTTCTTGTTCAGCTTGAAATTTAGCTTTTTTCTCATCCAAACTATTTGTTAGTGCTTTTAATTCTGCAGAAACTTTTTCCTTTTCAGAAGAAAATTCTTTTATTCCTTCAATGCTTAAATTTTTAAACTGAGTTCCATATGCAGAAAGGAAACTTTTAAGTTCCTTCTCAATTTTTCTTAATTCTAATTCATATTTTTTATAATTCTCGAAATCCAGTTTTAATCCTTGATGGATTGTTATGTTTTCTTTTATTGTATCTAATTTATCTTGAGAGGTTTTTATGTTGTTATTGAAACTCGTTAATATCTGTGAAATAGATTTGACTTTATTTTGGTTTAATTTAATATCATTAGTGAATTTTTGAATCATTTCGTCATAATGTTCCTTTGTTAACTCATTTTGACAAGTGGGACATAATGCTATTTTCTTTCCCTCTTTCTTTATCGTAAATTTCAGACTTTTTTCCATTTTATTAATAGATTTTTTTATATCTTCTATTCTTCCATTAGTTTTCCCTAAACCCTTAATTGTAGCCTCTCTTTTCTTATCTAGTTCATTCTTCTCTTTTTCTAGCTTTATTTTATTTTCGGTGAATGTTTTTATTCTATTGATAATTGTATCTTGCGATTCAAAATCTCCTATACTTAAATCTGTCTTTTTAATTTTAACTTTAAAATCGTTTTTATATGATAAGAATTTATCATTTGTACTTTTCTGTTGATTATTTAAATTCTCTAATTGAGATATTAATTCATTTGAAGGGAAATCTTTAATTTTTTGTTCATAATTCACTTTTTTCTTTTCTTGTTCTGTAATTAGTTTTCTTAACTGAGAATTTTCTTTTTCAATACGATTAATGTCGTTATTAATCCTCTCAATAGGGACTCTTAATTTTTCAAGATTTTCTTTTCCATATTTTTTTCCTTTAGATTCATTATCTAAAAAAGAAAGCGCATCATCAATTATATTCAATCTAAATAAGTTAATAATCATCTCTCGTAATTCTGCCCCTTTTTTATTTGCTAATTCTTCTACCTCACCTTGTCTCACAAAGACAGTATTCATGGCTTGTTCTGAAGAGATTTCAAAAAATTTCTCAGTATTAAATCTTTTTACTTCTTGGTAGACTTTCCTATTCTCCACCCATTCAAACATTTTTGTTGTAATACTTCCTGTTCTACCCCACTTTCGATAAATATAATATTTTTTTTTATCAAATATGAAATATACATATATCTCAGCTTTTTCTTGAACTCCATATGTAATAAAAGACTCTGCATTTCTTCCTCTAAAAATCCGGGGTCCAAAAAAAGCAAAAAGAACCCCTTCCAATATTGTTGATTTTCCATAGGAGTTATTTCCACTTATTAGAATCAATCCTTCAGAAAATTCATCATTACCTTTAGGTAAATTCAAATGCTTATACCCCATGAAATTTTTAAAATTTAATTTAGTGATTTGCGTGGATAATTACACCTCTTTCTCTTTCTCCATTATTCTTAGTGCCTTTTTAATTGCTTTCATTCCAAATTCAGTTAATTTATCCACATTATATTCCGTTTTTTCTTCACTTAATTTTTCATTTACAAACGTTTTAAACTCTTCATCTGGTTTTTCAAGGATATAATCTTGGATTACTCCAGCACTTATATCATCCTCACGAGTCTCAGATATATCAGAAATTTTCCAAATCAACTGTAATATGTTATATTTTTCAGGTTGGGAAAAAATACCTCTTCTGATTTTTAACATCAATTCATTTATTTGCCAGTTTCTTTCAAAGGTCATTTCACCCTCAAAATTTAATTTTAACCTTGCAGAGGTTTTTGGATTAAAACCATCTTTTGAACCATAACTTTTCAGTTCATTTTCTATATGATTTTCCAATTCTGTAATTGAAAAGTTTGCTTTAGCATCGATAAGGATTATTTCAAATGATCTATTTAATAAATTATCTGTAAAAAAGCTCTCAACTTTTAATTCTTTAGTTTTCTCATCAATATCAACGATCAAATATGCTTGATTTTCAAATATTTCTTTAAAATTCAGTGGTAATAAGCCTCCAGAATAGTAGTGATTTCGTGATACTTTTTTAAAACCATGTTCATGCCCTAAAGCAACATAATCATAGTTAAAATCATCGGAATTAACCTTACTGTGTAGAGTTTCATCACCTACGGAACCATGAGCTACAGCAATATTAATATAAATATTATCTTTTGGTTGTTGATTTTGTATCCAATTATCATAAGCAGATTTATAAGTTTCAAAACTTTTAAATTCGAAATATGGAAATAAATAAAATCTCACTTTTTTATTTGGAAATTCTAATGATAAAGGCTCATTTGATTTTATTGCTTCTAGAAGATCTCTTTCTTTAAAATAATATAAATTTGGATATTGATCTTTATCTATATGGGATTCAAAGGGAGTATATTCATATCCTCTAAAAATTCCATGATTCCCTTCTATATAAATTAATGGAACTTGATTATTTGTATTTTCAAAAAAGATCTGTAAACCTTGTTTTAGTGTTCTTCTTGCAGGCTCAGGAGGGGGATATGAACTATATTTAGAGGGATGGTGAAATATATCTCCGCAATGAACTAAATAATCAAGATTTTTAATTTTGGAAATCTTATTCATAATTTTTAAAAAACAATCATAGATTTCCTGTTCGTAAGGTTTTGAATAATTCTCAATTGCCCACTTGTTTGTTGTTCCTCTTCTGGCTCTATATCCCAGATGAGTGTCGGACATATGAACAATTTTAACCATTTTAATACCCTCCATTTATCAATTTATTATCTGTAATACGCATTATTCTCCTAAAACTTTTTTCCTCCATTCTTGTGTATATTTTTTTGTTTTTTTGTTGTATTGGAGTTCTAAAAATGCAGCTTCTAATTTATTATATTCTGAAACAAGAAGAGTGCTTGCTTCATGTGCTCCATTTAAACTTAATGGATATCCCCGTGGAGAGTATGGGATTAGGTTTTTAAGGGCTTTTATGGCATCTTTCGTATCTAAATAATCACAAATATCAAATCTAAGAGCAGAGCTTTCTTCTTGTATTCTTGTAATATAAGCTTTACTCCTGGTATAAATTGAGAGATCTGGTAATTCTATTAAGAAATTCCGTTTATCTAAAATTTCCGCCCAAATCGGTAATATAAAATTACCTTGAGCATCACGTAAACGACATGTTTTTGAGAAAGAATAATATTTTATATTATAAGTTTCAATAAATTTATAGAAGAACTCAGTAAAAGCACTTGGTGGAAAGATATGTTGACGAAACATTTGTATTCCATCACCAAGAAACACAACATTTTCTTTTTTACCCCAATTACTCTCATGTTTGATTCTAATTAGAGTCTTTAGAATTTCATCAGCAGTTCTTATTCTATCTATAACATGTCCTAAAGTTGGATAATAGAAATCATGTGCATTTATATGTTTTTCAATTTTTTGTCTATAGGTTGATTTATACCAATTAGTTAATTTATCTATTTTATCCTTTAAAACTCCTACATAGAAGTCTCTCTTTATAGTTTTTATAAAATTTTCAATAACGGTTTGGTAAATTATAAGTTTATGTTCATTATCTTCAATGTAAGTACTAATTGGTTTATACATGATTTTTTCTTTATAATACTCACCATTCTTAAACATTACTTGGCATTCTCCAAATTTAAACGATGCCAATTTGGCATATGTACCGCTGAATGTATTAGAACTTTCATCAAAACCAATAATTTTATAACCTTCATCGATGTATTCAGTTAATTCACCCTCAATTATGTGATGAGGCATTTCAACAAAAATTGAATTAGTATTTTTTAGGCTTTCGTCGTTATCAAACTTATCTGTCTCTAATTCAATCTTTTCTTCTTCTGTCCATTTTACTCTTCTTTTTTGAATATATTCTTTGAATTTTTTAACTTCCTCATCTATTGATCTGTTAGGTCTTTCCTCAAAAGATTTTTCCAGTGAAATTAATTCAAAATCGAAAGAAATTATTATTCACCTTTAACAAATTTTAAATATTTCTTAAGGGAGTCCCGTTGGAGGTGGATTATTACCTTGGGAAGCCATCTTTTTTGCGAAATCTTCATAAAATTTTTTTGAAATATTCCTAAAATAATCATCATATAGGGGGATTCTTAACTTCTGAAAATTAGTGAGCCAAATCCCTGAAATTAAGGCAATTCCTCTGGTTCCCGTCAAGGATTCAAGATCACTCTGTTGGATACCTCCCCCCAAGATTTTAGCTGCTACAGCTTTTTCTGTACCAGATCTTAGAGGTAAATTTATCACAGTATTCATATTTGATAAAATAGTATCATCAATTGGAGAATATTGTTGTGAAATTACCTCTAAACCCAAATTAAACTTCCTCCCTTGGCGTGATATATCTTTGAATACATTACTATGTTTCATCATCTCTGGCCTTAAAATACTTGGAGCTTCTTCAATTGTGAAAATAATTATTGGCATTTCAGTAGGATCCTTTATTGATGTACCTGTTTTCACATAATTCTTCTGAATATTGGCTTTATAATTATCATGGAAATTTTTTGGTAAAGTGTGCTCTAGTTTCTTCTCTAATGTAGGTAAATCAGTTGAAGATTTAAGAGCTTTTCTGATATCAAATAAAGTCCTTGCTAAAACACCATTGAACAAGAATTGTTCCAAATCAGAAATCATTGAAGAGTTAAAAATAATTACTCCTCCCTTCTCTAACTTCTTTACTATTTTGGGCAATTTGCTAATTGCATTAGATTGAAACATATCTGAATATTCCAACCAATGCATTCTTCTTCTAACTGCTGCCATTGTTTTATCATCATGGCCTCCTGGGGGTTTATAACCCTCAGTTAATAGATTATCTATATAGTTATCTGGATCACTTCTATAAGATGAAAAAATAGCTCCAACTTGTAAGTCATTAAAACTTCCTGTAGCAAAAAGATCTTCCGGTTTTATTTCTTGATAATTAATCACACATGGTTCTGCCATGCTTTTAACTTCACTAGGAGGTATTCCTTTGTTGGGGTAGAGATAAAACCACGTCCCAAATAGATTCTTGTTATATTGGGCAGCTTTGCATATATCATTTAAACCATAATCAATACATCCAAGAGCATATTCATCGTGCATATCTATTGCTAACATAGAGATCTTTGTTCCTTTTCCATTTAAAATAACGTTTGCATTGTGTTGAAGCAAACCATCAATAAAAACTTGATTTAAATTTGATTTTCCCATTCCTGTTGCTCCAGCAATAAAAAAATGGTACATTAGATATTTATATGGAAAAAACACTTTAACGTTTGTTTCTGAAGCCAAGTTTCCCATAAAAATACCTTCAGGAGTGAAGATTTTCTTCAAAAATTCTGATTTGTCATCTTGGTCTTCTGATATTTTCATCGAATGAGGTTTTAAAACTTCTTTTTCCATTAAATCTTCAATAATAAAAAATACATTTAATGTGTGATCGATTTTTTGCTTAGTTTTCTTGTCAATTTCTGTACAGATAATTGGACGTCCTTGGATTACGTATTGTAATTCGGATTCTAATTCTGCTGTAATGTACTCAGTAATTCTTACATTCTTTAATTTTTGCCTTGTTAAGACATAGTCTGAAATAGTTTGTTCATTTAATATTTGAATTATGATAAAATAATTTTTATCAGCACTTTCAGCTTCGAGTTTAATAAATCCATGAAGATGAATATATTTTTCATAAAAAATTTCGATTGTACTTTCGAGGGGATTTATTCTAATTATCATTTTTATCTTTAATCCTATCTCTTACTAATTATTAATATTATTCAACTTAAATAAATAAAAAATTATGTTAATCTAAACTTAAATTTGCGTTATAGTCTTTTGAATGTAATATTTGTCTTAATATATAAAGTGAAGAGACTTAATGAGTTTAGTAGTCTATAAAAGATCTATTGCTGATTTGAATAAATCTTTTTTATCCATTTTCTCTTTTTTATTCTGTGATTTAAATTGAACTGAAGATTTTTTATAAACCTTAGGATTTAATTCGGAAACAAATTGAGATGCCCGTACAATTTGAGGACCTCGGTAGGCAGGTTTAATCGAAGGAGTAATAAGATACAATTGATCTTTTGCTCTAGTTATTGCAACATAAAATACTCTACGTTCTTCTTCAAACGCATCTGGATCACCTATACTTCTACCAGAAGGAAATGAGTCCTCGCATAGCATAGGGATAAATATAACCCGCCATTCAAGTCCTTTTGCTCTATGTACTGTAGATAAGACTAAAGGGTTTTCTTCCTCTGCTTGCTCACCGGAATGAACAGTTTTTGATTCTAGGTTAGATAAATTTAAACTTAAATTTTCTAAAAATTTCCGAATGGTTGGAAAATTTTGTGCATATAAACTTAATTGATTTAGATCTTCTATCCGTTCTTGCCAATTATCATATTTAGATTTTAGATGTTCTTCAAGAACTTTGACTAAATTTTTAATGACTTCTGAGGGATTATCCTCAGGGGAAAAATCGATTAAGTTTTTTATATATGAGATTAAATTTCTTATACCTTCTTTAGATATACGTGACCCTTTTAATTTTTCAGCATAGAACATCTTATTGATTAATGCATCGATTGGATGTTCAATATTCGAAATTGCTTCGAAAATTTTAGAACCAGATGTAGTTCCTATCCCTTGAATTATTGAAAAAATTCTCGCCCATGAAACTTCGTCATATGCATTCTCAATTATTCTTAAATGAGCTAATATATCTTTAATATGAGCTCTTTCGAAAAAACCAACACCAGCTCGAACTTCATACGGTATATTTTTAGCTCTCAACTCTAGTTCTATTCTGAGTGAATGAGATGCAGCTCTAACAAGTATAGCAATTTCATTTAGATCATATCCATCTGATCGTAATTTTAAAATTTGATTTGCTATAAATCTTGCTTGATCTACATCATCCGCTAAATTCACTTGGAATGGCAATACTCCTTGAGAGCGAGTTGAGCGCATAGATTTCTTAAATTGATTTTCATTATGCTTTATTGAGTCATTTGCCAAATTTAAAATCTCAGGAACGCTTCTATAATTATAAGTTATCGTATATCTCTTACAATCTCTATTCTTTTTCTCGAAATTCAATATATTTTGAAAATTAGCTCCTCGAAATGCGTAAATACTTTGCGCGTCATCTCCTACCGCCATAATATTATGTTCTGGATTCTGTTTAACAATTTTATGTATAATTTCATCCTGAACATAATTTGTATCTTGATATTCATCTACAAGAACATTTTTTATATTTTTGGCAATTAATTGAGCAACAGCTCTCTCATCTAATAATTGATTCCAATATATCAATAAATCATCGAAATCTACTAAATTATCTTTTGCTTTCTTAGCTTTGTAAATCTTGAATACTTCTTCTAATTTTTGAATAATATTTTCATTGTCAAATTGATTATACTTCCATAATATTACATCTCGAATCGATTTATTACAATTAAAAGAATATGATAAAATACTTTTTGCCATTTTGGAGTTAGGGAAACGTTCCTCGATTTCTTTAATATTAGCTTTTTCTATTGAGAGTTTCATGAGTGTCTTAGCATCAGTTTCATCCATTATAATATAATTTGTTTTCAGTCCTAACATTTTTGCATATTTTCGGATAAAACGATTTGCTATAGAATGGAAAGTTCCCGCCCATATTCCTTTGGGACGCTTCCCTAAAAGAATTTCTACTCGCTTAATCATTTCATTAGCGGCTTTATTCGTAAATGTAACTAACATAATTTCACTAGGTTTTTTACCAGATAATAGTAATTTTGCGACAGAATATACAATCGTTCTTGTTTTTCCACTTCCAGCACCAGCTATCACTAACATTGGACCCTCTATATTATTAATGATTTTAAGCTGTTCTTCGTTTAAATCATCCTCAAAATTGATTTCTTTATATTGTTCTTTGAATTTTGACGGGACAACTTCTAGTGATTCAGCAAAATCGTTGTCATAGAACTCAAATACATATTCCTCTTCTTTATTCTTTTTCTTATTGCTCAAAGTTTTGCTTTATTTTTATTTTTCATTTTAATATATGAAATAATAAGAAATTACTAAAAAATAATTCATGTGAGAGAATTTAATAAATTTTAAGAACTAAAATGCTAGACATATTTTGTTCTACAAATTAGATAATTATCTTTATACTAAACCTACAAGTAATTTAAAAGCAGTAGTTTCATCTTTATCATCTACAGATGTAATTGTAAAGGAAATGTCATGTTTATCTCGAATATGAGGTGCAGTTTGTGCTGCAATAAATTTCATTCGAGTATTTGTATTTGCTCCTGCCCAAATCCATACTTTGCCCTCACGTATGTCAACAAAAAGTAGAATTTTATCTGAATCTAATAATTCAAATAAAGGAACATTTTCCTCCACTTTGATTTCTTCAAAATCTTCTAATTCTTCTTTAAATTGATAAACAAACATCAAAATTAAATCGCTTGAATTTCTTCCTTATCTTATATTATAATCTTTATCTTATTGATTTATAAATTTTAAACATTTTATATCAACTTTTTATGAAATTCATAAACAAATATTAAAATTTTAATTATCTATTTCAACAGAATCTTAAATCTCAGATATATAAAGAGTATATTGAATAAATTTTTTATTTAGATAAAGTGTTTAGGTAATAAGAATTTTAAAAATCGTTTTGAAATCTTCTTCTTCGTAATGTGGAAATAAGATGTCCCCTTGAGAGAAGTTGGATTCCAAATTGGGAGCTATAATCCCGAGAAAAATCAGTAATAACATTACAAATCATAATTCCCCCTTCAATATTCGTATCAATACACGCTTTATGTAATTGTCGTAATTGAGTGATTGATATTTCTCTTTTCCAGTCACGAATGAATACTCCATATGTACTAAGGTTATTTTTTACAATGGCATCAAAAGTCCAAGACTTACCAGACACTCCTTTATTTTTCACAGGACCTTCAATAAACTCATATTTCTCAGAAAAAACGTTTTTAGCTAAATCAACTAAATTTTTATCTCCTAATGACATAACACTCACAATTTTCTATAATAAAGTGGCTTTAATGTATTATATACGGATATATTCAAATTTTATTTAAGATATTATATTACGTCTGTAACATGATTATGTCTATTTTATTTAGAGACAAGAAAAACACACGACAAAAAGGATTTCATAGAATCCTTACGCCAATGAAATCTTAATTAATGAAAAATTCAGCTAACTTAAAAAATGGGTAGGCCCCCTCACCATCAGGACCATTTTTTTGTACAAACTTCCATAAATTTTGTTGTAAAAAGTCTAACAATCCTTGGATTACTTTATCACAAATTGAATTGCAGGATAAATAATTGAGACCACATTTGTTATTAAATTTCTTACAGAATTTTTTCATTTGTAATGATATTCCTTGTGCAGATAATATTGAAATACTTTCCCAAGTATCCCTAAAACCAGCTAATTGACTCGGATATGTTTTTTTTAATAAATTTATTAAATGATTTCTTGATGAATTATCATTAAAGCGTTTCTTAATCCCTTTAAGTTCTTTCTTAGCTTCAAGTTGACAAAGAAAAGTATAATATTTGAGTAATCTTTCCGCTTCTTTTGTCTTCTCAGAATCAATTATCTTCCAGCCTTTAGCCCTTTTACAACTAATCTCTTTATTATCTGGATTTGAAAATTTCGTAGGGTAAATCCAACATTGTGGTGGTTTAATTCCTGAATTATGAACTAAACACCCATTAATTTTTTTGTTATATAGAAAGCATTTTCCTTTTTCATCATCAAATCTTAATTTGAAACTGAAGACATCCCCTCTAATGAAATCTTCTTTAGTTGCATATCCTTTTTTAATATATTCTTGTGCTAATATTTTTGGAATATTGATCTTGATGGAACAACAATCACCATGGCAAATTGATATGCAATCTGGTCCCAAAATTGCTGAACTCATTAAAAGATTGAAATTTTTAACAAGTTCCCAAAATTTGTCGTCAACCACAGTATTTATTATTAATTTAATTATTAATGTTAATCATAAAGACTGATTATCATTTAAAATGATTATCATTTAAATAAGTTTAAATTAGCATAATTTTATTATTTAGTAAATTTTGATAACAAATTTTGTATAAAATTTTTTCTAAATCTAAATAATATAAATACGAGAAGAATATAGAATGTCTGAAAATCTAGTAATTATTGATCTAACCGAACGCGAGCGCATAGTTCTCGATGGTTCGCAAAATCTTAAAGAAATATTCGGTAAAGGAACACTTGTTGTGAAAAATCCAACCCAAAGAAGCAGACTATGGAATTTAATTTGTGATGTTAAAGAAAATGTTAATACTTCATTGGAATCGAAAGAACTTACAGTAGGAACATTAAACCCTGCCCAAGATTTTAGTAAAGAATATGAAATAAAAGATCTTAAAGATTCCTCTTTAAAAGTTGAGGAAATATTTGATACGGATAAGTCAGACTCAGGAAAAGTAAATAATGCGTTTCTCTATAAAAAAGATAATAAATGTAGTTTAAAACTCATTCTAACAAATCCATTGAACTTACCTATCCTGGATATAAAAGTTAAAAGAGACATGCCAGCATTTATTCAAGAAATTGAAATGAGAAATCCATCTAATGGGGAAGCAAATTTAAAAGAAGAGGATGGGAAGCAAATACTTTCTTGGGAGTTAACATCTTTAGATGCAGAAAACAAAGCTGAACTTGAGATTTTCTTCACAGTTAATATGAAAGAGTTGACCTCACAAGAGCTTGGAGTTTTGACTGTAAATTATTTAATTAATAATTATAAATTAACAATGATGAACCCTGAAGTTAGAGGACTTACCGATTCAATGAGTGGAATCGATAGAGATGAGGGTTCTCAACCTGGTATATGGGATTGTAATGTTGAATTTATTAATGAATCTGGATTTCAAGTAAAGCTTGAAGATGTAAAAGTTTCACAAACAATAACGACAGGAGTTGAGACCGTAGTTTCTCAAACACCTGATAGAGTTTTAAATCCTGACGAATCATGGGATTTTGATTTTCAAGTTGAAGCTAAGGACGTACCAGAACTAAGTTCTGAAATTGGATGTACACCATTGTTTGTAGTGATTCCAAGAGTTATCGGTGAAATTGTAAAAGAATCTACTATTTACGAAGTTTTAAGTGCCACTATTAATAAAGACCTTAATCCACCTGAAGTAGATGCTTATGCAAATACTAACATGACAATTACAAATAATATCGTGAATGATGGTTCATCTCCAATTGATAAGTTTTTCTTATCAGATGAGCTTCCTCCTGATTTTATTCCTCCTTTAGTAAAAGAAATAAAAATTTTATTAGCTGATATTGATATAAGTTCAAGAGAAGAATTCGTCCAAAAAATTCTGATCGATCCAAGTGATCAAGATTTTTCTAAAAAACATCAAATATACGTTGAATTATTCAATCTCTCGAATGAGTTTCTTCCAGGAAAACAAATGTTAATTTCATATCCTCTTCTAGCAAGGAATCCTCGACCCCCTACTGAAACAAAATATATGACTCCAGTGAAAATTGATATCAATAGCCCTGTAGAAGGTAAATCATTTGTCCGATCTCCTGATGAAGAACCGGAATTAAAGGTAAGATACGTTAAGCGTAAATTAAAAACACTTAAAAGCATTAAACCTGGACTAACTGAGGGTGAATTTAGCATTGGAGTTAGAGTTCAAAACAAAGGAGACGTCGAATTAGAAAATGTATTAGTTAAGGATATTATTCCTTCGGGTTTTAGTTTGACTGAATTTAAACCTCCAGAGGGTGCAACTCATGAAGTAGTGCAAATAGGTGATCTATCAGAATTACATGTAAGAGTCACTGAGATAAAAGGTGGTGCTTCTGTGAGTATTAACTATAATTGCTCTGGTTCAGGTGATTATCCTCGATCAGAACCTGTTATTATTGTTTTAGGTAGAGGTGGAGGAGAAACGTCAACCTCTTCAGATGCACCTCCAGCAGGCACAGAAACCCCAAAAGCTCATGTTGCGAGCTCTCAAGCGGGAAAAATCCATGATCTGTTTATCGAACTATACAAAACTGTTGATCGCGCCCCAACTAGTGAAGTTTTTGGAAATTTATTAGAAAGAAAAAGAGATGAATTTCCACCTGGACCAGTTCTTCATCAAATTCTAGCATATGCAAAGGAACTAAAAGCTCTTGGAGAAAAAATTATTGTCGGTTCATTACATGATAAAGTAATGAACAAGCTAAAAGATTTTAAAGGCAAATATGATTAATTTTTTTTAAATATTTATAAATACAAATCATTTTTTTCTTCTTTTTTTTAAGATTGCGATAATTGATAAAAATAAATTATTTTTTATATTAATGACTAATTTATACTATTTAGCGTTATAAAGTAATAGTATAGACTTGAGGATCTTATGATAATTATAATATTGATTTTAATTCTTGCCTTTCTGATAAATTTTGTTATTAATTGGATAATCCTATCTGCATATAAATCTATTAAACCTAAATTTAGTGAGTGGTATAAGAAGATTTTTCCTGTAATTTGGATTATTTGCATAGCTTTAATCCCAATTGCAAATTCAAGCTTTTTCCAACCCTTTTTTAGTGAAAATATAAGTTATTTTTATAAATATCGGTTATGGTTTATACTAATAGGCATAATTTTAATTGTATTTGGAATGAAAATCCATTCACTGACTATAAAATTGTTAAAATCAGCAATTTATGAGAAAGAGAGCCCAAAATTGTTAAAAAAGGGCGTTTATGAGATTATGAGGCATCCTCAATATTTATCATGGCTATTATTTTATTTAGGAATCACATTCATATTTGACTCATTTATAGCTATAGTATTTTCTCCAATCTTAATTATTTTAACAGATTTGTTATGCTTTTTAGAAGAAAAATATGTAAATATCCCAAACTTTGGAAAAAACTACGAACAATACAAGAAAAAGACCCCATATAGGTTAATATCACCTCCTTATAATTATGTATTTACAATTATGGGGATTATAGTAGGCTATATAGGATTCTTAAATATTATGAGTTTTTAATGAATTAAAGAGGTGAACTAAGATTAAAATAGCAATTTTAGCTACAGATGGGTATGAGGATCTTGAACTTCACTATCCCCGTATTAGGTTGAACGAAGCTGGTTATGAAACCGAATTAATTAGTTTACATAGAAGAGAAATTAAAGGAAAACACGGATATCCAATAAAACCTGATAAATTGATAAGAGAAGTAAATCCTAATGATTATAATGGTGTAATAATACCTGGAGGTACAAAAAATCCTGATTATCTTAGAAGAGATAAGGATATCCTTGATTTCGTTTCTAAAATCAATGAACAGGGAAAATTAGTAGGTGCTATTTGCCATGCTGGATGGGTTTTAATATCTGCAAAAATAGTGCGAGGTCGTAAAGCAACTAGTTATTTTGCAATAAAAGATGATATGTTAAATGCTGGTGCTATATTCGTAGATTCCTCAGTTGTGATTGATAATAATTTGATTACTTCACGAATGCCAAGTGATTTACCTGATTTTATGAAAGCTGTTTTAGAATTTCTTGAACATCAAAAATAAATATATATAGAATAAAGATTTGAATATTTAATATAAGGTTTTAACGTTACTTATATCCTCTTTAAGGATTTCTAAAAAGTTGTTAATCTGTTCAATTTGTTTGTTGATAATTTCAACCTTTTTATCTAATATTTTATCGTCTGATAATTTTTTTTTCTCTAATTCTTTTCTTATAATATTATACACTCTTATTTGATTTAAGATATTTTGCATCCTTTTTATCTTAATTTGAAATAATTTTTTAAATTTTTTTAGATCTTCGAGCTTTATTTCAACATCTTCGACATAATTGAAACATTTATCGATATTATACTCTTTCTTTAAATTCTTAATCGTTAGTTCCATGCTCTTTAGATAAGTTATAACTAATTTTTGTTGTTCCTTGTCTATCGATTCAATTTTAAAATGCGATTCTGTTGTCACATTATCAACTATATCTGAAGTATATTTGATTTGAACTCTGGTTGGAACTTGACCTAAAGTACTATTTACTTTATTAAAGTCATCGTTTATTTCATAATCATCAAGATCAGTTATCAGTTCAATCTCATCTAATTCAACTTGCGTGATTAAGGGAGAAAATTTTACCTGCAATTTTTTCTTTCCAAAATATTCATTATTCTGTCTTAGAATTTGGGTATACATTTGTACAAACTCCGGACCAATTGGCGCGAATAAAACTCCTCCATTATCATCAAGCTGATTTAATAAAGGATGTATCTTAGGCTGTTCAATTGATCCAGTTACTAAAATTTTTTGCCAAGGGCTTAATTCTGGCATTCCATTAAGTGGGTTTTTAACAATTATTGAGATATTACTATCTAATTTTAATCTCTTTAAGTTTTCAGATGTAAGTTTAGCGATTTCAGAGTGTGCCTCAAGAATTATGATCTCTCCCTTTGGTGCTAGTTTATGTGCTAGAGTCGCAATATATCCACTTTTTGCTCCTAATATCAATAAATCATCGTCTTCAGTTAAAGAAAGACCTTGAAGCATAATAGTTATCATATGAGGAGCAGAAATCGTTCTATACTTATTTGGATTCTGTTCATCATAATAAAATAAATTTGGTACATCCTCATAAAGTTTGACGACATTCACGAATTTTTCGGGAATAAATTGTTCTAAGGGAACGTCCATAAAAGCTTTCATTAAACGTTTATCCTTTAAGATATTATTTAAAATAAGGGCATCTAATAACCTTTTTTTCTTTAGTTTAAATTTGTCCTTGGTTCTTCTGTTTCTTTCCAATTAATATCAACTTTTTATATTAAAAAAATAATATAAAAACAAATTATTATACTTTGTTATAATAATTATAAACTGTTCTAATAGCGGTTTATTCATATGATGGTTCTAGATATTGAGAGTTTAAAAGATGCTAGGATAACATTAACTTTAATTTTCGTTAATATCCTAAGTTTCTTTCTCATAATTTTAGCTGCGCCAGAGGAAGTGATACTTTTCTTAGTGCAAATCAATAGAAACATAATCAATGAATATGAAATCTGGAGGCTCATAACTGCGATGTTCCTCCACGGTGATATTTTACATTTATTTTCAAATATGTTTGGTCTACTTTTGTTTGGAGCAACTATCGAAAACAATAAAGACATTTCCAAAATACAATTTTTACTTATCTACTTTCTTTCAGGTTTAATTGGCAATTTATTTTCTTTATTCCTCCTTTCACCAACAAGTATCAGTTTAGGTGCTTCAGGAGCCATTTTTGGGTTGATTGGTGTTGTTTTTACAATGATCGCAACAGATGAGCCAACACTCTTATTTTTTGCATTTTTCTATATCGTATTTTTTATAGTCACTTCATTTTTACCTGGTATAAACTTTTGGGCACATATATTTGGTTTATTAGCAGGAATTGCTTTTGGATATTTATTCTACACTCGAAAGCGAAATAGACTTACGTATTAAATTTTTGCAGCCAAAACATTTCACTTTATCTAATTTCATATCCCATTCTTTCGCTTTTGCTTCAATTTTGCCTATCTCATTCATGAGACATATTTCGCAAGCACCACAATACAAACCACAATAAGAATCATATCTGGAATTCATAATAACACTTTAATTTTTTTTTATTTTTTAATAGCCAATTCCATGGAAAAATCTTTAGGGCATATATTATTAATAGAGCAGCTTTCACATTTTGGTTTGATTGATATGCATATTTGCTGTCCAAATCTTACAATTAATCTATTTAATTTTAACCAAAGTTCTTTGGGGATTGTATTTTTTAGAGCTACTTCTGTTTTGGGAGGTGTTTTGGTTTTTACCCAACCCAATCTATTCGAAATTCTATGTACATGTACATCTACTGGAATTGCAGGCACTTTATAAGCATATACTAACACACAATTAGCAGTTTTACTCCCTACGCCAGGTAAACTTATTAATTCCTTATAATTATCAGGGACATTGCTATTATATCTTTCAACTAATATTCTTGAGACATCTTTAATTCGAGCAGCTTTAACTTTATAGAATCCTGATGATCTTATAAGTAGTTCAATTTCATCAAGATTAGCTTCAGCTATAGTTTTTGGAGTACTGAATTTAGCAAATAATTTTTCAGTAGCAATTCTAGTATTTGCATCTCTCGTTCGTGCTGATAATATCGTTGATATTAAAATTTTAAATGGATCTTGTTTTTTTCTAGCTAATTCATCTAAATGAGCTTCTCCTTCTATTTGTTCTTCGATTTTGTCAAAAATTTCACTAAATTCCATTTTATCTCATTGTTTTTCTAATACATACAATTTTCTTTTAATGATTTGTCCTTTTTTAGCATCAATTAAAGTTTTTACATGCTGTTTTCCAAATTTAAGTTTTTGATTAATTTTGTTATTTATCCGATTAAGATCTAATAATGGTACAAGCCTAAATTTATTTTTACGCGCTAATTTTTCGATATTTACTTGAATGTCGTTCCCATCAACAGTACTAATGATCGGAGAAACAAAACATATCCTGCAATTAGGTTTTAAAATTTGATAAGCTTCTCTAAAGAATTCATCATATAAAGGTTCTAATTCCATATCTAATAATTCTTTAGCTTGTGTGTAATAAGGTTTTTTTTTGTAAAAAGGACCTAAATTTGGTTCAGTAGATATACCATCAAAGAAATCTAGTTCAAAAGCATCAGATAAATTTCTAGCATCATGATTCAAAACTCTTTTGTTAATAAATGGAGGTATTTCTTCTTCCAATAATTCTAATAGCCAATAAAAATTACGGATTGTGTTTTTAACTTTCTGATTATTAATATCTGAACCATATATTTGAAAATCTTGTAGAATAGCAAACAATCCAATTGTCCCATTTCCAATAAAGGGATCAAGGATTTTTTTATTTTCTCTATTTTCAAATAAATTCAGGAAATTTAGCATTATCACTGCTAATTTTGGAGAAACTGCACTTTTAAATTCCTTATATGGTCGTTCTTCATCAATCCTCTTTTTAAAATTGGGGTTATCTGTAGTAAATGTTCTTGCTATATATACACCTTCTTCTGTAAAGCCAAAAATTATTTCCGCTCTATTTTGACTGAGTAATTCATATTTAATTATATGATGTGGAAAAATTGGATTCAAATTACCTGATTTTATATTTTTTTCAGGATATTGATAATATAATGACTTTACAGCACCTTTTTGTTTGAGAATTTCCATGATTTCTTTATTTAGAAACGGTAAGAAATGTTTAACCAAAATATCAGAATAATATTTATCATCATAAAGATTTGGATAAATGGAGGTAGCAAAAAACATACTCTCATAAACTTTAGGGAAAATTCCTTGTTTTCCAATAATTAAGTTGTCAATAATATGAAGGATCTTCTTCCTAGATTTTTCTACATAGCGAAACTTATTGATTTGAATTGGAAATGCATCTTGGATGGTCTTAATATCAATAAAATCATAAATTTCAGCAATCTTTTGACAACCTCCTAAAATGAATTGGATCTCCATGAGTTTATTTATATACTGTTTATCTTGGTGAAGTTTTTCAAACTCTACTATAGCAATATTCGCAGAGTAATCTACAATATTTCCTTTATTTTGAGAATATTTAAGATAGTTGTCTAATTCTGCTAAACTTAAACGCCAATTGGAGCCTAACACGAATAAGAAACGATGCATAAGAAATAGAATAATAGATTTAATATCTATTTTAGTGTTAGACTAATTTTGATTTTTATATTTTTTATCCAACCACTCTTTAAATGCGATGGTTGGTTTTCCGTGCCAAATTGCTTTTTTAGGATATCCCTTCTCAAATTCATCAATATCTTCATCTGTATAATCTAATGGAGATCTCTTTCCAGGTAAATTTCCTTCTTCATCATCCAATTCAATGGAAATTTCATATTTTTCACCAGTTAAATCTCCTAAAGCATCCAAGATATCTTCAAGATCTTCTTTCTTTCTTACTAAAACCGGAACTTTATCTATTACATCATCCTCAGGAATTTCTTTTCTCTCTTTCTCTTCTATCGTTTTTTTGTATGCTTTCCTTTTCTCTAATCTCTCTAATCGTAATTTTTTAATTTCCTTTATAATAGTATCGTAATTATCTTTAAAGTATTTAAGACTTACATTAATAAGATCTGAAACATTATCCCATTTTTCTTTTTTAACAATGCCTTCGACCCAATAATATAAATCTAAATTTAATTCAATTGTCACCGGTTTTCCTTCAGATTCTAAACTTCCTATTAAAAAACTCAGAATATTTGCTATTAAAATATCATTATCAAATGCAGAAAAACCATACTCACGGGCAAGAGATGAAAATATACTAAGATTTCCAAAACCAACAACTTTACCCTTAAAATATTCCACAACAACCATCAATTGAATCTTGGGACTGTCTTCTTCAACCCAATATTCTCCATCATAACGTTTACGCCAACAATTTAATCCAGATTGCATTAACCCCTGTATTTTTACATTCTTCTCATCCTCGATAAAATCTAAGATTTTTGTAGAACAAGAACTTGAAAAAACAATTTTTTTAATTTGGTCTGTTATTACATGAGGTTTAATACTAGTGATAATAGGTCTTTTTTGAAGATTGACATAATTCACTGAATCATATATCTCATCTGATACAAATTCAAATCCAAATTTTTGTGTTAAATCATTTAAATTCGTACTATTTGTATAATCTCCTCCACTAGAACTGACAATTAAAAGACTTCCTCCATTTTTTACATATTTCTCAAGTATTTTAATCTCATTCAATTTTAAACTCGTATTTCGAGGAGTTGAGAGTATTATTACATTATACTTATCTAAATTGTCTAAAGAATTAAATCCTGTCTCGATTTTACCTAATTTATATCCAGATGTAAACAAGAACTGCGTAAATTCGCCAAAACTAGACGATTCTAATGCTAAAAAATTATTATGACTATAATCTAAACCAATCATTTTATGGTTCACTCTTCACTTCTATATAAGATATATTTCTTCTATTCTATAAATAAAATTATCTAAATTTTAATTACAATATCTAAAACAACATGATTTAAGTGAGGCCCATAACTTTTAACAAATCTATGTGAATTTAATTCACATTTGTATCCTTCCTTAAGTGTTATTTCTTTAAATTCTTCAAATAGAGGAAAGAAATTATCTTTCTCTACCACCCCTTCATAGTGAAACATCGTTCCTTTATCTTTTACTAAAGATAATGCTTCTCTTATGTAATCCTTAGGCGCAGGAAAAACACCCATAATGACTCTATCAGCTCTAATTCCAGATTCACTAAGTTTTACAACCTCGATCTTGCAATCCCCTTTAATTGGAAAAATTATATTTTCTAAATGATTAAGCTTAATATTTTCCAGGAAAAATTTGTATGATTCAGGATTTAGTTCAATGCTATAAATTCTTTCTACACCAGAGTGTTTTGCAATAGGAAGCGAAAAATATCCTATTCCAGCAAACATATCAACAATTATTTCTCCATTTTTAACTAAAGTTGCGAGATATTTTCTTTCATTAATATTTCCCTTACTAAACATGATTTTAGTTATATTAAACCTGTAAATTACATCGTGTTCTTTATGTTCAACAATAGGATCATCTTCACCCATGATAAATTCAATATTTTCTGGTTCTCTACATGTTCCTACAATTCTACCCATATTTAAGTAAACTGCTCTCATTTTAGGAAGTAAATCTAGGTATGCTTGGGCAATGATATCTTTTTTATCAAATAATTTTGACTTTAATTTTAAAATAATAATTTTCCCCAAAGTCTGAAAACCTCGTGGAAGAAGTGAGAGCTCCCCCTCATCTAAGGTATCATTTAACTTTTCAGCAATTTTTTTTTTAAAACTCATTTATTATCTATAAACCATACTTCGATTTAATTGTGAATACGATTATTCTTTTTAATTAACCATCATTTTAAAAAGAAATAATATTTTAAAAAATTAAATTAAAAATTATTCAGTAAAAAGAGGATATTTAATATGAAAAGTTTAGATGATCCAGAATTTTTAGTTGACGAAAAAAAGGTTTGGTTCTTAAGTCCGGAAGAAGGAGGAGGCTATTGGCCTGAAGGCGTCCCAAAGCAATTAAAAGATGTTGATGGTGTTGAAATCACTCCAATGTGGGAGGGTTATCTCCGTTCAGCTGATTATTATGGGACGTTGGATAATGATATCTGTGTGTTTGTCTATAAGTCATACATGGAACGAGTGAAACTGAGAACTCTTTTTGAATATGCTAAGAGGTTTGGAACTTTTCTCTCTGATAACTTAGGAATAAAACAAGGGGATGTAGTTGCGATTGATGTACCTAATTCCATCAATTTTGTTGTTGCTTATATGGGTTGCCAATATATTGGTGCGATCGCACAAGGAATTAATATGACTTATAAATCAATGGAATTATTGCATTCTTTAAAAATGACTGATGCAAAGGTTTTTGTTATGATGGATATGCTCTATATTGCTGGTCCTAAAGATGTACTACCTCAAACGAGTGTAAAACATGTAATTCCTACAAATTTTGTAGATTTCTTAACTGCAGATCAAGAGACTATTCAAGGATTAGGAATTCCAAGCGCTAAAGATAGGATCCCTAACGAGACCGAACATTATAAAGTACATTGGATGGAAGATATTATCAAAAATACAGAACCTAAAGAAATAAAAGTTGATATTGATCCTTGGACAACTCCTGCTGTGTATCTAATGACCGGTGGTACTACGGGGTTACCTAAAGTAGCAATGCTTAGCCATGCCAATTTAGTGGCTAACATCTATATGGTTAAAGAATGGGTCAAACTATCCCCTGGAATGATAACCATTGGAAGTATCCCATTTTTCCACAGCTTTGGGATGACTTGCGTCATGAATGGTTCTTTAAGTTTGGGCATGCAGATGATCCTTTTTCCAAAACCACCTAGTGATGATCTATTGTGTGAAACAATAAATAAATTGGACGCTCCTCAAGGAATCATGTATACTGGGGTTGAAATGTTATTTAAAAGGTTGACTGATTTCGTTGACTCCATTGGAGTTGAAGAATTTAAGGAAAAGTATGATTTTTGGAAAAAATTAAGTTATGCCACTTCTGGTGCGGGACCATTACATGACTATGTGAGGATTCCATTTGAAAAAATCTTTTGTCCGATAAGAGTAGGTTATGGACTAACAGAGACATCACCTATTCATAGCGTCGCTCCTTTTTGGGGACCAAATAAAACGGGAAAATTAGGCCTACCTATACCAGGTGCAGATTGGGCTATTTTCCCTTCAGATAATTTTGAAGCAGGACCAATTTGTGATGGTACAAAAGAAAGAGGAGGATTTGGAGTTGAAAACACAGGGGAAATTTGTTGTGCCGGTCCACATATAATGCTAGGTTATCTGGGAGTTCAAAAAGAGCAAGAAGATAATTTGAAATATTGGGGTGGAAAAAGGTGGCTATTAACTGGTGATATTGGTTTTATGGATGAGCATGGATGGGTTGAGATACGTGATCGAAAGAAATCTTTAATTAAAGTTTCTGGTCATTCTGTATTTCCAAAGGAAGTTGAAGACTTGCTAGGACATCACGAAAAAGTTGATGAGGTTGCTGTTGCTGGTATACCTGATGAGATGACAGGAGAAGCTGTTAAAGCATGGGTAACTTTAAAGAAAGGTTTTAAAGCAGATAGAGATATTACAAGTGAGCAGTTGAAAGAGTGGGCAAGAGAAAATATGGCTAAATGGAAATCGCCAAAATATATTGAATTTGTAAGAAAAATGCCAGTTAGTATGACTGGTAAAGTTCAGCGACGTGAACTTCAAGAAAAAGATTTTACTAAACTTGAACAGGGAAAATCAATTAAAGGTTAACTTTATTTTATTAAAATTCCTTTATTCTTTTTTATTTTTTTGTCAAGTACATATATTTTTAAACTTGAATTTCATATTTTATTAAAAAAGGTATAATAAAATTAAGTTGAGGTACGGATGGAATTAACTAAACAAAGAGAATTTTTACTTCAAGAGAAACTAATGTCTTTTAAAGATAAAGTTAAGGTAATGACTCCAGATAGAGAAGAGCTTGGCTATTTTAAGGGAAAATTAATAAAAATTGGTAATACTTATCGTTTGAGGGATCTCAGTGATAACACATTATTAACAGTTCATGAGAAAGTTGTTTCTATGCGCTCCACCTATAAATTTTATGAAGGCGGAGAAGAAGATGAAGATAAATTAATTGGTAAACTTAAAAAGAAATTAGTATCTGTAAAACCTAAATATTGGTTTGAGGACCCGAATGAAATAAAGCTATTTAATATGAAAGGTAATATTTGGGCTTTAAAATATAAAATCATAAAAGATGGTAAAGAAGTTGCTGAAATAAGCAAAAAATTGTTCAAAATAAAAGGAACCTATGGTGTGAAGATAAATCCTGCTGTATCAGATGATTCAGCTATGTTGATACTAGGGATTGTAATCATGCTACACCACGAAAAAGAAGAAAATCGGTAAAAGTTAGTTTTAATCTCTTTTTTTAAATATTTTTTTATTTTGGATATTGACTTTTTCTTATATTGTGTAGATATCATGAACATCTTTTAAAATGGGATATATTTATATTTGTAAAATATCATGTGTTGCATACACGTTTTTGATAATTCTAATTTTTGGTGGGTTATATGATGCAAGTACAATATAAGTCAATTCATGTTACTTGTCCAAGGTGTGGGGCAGAAAAATCTGTACCAGTTCCTATAACTTTATTTTCTGAAAAAAAATTGGGTCATGTAAAAATACAGGTACCTAAAGGTGCTGTATGTCAAGATCATGTATTTATTGTATTTCTAGATGTTCAGGGAAGAATTATTGGATACGAAACTGTCGATTTGTCAATATTGTCACTAGCTGATATTAAAACACGAAAAGATGGTAAAACAATAAGTTTAAAAGAATTTATCGATATAATGGGATTTCAATGTTTCGCTGGTTTAATTCATGCAAAGTTGTTTAATTATCCGTTGTATATTATTGTTAAAAATGAATTTAAAGTAAATTTGGATGTAATAAATAATGTTCTTGATGACTTAATGCCAGAAATGTATAAAAACACAAGAAGTTTAAAAACTTTTAAATATGACGAGGATATTTATCCATTAGTTACATATTTCTATGCTTTGGTTAAAAATATGAGAAAAACTGCTTTTCTTATGAACAACCGCAAACATATAGTTCAAATGCCTTGGAAAACAGGCTTAGTTCTAGAACAATCAATTATTAATTCTGCTTTAAGTAAAGATGATAAAAATGAACAACTAAAATTTATAGCTTTCTATATTTCTAAGTTTTTAGAAGATGTTGAGAAAACTCTAATAATTGTAAAATCTGTTAAAAAAATGTCAAAGAAGGATTTAGTCAAAAAATTAAAAGAAATCGCAATTACCTCAACAGTTTCAAAAAACTATATAAGTTTCATAAAAGAATTCGTTCACAGAAGAATTTCTCCCGAATTAGCGAAAAAAATCCAAGATTAAGAAATTCTAGAGAAAAGAATAAGAAAGGAAAGAATGACTTAAATCTTCCAGATCTCTTATTAGATTATTTATTTAATCGTTTGTAAGTTTTTCCCATTATTTTATAGATATTTAAATATTCTTTGAAAAGTTTATCATAAATCTTCCTGTTTTCAGGATTGGGTGTAAAGATATTTGAAATCTCACAACATCTTTGGATCTCATCCCATTTAAGATATCCCAGTCCTACAGAACCAATAAACGCAGCACCTCGAGCATTTGCTTGAATTGGATCTTTTACTTGTTTTATTGTTCTATTGAGAACATCTGCAAAAATCTGACACCAGACATCACTCTGAGCTCCACCTCCAACTATATTAAGTTCTGGCATGACAATACCATTTTTTGGTAATCCTCGCTCTTTCATAACCCATTTTTTGATGAAGTTTTCAATATAAATTAATAACCATTTAACATTATAAGCGACACCCTCGAATATGGCTCTTATTATATGTTCTCTGGACATTTCAAATGAAAGATTATATAAACCTCCACGAATATCAGGATCATCGACAGGTGATCTCTCGCCAATTAACCAAGGAGTAAAAATAAGGTTATTCGCACCTGCAGGAACTTTTTCAACTATTCGATCAAAAATCTTATACACGTCAGGAACTGCTTCTTCTTTTAATAGTTCGTCTTTATGGTATAATATTTTATCTCTAAGAAAAGATAATGCACCTCCAGCAATTTCTTGCTCATTTCCTGTAAGATATCTACCAGGTATAGCTGAAGGCAGACTTCCTAAGTTATGAGCAATATCTGTTTTCTTGTAAGGGATATGGGTAAATATCCAATCACTTGTGCCAATATAAATATGGCCTTCATAGTTACCAACAGCACCAGACCCTATAGTTGCAGTATGTATATCTGGGGCACCCATAACCACCTTAGTGTCCTTTTCTAATCCAAGTTCATCAGCCAATTCTTTTTTGATTGGTCCTAAAATATCTGTTGAATTTTTTAATTCCGCTGGAAGTTTATTTTTATCAACTTTGACCATTTTTATTAATTTCTTTGAATAATGTATATTATTTAGATCTCTTGCATCTGTGACCCAATGAAGGTGAATTGAAGCAAAAGAAGCGGCAATTTTACCTGTTAATTTCATATTAACATAATCTTGAGGCTCTAAAAACACAGAAGTCTTATCATAAATATCTGGAAGCTCATTTTTAATATACATGATATGTGCTATTGGATCTTTTCCAGGTAAAGTTGGACCTCCAGCAGTTCTTTTCAAAAAACTTAATATTTTTCTCACGTTGTACCCTGATACTTTTAACAAACCTTTATTGAACTTTTCTATATATTTAGCGCCACGTGTATCCATCCAAATGATAGCATTCATCAAATGGTTTCCCGCCTTATCAAGTGCAACTGTTCCACTCCATTGACTACTGTTGCATATACCTACAATATCTTCAACTCGCACACGATTACTATCAATCACTTTTTTAGCAGTGCTTTTAATAGCATTCCACCAATCATCTGGATCTTGTTCAACGGATCCACCTTTAGATGCGTGTATTGGAGTTTCTTGGAATGCCCATTCTATAACTTCTCCTGTTGTAGATACTATAGCGGATTTTGGACCACCAGTACCATGATCAATTGCTAGGATATATTTTCTTTGTGAATTAGACATATTTTATATAAATGATGTTAATGCAAATAAAGATTTTCTGAGTTAAAGTCAATAAAAATATGGTGTATTGCTTAGAAAAATCAATGGAAAAGGATTTAATTTCAAGATTTTAATACTTTTAAATTGACAAAAATGAAGACACCATTATAGATATAATTGAAGCTCTTATTAATCATAAATTAATCATTCCCATTAATTACTAGAAGATACAAATATAATCTCAATGAAATCCGAGTAAAACTATTTGATTCTTTAAAAAATAAACTTAATTTTTGATGTTACAATTTACTATTTATGACGCATTAAATAATTTGGCA
>Ga0209977_10000147_pt1 | contig 26478 bp, 28 predicted proteins | sample SumtaG_2_FD_183113 | JGI IMG/M metagenome (GOLD analysis project Ga0209977, IMG submission 183113) | Deep subsurface microbial communities from Indian Ocean to uncover new lineages of life (NeLLi) - Sumatra_00607 metaG (SPAdes) (version 2) | ecosystem: Environmental > Aquatic > Marine > Oceanic...
GCTCCAGCTCAACTTCGCTTTTAATAGAAGAGCTCCTCTCTTTAAATTCTTCTTCAATTTTACTTATTTCTTCCTTTTTTGAATTAATTTGGTTTTTAATTTCATCTTCCGACGTTAAATTACACCTTATTTAATATTTTTAACAATTTGGGCACTATAAGCCCAATTATTAATTATTTGGTTCGTATTTAACTCTTAGTATTTCTACATTTCTCTACGGAAAAGGTCGAACTTAATTAAACTGTCCCTCTCTGGATTTTTAGAGGTGATTCTAGTCTTTTTCTTTAACGTTGTGGAATGGAAAAAACGTGCCAAATGATGATCCAAAGAAATCTAAAAAACAATTTGGTCCGAAAACAGGAGATCCAGAGAAATTTGAGACATGGGAAGAATTCTGGAACGCGTGGGTTAATCAAATTCAATTTATGATCAAACACACCGCTGAAAATTATAATCTTCTAGAGCAGTTGAGATCAGAATTTTCACCCACTCCTTATGTATCCACAATTGTAAGGGGATGTGCTGAAAAAACGTTAGATGTGCGTAGTGGAGGCCCAGAATTAAGATTTATCGCAATTGAAGGCGTAGGATATGCTACGACTGTAGATTCATTATTAGCAATTAAAAAGTTTGTGTATGATGATAAAAAGTATACCATAGCGCAAATTAAAGAAGCGTTATTAAATGATTACAAAGGAAATAAAGACCAAACAATAATGCAAATAACGTTTCAAATGAAAGCCCCTAAATATGGTAATAATGATGTTGGATTCATGTAATGCGATAATACAAGCTCTTGATAAACCCTTATCTTCAGCATGTAAATGAATTAAATATACACATATTAGAGATGATTGAAGGCAAAAAAATAGTACTTATTGGCCCTCCTGGAGCTGGTAAAACTTCAATTTATAAAGTTTATTTCGAAATGTGCAATCCTCTAAAATTATTAGACATTTCATTAGAACCCACACGAGGGATTAATTCTAGCGTATATTCTCTTTTCAATTCAAATTTAGGAATCCTTGATTTAGCAGGTCAAGAAAATGAAGTTTGGCTTACACCTAATATAGAGGTATTTGATCAGAGCAACATAATAATTTGTATCTTTGATGTGATGAATTCACTAGAATCAATCGTATCGTTTTTAATAAAAATTATCAAAATTAAAACTAAGTTAAATCTCAGTAAATGCAAGATTTTTGCATTCTTACATAAAATAGATTTGGTCAAACCATCATATTTATTCCAAAAGATTAAAGCCATCATTGATTTTTTTAAATTACAATACCATAGAGGTCAAGAGATTGAGATTTTTAAAACTTCTATTACAGAAGATTTCTTTTTTGATACATATAACATAATTGGTGGTATATTAAGTCTAATTTTTCAGAAAGATCTTACCGCATAAATTTTACGCTTTAATAATAATTCTGGTAATTATTGTAAGTATTGGAAGTATACCTATAGTTATTCTCGCGTTTAGCATTTATGAGAAAATATTTTTCCATAAGGATTATCTAATTGATCTATGATCTCTTTCAATCTCAATTTCAAAATTATTCCGTTATTTGTTAAATGGATCGTTTTATGTTTCTTTATTGAGTCATACTCGATGGAGATTATATTTTTTTGAAGTAATTCCTTTTTAACTCGTAAAAACATATTATAATAATCTGTTTCATTAAGGTTTTTAGTGAATTGCATAATAGAAATTTTTGATCCATCACTCGATAAGAGATCCAAGACTCGATAGAAACCATATTTCCTTAATAAGCTTGTTTTTTCAATCAATTTTTAAACCAGATTTATTTTAATTTTTTTATTAAATTTAGATTAATATGTTAATAATATAGACGTTCTCTTATTTAAAGTTCACCTATTTAACCAGAATTGAGTTTTAAATGAAATGATGAAATATACCACAAATCTGGGTTTATTTTTACCATACATAAAATGTATCGAAAAGATTTAGTATTAAATTAAAATTGTTATAGACAGAAAATGAGATCAGAAGAAAATTTCCATTTTAGGATGACTATATTTTTTAAACTTAATCCATAATTTCACCCTCAATAGATTAATAATCATGAAAATTTTAAGACTTAACATAAATAAAATTAATTTATAATTTTTCATAAACGATATTAACGATTCTCTACTTTTTTCTTCAAATAATCTATGAAATCATTTAGCACCTGAACATTTGAGTCGAAATCATATTTTCTTGAGTAAAACACTTCATTTGGACCTATTTCACGCCCTAAATTTAAACGTCGTATTAAAAACTGGTGTATTACAGGAAAATTTGTAACATGTATTTCAAAATCGTTATCATATAGGGTATTATCATCTCTATATCTAAAACCGATTACTACTAATTTTGGAAATAATTCACCTAATTCTTCTCCTCTTTCAATTTTTTTAAAATATTCTTGTAAATCCGGAATCCCTATCGAGCTAAATCCCTTTCCTTTTCCACTTATTAATATCATCTGATTTAATAAATCAATTAGAGAGATGTTTATAGGAGTTGCTGTTAATAAAATAACCTTAGGGTTTGTAGAATACTCTAATAGTGTTAATAGGTTATTATACCTTTTTGTACCTCTCGTTCGGAAATTATGTGATTCATCTATCAAAATCACATCATAATCCATTGGAGTCCCATCTTGTTTTCTTGGTAAATCTAAACTCATTCTTTCCATTGAGTAAACTCGACAAGCTGGAAAGTCTTCCATAAATTTTTCCCACTTATTTCTTAATTGTGCCGGACATATTACTAATCCACGATGAAATTTGAGATTTTCAAGTATCGCCATTGCTGTGAAAGTTCATCGTTAAATTGGATTTTTAATGTTACATAAAAAATTTATAGATTAAATTAAATAATAAATGATTATATCTTTTTAAAGTAATTATACTAAATTCCTTATTTATGCCTTTTCCTTTTTTTACAAAAATAATGTTAAAAATTTCTATTCTAAAGATGTTATTTTAAAAGTTGACTCAAATAAATGCACACCCATCGTGGCGACTCGGGTGTGTCCGCTCCGAAGGGTCAGTAGGACGCCAAGCCACGCTAAGCGAAGCGCTAATACCAAAATCGAATTTTCAGAGTATCCATCCTTCGATGAAAGCGATCAACGGTGGTTTTGCTTCCTTCTCAAATTGAATCTCTACTTAAAACTTAATAAGTAATTTAAATATTAAATATAATTTTTAATTTTTTGCCTCTCAAGGTTTAACCAAAAAGTCAAAATTAATGAGTTATTTAGAAAACATCGCTCTACTACAGAGAGGTCCAGGAGAATGTTTAATATCTATAGCAACTCGTCCAAATATTAGGAAGGAGATATTTTTTACATTCCCTATTTTAGTATTCTGCCCAAAATTTTTTCATGCACATTCCGAAATTATCGATTCCTTCTTTGATAATTTCAAAATATTTAAATAATTACAAAAATAATATACATGACACAAAAATCTAACAAAAATTTAAAAAATTAAAATTCAAAAAGAAAGTGATTGCTATGAAAAGAAAATTTGTTTCAAGCGCTTTAGCTATTTTTTTAAGTATGTTGACTATTACAGCATTTATTTCTCCTAGTGTATATGGTTGGAGAGTTGTTCTTCCTAGTTCATATGTCAAAGTTAGCGGAACTTACATTTCAGGAAATCTTTATAGTTTTTATTATGTAGCAGGAGATTTTTATAAACTTAGAGGTGCTGGATTTATTATATATCAACAAAGCGTTTATACAAACTATCCAGATAATAATCCAAATGAGGAGGATGCTAAAATAGAGTTAAAGATATATTTCAATGGCGGTGGTTATACAAGTGTCGTAGTTACTTATTATGAAGGGGGAGAAGACGTTTGGTACATTTATGATACAGGATCAGGTCCTAAATTATATTATCTTTATTGTGATGAGGGTAAAACTGTAAAGAAAGTATCTTTTAGTAATGTAGAATGGTGGGTTCCTGGGGATTTATGGATAGACTGCGCTGTTGTTATATACGAATAATATAAAAACTAAATAACTTTTAATCTTTTTTTTTTGTTAGTAATAATATTTTGTTAGCAAATCAGAAAAATAATTTTTTCACTTTTTATCACTCTTCGACTAATTCTATTTGTTGTATAGTCCAATATATAGGCTGAAATTTTATGATCTAACAGATAATAAAGCGGTTAAAAAATTAGAATTTTATAATTTAGAGTGGTGGTTCCCAGGTGAAGTCTATATTGATGTTTGAACTTTTTATTATTCATAACTCTATTTTTTCTATTTAAGGAAGTATTTCAAGACTTTTTATATAGACCATATCTATATACTTTCTTGTATCACTGCTAATTAATTCCCATAGTTCTACAATTATGCTCTGATTTGCTCCCGGCTGAGAAAATGATACATTCAACATATTTGATATCCAAGTATCCGAATGAGCTAATATCTCTTTAGTTGTATTAAAAAATGATTCAGCATTATAAGAGCCCGTTGAATTCAAGGTTGTATCCTCATTACCTTTTAATATTTCTAGAGAAAATTGAAATTCTCGCTTCATATAATTTCCAACTGTAACATAGAAAGAGATATTTTCTCCAATATTGGCTTGCGTAGGGTAGTCCTCTGCTTTCTTGTCAGAGTTTAAAATGCCTAATGTTACATATCCTGGTTCTGGATTAAATAAAGCATATAAAATAAATCCTGAAATAACTATAATCCCTATTAATAATAAAATTCTTAAGAGTTTATCAAACTGTTTAAAACCTTCTTTAGAAGTCGTCTTATTTTTTTTTTTTATCATAATAGTCTAAATTTTGCTTTAAATAAAAGAATATTAGAAAATTATATCTCTATTTTCAATATCTCTTCTAATGATCTAAAATTATTTACTAAAATCCTTTTAAAAATACTAAACATTACATGTGATCCAAGATCTTTTTTACTTCCTCTTTAGTCATCACCACATCCTTATTGGAATCTGTTTTCCTATGAATTGGGTTATATATTATATTGTATCTGGGAATGACAATGACAAGATCATAGTAAAATTCCATGATAAATTAAATCTCTATCAGTCTTAAGAATTATGGAATTAGAATAATTGCGATTAGTAAGGAGTACTCAATTAATATATATCTCTATTTCATAGATCAATGAAAATCCTCCTAAAAATCATTTCATTATCCTAAAGATTAATATTAGGGGTTTAAACCTATTAATGATATGATTATTGGGTATATTTCTTATTTTATGAGATAGTTTACCCTTCAAGAAAAAATGTAAATCTTGAAAAAATCTGATTACAAGGCAATTTAAATTTATATCAACGAATTCAGTAATACTAATATTATTAATTGCGTTCAGAGATTCTTTTGAGATATGAAGGACGCACTACGTCCAATATATAATAATAACTCGTAATACCAAAGTCGAAATATCGACAAAAAGTACAAGAACGGATTTTGGCGGTACGGACGAGTTCGTAAATGGCGACTGAAAAAGTATATAAAAACGCATAAAGTCGTTAGACCATGTGCGAAATATAAAAGAAGCCCGATACGATCCCTTGAGTGACAGTAATTTTGGATTTACGCTTACTGAGTTCTGGGCAAAATATAAAATCCATTAAGACGAACTACTTCTTCCATGAAATTATATTTTCATATATAGTTTCCTTGCAATAATAAACGAATAGCTATTTTATATCTCTTTCTTATTTTTTGAAGGAAAACCGCTCTCAATTTCTCGTATTATCGAATTATATCTTGAACGACCCCAAAGGTATCTAACCTTACTTCTTAAATCTTTGAATGCTTTATCTAACGTTAACGATTGAACAAAATTTATCGTAAATGATTGTTATAATTTGCATTTCGAAATTCATCAAATTCAAATTATTAAAAGATTATACACATAACAAACAGATTTAAAGGTAAAAAAGCTGAATAAAGAATCCATTGCCAAAAATAGATCAAATCTCCAAAGGTGATTTGGCGATTTAAAGGTGATTACGTGACATCTATAGGTAAAATACAAAAAACAGAACATAAAATAATAGTTAAAATGTATCAATTTGCAAAAGAATTGTCAAATTCAGATAATCCACAACTTTATGAACTTGGACACTATCTAACGGACAACATTATTTCAAAGATTTGCATGCTCGTCGCAATAGAAAATAACAAAAAATTTACAAGAAAAACACCTAATGGGAAAGTACTATCGTTATCCCTTCGTAAGCTATATAATGGCGTATTAAAAGAAATATATCCGAGTGTGCCTGATTATGAAGAGATTGAAAGTCTACACGATGAAAGAAACATATATCAACACGAAGCGTCGTCAATAACTTATCATTTAAATCGTCAGTATGCTCTAGATTATTTAGAAAAAGTAAAGGAAATAATGATAGCTACAAATATCCTCGATATTAACGGTGAAATCGAAGCAACTAAATATTTTTCAGAACATAACAAAGCCCTACCTGATAACGAGACCAAGAAAAAAAATAAACGTAATACTTCTTTCTCTTTCATTTACCCTTAGAAAAATCTCTAAAATCCCGAAATCGATAACCGCTTTCAACGGATGCACTATGCTCGTCTTCAGAACCCTCAGTTCCCACTTCCCTCTCGAGCAAACCCTTTACAAACCCCTCTACGGCGACTTTGTACTCGCCAACTCTGCTCTTAGGCACTTGAAAAAACAAAAAGGCGGAATCCCCCCCAAAGTTAACTCGATCGCAAATTTACCCTCAACGAACTCCCAAACAGCCTCTCGGTACTCCAATATCTTGCTCGTAGGAACCCTAACGCTCACCCAGCCCGATGCCTCGCCAAACTTACGCTTTCTACCCAATAACCCAAACCAAACTTTGTTAAAACTTTCTTAAATTATAAGTTAAAGGCAACGATTTTAAACCGCTTGAATTTTAAACTAAAAACTTTCGAAAATTTCGCGACTCGTAAATACGCGTTCCGAGACTCGAAATGTCCCCCCTCCTTTTCTGAGACTCGAAAAAACCCTATGTATCTTGATATATTATACGAAAGTTAAAAACAAAACAAAAAAAATATTTCTCTCAAGTGCTGCAATCTTAATGTATTCTTCAAATTCAAATTGAATTTGCACAAGCAATAAAACAGCCGCTAATGATTGCAATTCCACAATAAAAATTACAGATGAGATGCTTTATGTTGGCATATTAGGCTGTAAAAAAGCCGCTACCAAAGGAAAAGCAACGACTGGATACGATTGACGCTTTGCTTGATTTAACTGGTTGGGAGAATAAAAAAAGTAAAGACCAAGTGAAAATTGTTGGTTTAAACGGTCTCGCTTATGGTCACATGGCTAAACGCGAATTTAAAAAAGCTCTGGAAGCTTTAAGCAAAGCAGAACGAATAGACCCTGAGAACTTTTTTACTGCTAACCTATCAATTTTTGGTCTATCAAGGATTAGGCGATGTCAAAAACGCGAGAAAATATAGAAAACACTATTTAAATTACACTTGCGCTAGTTTTCTGGTTTATTATAGTTTTGTGTGTTCAAATTTTATTCATAAAAGCCCCGAACATTAATATCACGGTCATCACTAGATAATTATTTGTCGTAATTTAAATGTTTACTAAATCAGAAAACCAGCGCTATGGAATAGGGTTCTATGGAGAGAGAGGTGATTGGAAGTAAAAAAGAAAGTGATTAATTATTTTTATTTGATCTATAGAAAATATTGATTAACTATTTAATAAAATAAATTTTTTAAGTACAAATAGGTTATAAGATTAAGATACCAAGAAATAAAACCATGCTTTTTTAGAAATGAAGGAATTAGAAGATTTAAGTCCAGCAGAAAAAGCGGTACTAACTATAGCATATCAGGCACTTAATAAAAGTTTGGGTAATCATCAACCAAAACTTCAAATCCTAAAAAAAATCGTAGGAATGAACCCTAAAGTTAAGAAAAAGCATTTGATTTAGAAATTCAATTCAAATAATTTAAAATCTTGGATAATCAATTTGTTGAAGATTTCTGGAACGCGTTCCGAGATATTGAAATTAAAGTGTTCTGGGTGTCAATCTCCTAAAAATTCATTTTTTATAAACTTTAGCCTATATCTACTTGATGCTAAATCTTTTTGAATTTTCTACCTAAAATAGTAAGTTAAGATTAAATTGTGGAAGTTTAAGAAAGTAGGAAAAAAATTACTGACTAGTATTCGAATTTAATGATTTGTGAATTTCCTCTTTTACAAGTTTATAAGCATCATCACTCGTTAGAAATTCTCCGCTTATACTCCATTGAATTTAATAAATCCTATTTTAAGTCATTTGAATGGAACACCAGGTTTAGCTAAGATTATTCCCTCAATGAAATCCTCTAACTCTTGTATTTTCATCACTGGTTTAGAACTACGATAAATAAACAATGATCGAGGTTGGGTTCGTCCGGGCTCATGCCTTTTTATCTCCTCAATCGATATTTTAACATCAAAAATCTTTTCAAACAGCTCAGGTGACCCTGAGATTGACAGAGTGACTCCTTTGGCTTCGATTGTAAAGCCACATTTCTTAAGTTCTGAGATAGCTCTTTGTATAGTTTCGGGGGATGATATGAATGGTGTTGGATCGGTACCAGCTATACCCTCTTGTAAAAGAGAACGACCAGACATCGACCTCAAATAGACTGTTGCCATGAGTTTCTTTTGACTGGATTGGTTTTTATCTTCACTTGTACCCATATAATTGACACTCTTCCTTTTATGTAAAAATTGAATTTGTTGTTTACCGTTCTGATTCTCCTAAGCAATGTGCACAGTTATCATATCTATGTCGATGAGCTTGGGATAAATCACCGAATGGTTTTCTATTATAAGGACTCATCATGTTCATCCAAGCGCAAGTTTTGTTATGAACTTCCTTAGTTTTCCTATTTCCAACAAAAACAAAATGTGATATATTAATCATTTCGGTAAAGCTGCCAACTTGTTCACCATCTACTAGTAGTGTAGCACGAATTGGATATGCTCCATCTGGTGTTTTTTCAGGTACAGTGTAATAGATTGTAACCTTGGTTTCCTCATTGGATTTAAAATCCATACCTTCTAGCATACCCATTTTTCCAATATGAGTCAGTGTAGAATAAAGTTTACTTTCATGGGTAACATTCATGTTATTCAATGTTGCTGTATCTGCCAACCGCTTGACCATTCTGACTAAAACATCCGCTCTTGGTGCAAAATTGGTAAGATCGACTTGAAGATCGGCTTGGTGATATTTACCTGATGGACCTTCCATATAAAAACTGAAGGAAGAAGTCCCACCTGGAATAACATCTACGATTGTAATGTTCTTCCACGCAACATTGTTCTTATCCCTAACCATTTTCCTGAAATCAGCAGAAGTTTGAATAGCGGTTAAATCTGGAGCAGGATCACTAGGACTATCTAAAATGCTAATCAGACAGAAATGACCAGTTCTAGGAATTTGGGAATCTAACCAGATGATAGGTCCAATAACCCGGAATTCACCTGGTTCCAAATCTTGTATATTAACTTCCCCAATCTTCTCCCAACCTGCTGGATTGGGTAACATACCAGGAATTGTGAAGTATACGGTTGCTGTACAACTTCCAATAACTGTACCACGGTTCTGAACACGCAGATAAACGTAATTATCTTGTCCATCTTCTACTTGGTCGCTTAGATCGTGCCGATGTTTAACTGTTATTCCCAACATTTCCGAAGGATCATCTACTTCCTCAGTACGAACAATAATATCTGGACTAGCCCATAGGCGGTTTAAAACTACTGGTTCTGTTCCATTATCCTCGATACTATCGCGGATATATGCATTGAACTTATCTTGCTGGAGGAAGTTTAAAGCTGCCGCTCCATCGATTAGACCAAATCCGGTGGCTGCATCCCATCCAACTGTTGCGCTATCTGGACCTGCACTATTGCTTGAACCGGTTTGAATGTCTTGAGATGAATTCTCTAGGATGTTTTTTACTGCCATGGGGGTTAGATTGGGATGTTGTTCCAGTATTAAGGCAACAATACCAGCGGTTTGTGGTGCAGCCGCAGATGTACCACTACACGCACACCAACCATCATCAACGGCAGTATTATCACCTAAAGGGAATGCTTGAGCTGCTAACCCTTGATCCATAGCACAATTCGGTTCTGTAGGCAGCATGATTAATATTGCTGCAGGAATCTCTCCAACTAAGCCTACAACATCAGGGCAGTGTCTCTGAGGATTGGTATAGACAAAACTATCGTAACTACTAGCATAGTTAGAGGCACGAAAGCCTCCACCCTGAATTGGATAAGCACCACCGACCGAAATCAAACTGGGGTGCGCAAGTGATTGGACCGTCATTGCTGGATCGTCAGTATGACCATTACCTGCTGCAAAGATAACCACAATGCCATTAGCTACAGCACTAGCGATTTCTAAAAGCAGAGCGAGATCCTGACCTCCAGTACCCCAACTACAAGTAATGATATCTGGATTTTGATTCTGGACAGCAGCTTGAAATCCAGCTAATGGAAAGTTATTCCATCCTCCATCTGTATATTTAACAAATGAGAAAGTAGCTCCCGGTGCTACAGCTAAGATGTTTGCTGCCATTGCTGTACCATGTCCATATTCATCAATGTTTTCATCTAATCCACCCACAGCTCTAATGTCATCAATATTGTACCCTTGGGCTGAATAGTGGGGATGTAGGAAGAAACCAGTATCAACCATCGAGATACGTACACCAGCACCGGTGATTCCAGCGCCATGTAGGGCTGTAACGTTGAGTATCGCCGGAACATCGTTCAGCACATTTAGAAAATAGTAGGGGGGATTAGGCGTGGGAGGATTTGAGCTTTGAAAAGGTACAGCGGGAATAGCCAGCTGGACAGATTCAGTGAGCTCAGAAAGTCTATCGCTCATCATCTTGGGTAGACTGGCCTCAAAAAAAGAAACCGAGCGTTCTGCAATTTCTGGTCTTTTTATTTTAATCTCCCGTTTACTGATAGTAACTCCAAATTCAGATTCAAAAAGTTCCTTAGGACCAGAGAATGAAATTCCTACTTTAGTTTGGGCTTCAATATCAAATCCTGCATCTTTCAGTATTTTAACAGTTTTTTTTATATTTGCATCTTTGGGCAGGAATTCATCTAATGTGCTAAGTGAGAATCTATCAAGATCTTTATCAATAGACAATCCACTCTTTGACTTTAATATCACTGATGCTATGACTTTTTCAGCTACCATTTTCTAACCCTCTTAAAATGTGGTTTAAGTTTAATTTACTATTTTTAATATAAATTATTTTTAAAATATTTGTAAAATACATACAATTAATCTCCCTCCTTTAATAATTTAATATGGATTTATAAAGAAATTTGACACTAAAGTATACTATACAAATTTGATATTTAATACTTACTAAATTATCTCTTTTTACTAAATTCAATTAGTTGAACAATATGACACTGAAGACTTCAAGTTTTTTATGATGTTCCAAAACAAGTTTTACATGATGAATATTGACGTTTTGTTTTAAAGACTTAACTATCTCCATCAGTATCCGGTTTAGCCGGGCTATTTTTGTCTTTAACAGATTATTAATTGATTTGAAGAATTTCTTCTTTTAAATAATTAGTGAAGATTTCATTAAACTAATATCTAATATAAAAATAATTCAAATAAATCTTAAAGAACCCAATAAACTTAGAGATATATAAATTAATACCTGACAAAAATAAAGAAATAGTAATTAACCACCTAAAAAAAGAGAATGTTAAATTAAAGGATATGTTCGCCAAATTAAAAAACGATGGGGATCGATGTTAATAGATAAAAAGATATTTATACATTTGTCTTTTATAATATGAAATTCAACAATCTTACTAATTAATTTTTCGATTTAATAAGAGATGTATTGAGTAATCACCAAATAAAATTGGTGAAAAAAAATTAATAATTCCATTCCCTCACTAAACTAAAAAGTTTTTTAAAAAATGATTATTCTAAATTTAAGCATAAAAACTCCGACAAAACTCTCCTAATATTCACGATAACACAAATGATAGCTCTAAATGACACACCATTTTATTAAAAATGCGTGTTCTTTAAATACCCTTTTAACAAGTCATTATTTGGGGTGTTTAAATATCTGCCTAAATAAATATAGCATGATAGTTGAAACTATTTTTAAGCAAATTATAATTGATATTGAAAATTTAAATCCTGAATTAGTTAATAAAATCAAGAATTATTTAAAAAGGCATGACGTTCAATATCAAATCAAATTCACAAAGAAGCGAGAATCTCTCATACATTAAACTATTAACTAATTCATTTTTTTTATATGCTTTCTTTAAATATAAGGGATGAAATAAAGAATTATAATAATGTATATCGTAAAACCATATTAAATATGAAAGAACGGGATATAAATTTTATGTTTGGAGAAGGGCTTCTTATATCTGAATTGAAAAAGAAACAAAATCTTTAATTCTGATTGATTATCTTTAGGACTGGAAATATCTCGATTTCGGTAAATGTTTAAAATTTTATTATGAAAATTTTCTATAATTAATTCAAAATCTTGCTTATCTGTTTGAATTTTAAACGATGAAAATTATTACTTCTCTCGATATCTTGATAAGTTAGGCTATATATACTTGTAAGAACATTTGTTTTACCAGAATTATTTTTACTAATGAAAACATTAATATCTTCAAGATTATTTATTCTAATTGTATTAGAAAACACTATTTTGTGAAAAGGATTCTCGAATCCGATTGAAATAATTTTCATTTCTAATCCATTAAATTACATTTTTGTCTTAAACTATAATAAATGCAATAGCATTATAATCTTTTTCCCTATTTTCCTAGATAATTGGTGTCTCCAGTGGTGCCCTCCTGAAAAATTTAGATACAAACAATAATATATATTTGACATTTTAATATTAATTATTAAAAATATCATTATAAAAAATGCTAAATAAGGGTAATATAAAGTGACTAATAAATATGGTTTATCCAGAAATATACCTAATCCAATTAAACAGAAAATCCGTCAAATATGCGGTTTTGGATGTGTTATATGTGGATGTGCTATTTATGAATATCATCATTATAATCCTTCTTTCAATGATGCAAAGAATCACGATCCCTCTAAAATAGCATTATTATGTGGAAAATGTCATAATTATATTACAAAAGGTCATTGGTCAGAAGAAAAATTAAGAGAAGCACATAAAACTCCAAAAACTTTACAAAATGGTTTTTCTTCTGGATTTTTTGATGTGAGCAAAAAAACTCCAATAATATCTTTTGGAAATTCTATTTTTACAAATGTCTCAATAATTATTCAAGCTTTTGAAATCCCCATTTTAAAAATATCGCCTCCTGAGAACGATGGAAGTCCATTCAGGCTTTCAGGAATATTCTATGGGCCAAGAATGTTTTAGAATTATTGAAAATGAATGGCAAGGATTAGTGGGAAATTGGGATATTGAAATTATTGGTCCAGTAGTGACAATAAGAAGAGATCAAAGAAAAATAGCACTAAAATTGAGAATTGACCCTCCTGATAAATTTTATATCGAGAAAATAAATATGCTTTATAGAGGAGTATCTATTCAAGGAAATAATATAGATGGTTTTAATATTCAAAGACCTAATGGTCAAATTATCTCTTTAAAAAGTGTGAATATGAATAATTTATACTGTGCTATTTATATCTCTGATAACGATATTAAAATCGGGATAAAAACAAAGCCAAAAATCAAGATTGGAAGGAATTCATTATGTCCTTGTAATAGTGGAAAGAAATACAAAAAATGTTGTCTAAATTTAATTAAATATTAGCTTAGAATTTCCATCAATGATGGTTTGAAATTAACTAAAGGTATTTTACCCGACAATTAGGTTTTCACCTTGTGGTGCCCTATTTAAGACAATACCAGTGTTAGATTTAGTTTCCTTATGATACTTGGTACAGTGAGATTTATTTATCTAGTACTTTATAAAAATGTGTCTTTCCTAAAATTGTAGCTATTTTAAAGTCATTGAACAAATAACAGCGTAAAAATTCATTTTCTCCAATTACTATTAAAATTAATGAACCATATTTCTTTTTTAATTGTTCTCCAAAGCGTCTATCTTGTTTGCTTAGTTTAGAAGCTGAAAAAGGGTGAGTATGTAAAAAACCTATAAATTTATGTTCAGGAAAGTTGAAATTTCTCCATTCATCTAATATACTAAACCAATCCTTAGGTAGAATTGCGTATTTTTCTCGTTCCATTGAAAGATTAGGAAATGGAAAAAACTTTCTTATTTCATAAACGATCTCATTCTTATTACTACCCTTGATATGACCAATTAACCCGCCAATAATTTCTATTTTATTCTTAGAATAAATGTAATTCTTTAGTTTCAACTCTAATTTTTCGTTTAAAACAAAGGAAAAAAAAGGTTTTGGAACGAATATTTTTTTCGTCATAATATCTCATTAATAGATATGAATTACTTTTACTTTATTTATAGATTCTAAATCCTTTTTGTCAGAAGGAAGTAATTTATTTAATGGATCGTGGATGCATAAAATTAATATTTTGTTCGCTAGTTTTGAATATTTTATCGCTTGATAATAAAGTCGATAGATATCATTGATACCTTTCAGATTATATTTTAACTCTATTAATAAATCATCTTCACCAATCGATATGTCAGGACGAATTTGGCGACCTTCGTTATAGCTTTTATTTTGAGTATTTAATTTTATATTTCGATTAATGATTTTATCTAATAATTTAACGACATAAACTTCGAAATCTGCTTCATTTTTGATTCTTTTTAATTTGTAAATGTCAATCTTTCTTAACTCTGTTATAACATTTAAAATTAGTTCTTTCATATTTTTTTTAGCTAATTCCTTTAAAGTTTCTTTCATTTTTATGTATTATACGAGCATTTGCCTTAAACATATTTATATCTTCATTTGATAATTTTCCTGCGGGATCGTAAATATAACAAATTAAATTTTTACCAAACCGTTCTTTATATGACATTATGTTAAAAGCTATTTTTTGCTTCTGAGATCCAGGAGATTTATGTTTATCAAAATACCACACGGATATTGCTAAATCGTCGTCTCCGTCTTTAACCGATATAACTTGTTCTTTCGAATCTCTATTGATATCTAAATTTCGAAATTCTTGTTTTAGTAGGTGAATGTTTTTGATTAACCCAAAAATCTGTCCAGCAACTGTCTTGGTGTTTGAAAGCGTTCTATAATCCAAATGAGCCTGATTAAGGAGATCAAATAAGTCTTTTTTTAGGTTAATCTCTTTAATAACTTTCATTTCTTTCACATGTTCTCTTGACTCAATAACTGGAACATCAACTTCGGTCGAACTAAAACCTTGAATCTGAGGCTCTGCAAGATCACCGGTATTTACTACGACTTTTTGAGTCTCTAAGGAACTCTGTTTAAACGCTTTCTCTGGAAATGCTGGGGGTAATTTTTCAAGAATTCTCTCTAATAATTGGTCTTTCGTACCTGATACTGCAAGTCCAAAATCACGACATATATCTTTTAAATCGTTTTTACTCATTAAATATTCAATTATAACTTCGATTGGTTCATTAGATTCGTATAACATTCTCTCAACGAGCTCAATTTTAGTACCAGATATTTTTAAATCGTGGGACATTAAGACGAGTTGTAAATCATCAATTGTAGAATACTTTTTAGAATAAAGTAATTGGTCTATTGTCTTAATTTCTTTTTTGCCTTTAAGTTCCTCATCATCATCTTCTTCTACAATTTCTTCTGTAGAAATTTCTCTAATTTTTTTATTAACAATTTTTTTTGCTGTTTCAGTATATTCTTTAGGTAAAAATATTAAATCATTATCTGATTCCTCGTCTTCAAATATTATATATCGGGCTAATAATTTTCGATAATTTTCCCTAAATGTCGATGAACTTCTCTCTTGTAACACAACCTTTCTTAATTGTTTGTAAATAATCTGATTTTTATTTTCAATTAACGACTTTAATATCAATGCTGTTGTGCCATTGTTTGGAATTAAATATTGAAGATCTTCTTTAAATTGTGGATTTTTAATATTCTCAACGATCAAGTTAATGATACCTTCTTTCTTCAAATTACTATATCCTCTAAACCCAAATAATTGGCATATGTGAATTAAGGCAGGGACTTTTTTAATAGGTAATAGTTCTTTTATACTTTTCATTTATGTTTTACCCTCCAATTTTGATTTTTTATCTTTAATTTCTTTATATAAAGTAATTATTTAATCTTAGAAGTATTATTAAAATCTTTTTTTTTCTAATGAATTATATACTTTTTATTTAAAGAACAAAACAATTCAATAGTTTTTACCAAAATAATAGCTTTTATAAGATTTTTTTTAGATGATCTCGAATTAAGTTCAAAATTCTCTTGAAAAAATAAAAATTAATATTAATATAGCTTCATCTCGCATTATGATTCCATAAATTTTATATTTGCAAATTACCAATTAATCAATAAATTAATCATACATGACTTTTGAATATATTACAAACTCAAGTTCCATCTTTTAATTAAGAACTCAAGCATTCGTTTAAAATTTAAACGATCTAATTCATCAAAATGTTTTTTAAATTCACAATTGAATTTGTTTTTTATTCCAACAATCAAATCTTTTATTTTTTCACAATAATTAACAAAATCAATTAATTCTTCTTCAGTTATGGGTATTTTATTTGCTAGAAATTCATTTTTAAAACTAAAAGTACGTGATCTTTTAGGTTTTCTTGGAAATAAGTAGTTATTATAGTCTTTTAAGAATTTTAATAGATGCGTTGCTAAAATATCTACTGAAATAGATTCCGATAATTTAAATCTGTTAGATAATAGAACCTTTAATTCTTTAATTACATCCTTACCTGAAATAATTTTAAAGTAATTTTTGTTTTTATAGTGTTCATCATATATTTTTTTAATCTCATTGAATTTTTCAAGCAGTTTATTTTTTTCCGTAAATTTAACTTCGCAAAATTGATTCTTACGATTTAATAATTCTTCTATTTTTTCAATCCAATCATCGTATAAATTATCAAGTATACTAATATGTTCAGACCCATTATAGATATAATCATAATCATCTCTTCCAAACCAATCATAGTTAGACTCAATAAATTTTTTTAGGATATATTTTAAATTATTTTCACCTTTCTCGATAAAAATTTGTTCTAAATTTTCAAATAACCATCTGGAATCTGTAATCAAATCTTGAATCTTATTTTTAGTAAATAAATAATCAATGATCAAAATTGGTTGGAGAAAAATGTTCTCAATTTCATAAGAAAAAAGCTTAAGAGTGTGTTCTATTAATTTTTTTTTTAATCCATCATCTCTTATTTTTGACCAAACATTTTCATTACCTCTGTCTAAATCTAATAAAAATAAAAAATATAGGTCACAATCGGTAAGGAGATTTAAAATTTCTGCTTCTGCATAATAATGATAATTTTTTTTACCATAACATTGAGTGATTTTAAATTTTGGTTCGAAAATCTCATCTGAAATGATTTTAAATACATTTATGTCATCTTGTCCTTCTACAAACAATATCCCATCATATAGAAGATAATCATATAGGCTTAAATCCAATTCTTTAAATACTTCCAAAATGTCCTGATCTGAGATCTTCTTAACTAAAGTTGAGTTATTAATCTTTTCAATCTGATATATTGCTGAATTATTGAAATCTCTTGATATAAAATGTGGTGAGTGTGTAGTAATAAAAATCTGCCTTTTTGAACTGTTTCTTAAGAGTTCATCTCGAACTAATTTTTGAAGCCCAGGGAAAATGAACAATTCTGGTTCCTCAATACATAAAATACTCTCCTCTTCTAATTCCATTATATATGCTATAAATAGTGCAATATGTAATATTCCTGAGCCCATATTCTCCAATTTCAATTCCATTTCCAGTCCTTTTTCTTTTTGAGTTAATATTGCTCGATCAGTATTAATATCAAGATTATCACCCAGTCGATCTACTTCAGGCATATAATTTCTTAATTTATTATTGAATTCATTTAACCATTCATCTTCATTCATTACTTTCTTTTTATGAATATATTTAACTAAATTGGTTCCATTAGCATCAAGTGAAGTTTTAGCAAGATCATCTCTACCCGAGTCTGGATCAAACTTTCTTTTATCAGGGATACGATGAATTGCGTTAAAAAAGTTTTTTGAAAGAGATTCTAATAAAATTTGTAAAATAGGATTTTTATTAAAAATGTTAATGTTGTTAAATATCTCATTTAACGGACTCTGACTATATCCAATTTCTGCCGAAGTAAAATATGAAAAAAAATATAGAAGAGGGTTATCACTCGATGATAACATACCTAAGTCTAAATATTCAGTCTTTAGAGAGTTATTGGTAAAATTAGCGGAAAATAAAGTTTGAGATTTATCAAACTTTCTACTATATATCGATATTCGCGTGATGATAATTCTATTCAATTCAGGTATATAATTTAAATTTAAATCTAAGTATTGATAAAAATTATTATCTATTAACCATTTCACAGCAATATTTTCTTTTCGCCATTCCTTACTTTTGAGAAAACCTTCATCCATTTCGTTTCGATTAAAACCCCTTTGAATAAAATTGCCTTTATATAATTTTTGAAAAAGATTTTCTCGTAGAGTTTTTGATAAACTAAATCTCAAGGAAATTTCAGCTTTAGAATTAATTTCATCAAAAAGAAAACTTTTAGAAAAATTCATATTGCTGAATCTCTCCTTTAGAAATACTAAAATTTTGATTAAATTAGATTTTCCAGAATTATTTTTACCAATCAGAATATTAAAATTTTTGAGATCTGAATATTTAGCATCTTTATAACTAAGAAAATTTTTGATACCTATATCTTTTAATTTTAATTCCAAAAAATACACCCTATATTGGATTTTATGAATTAATTTTAGTTAATCTCATTCAATTAATAGTAATTTAATAATTAAAGTTTTACTTATTTTTTATCTCCCTCCCCCGTGGTGCCCCCTCCCGATGTTTTGTAGGATTAATTATCTTAAATTTTGGAGTTAAGAATTGGGGACCTGAAATTAAGATTAAAAACAATAAGAATTATTTATCGACTCATATTACAAGAGCTAAGAAATAAAAAGTTATCACCATTAGATTGTGTTTAAAATTTGAAAACTGAAGAAAAACTTAATGATTTTCTTTTAAAACAGATTAAAGAGATTCTTAAAGAATATAATGATAAAAAGGACCAAAATCGAGTATCCCCGAAGGCGGAAATAATGATATTCTAATTATTAACCTCATTACAAGAATATTTGCCACATTAGAACGCATAGTTGGTAGAAACTCTGAGTATTATAAACATGCACTCAGTATTGCAAGTGGTGATTGGAGAGCCTCAAAGGAATTAGATTTATTAATAGGGATGATAGAAGGATTACTTCATGATTTAAAAAAGAATTATTTGAAGTCCCTCGCTAAAATAATACATGGTGATGTCTTTGAGGATTATTTAGAAATGGCAGAACACCTCCTAAATGAAGGTTATAAAGATCCTGCTGCTGTTATTACTGGAAGTACCTTGGAAGAACACCTAAGACAATTATGTCTTAACAACGGAATTGATATAGATGTTCAAACTGGAACTGGACAAAGACCTAAACGAGCGGGTCAAATAAATTCAGAATTGGCAAAAAATGAAGTTTATTCTATTTTGGACCAAAAAAGTATTATTGCATGGTTGGATCTGAGAAATAAAACTGCACATGGAAAATATCACGAATATAGCCCCAAAAAGGTAGAGCTAATGGTAATGGGAATAAGAGATTTTATTAATAGAAATCCAGCTTAATATATTTCTGTCTTAACCTATTATTAATGCAACAGAAATTTATCTTTTCAATTACAAATTTGATTTATTAAGACAATTTTAAATTCCTACAATTTCTATTCCCTATATAAGAATTAGTTTTGACAAAAATTATACATCTTTAAGATAAGATAATTGATAAAGTATTATTATACATAGATATTCTGCTATTATCTATCTCTTTCTTGTCATATTAATTTTTACTACTTCTACTACTTCAAAGCAGGAAAGAATCTTTGTCTTCTTCTTAGGATAAAAAAAATAACTTAATTACAGAATAACCTTATTATTATTTTGGCAGTTAACACCATGGAAAATCGAAAAGCAGCCAAGGAGGTCGTGTCCTTTGCTAAAAAGTGATTTAAGCAGACGAGACCGAAATTCTTGGAAGTACGAAGGGTGAAAGACGAAAAAGCAGTGGCGTTCGGATATCCTCCCGTTGTGCTAAAGTCAAAAGCGACAATAAAATACATCGCGTGCGCAGATTACTCCGATCAGTTGAGAGTTTACTTTTTTTCTAACTCAGGTCAATCTTTAGGTGCCAAAAATTACGACAAACCTAACGATATAAAGAGAGAAATAGCGAAAAAAAGCAATTTAATAACTAAATTCCCTCGAAAACGCTTTCCTTAGGCTTTTTGATAACTAGCTGAGATGTATACAATCGAATCATTTTGTTGACTTTCTAATAATCTTGTCTACCTTTACACCCAAAAGTCGACTTCTTTAGCTCTTTGTCGACGATTTGTGGCAAAAGTAGACGTTGTAGAATTATAAAGAGAAATTTATTGAATGAGAGGAACTATTCTTAGCAATTCCTTTAATCCAAATTCTAAATACACCACTCCCAATATAGATTCTACCAAGGTGCCTTTGAGGTGTTCTATTGTCACGATTTTGGGATCGTCCACCGGATTCGCTTTTAATCTGTTCAAGCGACAAGAATATAACCCCCATTCTTCGCAATAGATCGCCAAGTTTTTGTTTGACGCCACTTTCTTGCGTTTCGTCGTGAGATCTCCCGTCTTAGACAAAGAAGAATCCCATAATATCTGTACTATCGCTAAATCAAGCGCGGCATCGCCAATCAAGGCAAGCACCACTGCCGCATCTCCCGAGCTCGCCAATTCTATTAGCTCCTCCTCGTTTAACGGGCGGTTTGCATCGTCCTTAAAATGAGTGTTGAGATCCTCGAAGATGTTTCGAATGCTGGGGTGTGCCAAGGCAAACATTACCAGTTCAGGGGTTGGAAATGTTAAGCGAAACAAATTTTCCAACTTGGGAATGATGATCTTTTTGATTTTTTCCATTTGTTCTAAAATGTGGTTAAGTTCTACTAAATATCCTGAAAGCGTCGCACGCTTTTTTGTGTGGTCAATGGGAACGTCATTTTTTTCTCTTTCGATGTAATCTTTTAACATCCTCGTTTTCTTGACCAATCCTATGGCGTTCCACTTGAGTTTATCTTGCATGATATCCTATTGAATTGCGTTTACTTAGATATAATAATTCTCTGTAATAAATGAAATTAGTAAAAAAAATGTCTGTTATATATATTTATTATTTATTTAACTTTCATTGATTTATTAATATTGTCGGAAGCAAAAACGAACATTACAAAATTATTAAAAATTGCGGTATAAAGAATTCACCTGGTGTAAAATTTTGATCTAAGATGACCATATTTTTTTGCAGTGGAAATGGAACTTTTAAGGTTCAAATTCTTTCTACCCAATAAAAAAAAAGGATTAAGTTGAGATTAGATAATAAATCTCTTGAATTATCTTTTCAATAGTTTTGATATTATCTCTTTTTCTAAATTCGAACTTCCAATCGTCTCCATTGATAAGGAAGTAACCGTTTTGTTTTAGAGCTTTTACGAGCAAAATAATCCCTACGATAAGGAGTATCGGAGCAATAAAATAAAATAACCAATGAATAAATAGAAGCCCGACACCAATAATCATTAATATTATTGCTATAATCAGTTTTACTATATTAATGCTATGCCATGCGTTTTCAAGATATTTTACTTGAGTGAGAGGTATATCTCTATAAATCCGGTCGTATCCCTTTAAATTTCTAAAATGAAAGACTCGTTTTTCAGTAACTCCTACAATATCTTTAAGAATTTTCTTGTCTCCCGTTCGAATCTCTAAGCTATGAAGAATTTTTTCATCTGGACGTAAATAATTATTTATTGACATTTTAACCGTTTTTAGACTAAGTTTTTGGTAAATATTTAATCTTACCGACATAATTTAAATCTTTACTTCAATGTCGAAAATGATCAATTTTAATTAATTTTTGTAGAAAAAGCGAAAAAAAGAGAATCAAATGTCATTAATCCGACAAGAATTCATTTATTTCTCCTCTAAATCTCTTGTAATAAGCTTCTGTTAGTTCTGATGGAATTTTTAAATCAAAATATCTTATAAGACCTTTCGCAAATTTTTCTTCAAATTCTTTTTTTTCAATAGTTAATTTTAACTGAATTTTATAATTGTAGTTAATGTAGAACCGAAGAGAGATACCGAAAGGCAGTTCGAAAAATACACAGTAGCGTGCGAGACCGTGAAAAATATTTTTGAAGCGGTAGTGACTACGAGCTATTAGTAGTAATTTCTAAATCTCCACCAACCTTCTCTACACTAACTCTAGCAATTTCAGCGAGAGCTGCTGATTGGGTAGATTTATAGATTTTTTTAATGGTAGATAGGTATTTTTGACCTGTCCACTTCGTTAGGCTCTGGATTGCAATTGATTTCAACATATCCTCAGGCGACATGAGACCAGGAATATCTGATTTCGAAGCTAACTTTAGTCCCCCCTCAAATTCTAACAGACTAACCAAAATTTCTTCAGTTTCTTTTGTATGTATGGTAGATATCTTAGATAAAGATGTTCCAATATCTTGCCATAAGAAACTTTTCTTCTTTAATATTTTTGGTGAGAGGATTTCATTTACTAACTTTATAGAATCTGCTAACTTTTCTTGTTCTATTTCATTATTTGACATTATATTTACCTCCTATGGACCCCAATAAAATGTGATTCCATCACGAACTTGACCATCAGAGAAACTAACGTTATCTTGAATAACTGAGGTTTTTACTGTGATTCCATTAGTTCCATAAACTACACATGGAAAAAAAACTCCATTCCCATCCAAGAGAGAGCCCATCATGTAGTCAATTGCAGTGTTTAGATAATTCGATTTGAAATTACTTAACTGATTCCCCCCTACTATAGTAAAATTTTTAGGAGGGAGCGGTGCATCAAATCCAGTAAATGAAGCAATCTCAAAAGGACCAGTTCCAAAACTTGGATCATACAAATATAATTTTTCATTATATACTAAGAAATTGATACAGTGACCATCATAAATTCCTCCAGAACGCCCATAAAATCGCCAGCGCTTATCTGTTACTGTTCCGATGGGTGTAGTAGTAGTGATAGGATATGCTGTATTATCATCATGGAATTCAGTACTTGAACTTGGATTCTGTGATTGATTTAGGCCCGCAGATTTAATAACAATAGCACACCAATTAACTTCATTATTTGGGAAGGTTCGCCAATCAACTAAATAACAACGACTATGAACATACACACCTTGACAATGGGCTAGATGAGGGAACATTTTATACCATCCCCCGCACATGCCACCTCCATTTATCAAGACGCTTCTCACATCCCAAGCACCTACCCCATATTTTAATCCAGATAAGTACAATTTTTGTATAATAGTATCACAAATATCTTTTTCATTATCTTTTCCCGAAGCCCATTCTGAAGTCCATAACATAGGTTCCTTATAAACCCAATCATTTAATCCTTCACTTGGTTTTGGCTCCATTGTTTTCCAAGTAGTACAAATAGTATGGAATGTATTTCCAATAAGTACTTTGTTTTCAGAACTGTTTAATCTTGCATACCACTCAAGAGAAACTCTACGTTTACCAATAGCATTTGGAAGTGGAGAACCTAACTCAAATTCGATCTGATCTGTTAAACCTGAACTATTAAAGACAAGAGTTATCTCTTGGGGAGTTACACCGCCTAGAGTCCCATTTGCTCCAATAGTAAATGTGTCAATACCCAAATCTCCTAATTTACGAAAAATCACTTTTATGTGAGGGTGAGTATTTCGAATATAAGCCGCTGGCTCATCACGACCATCCTCATCCCATTCAGGTGTTGTATGAATATAACTGTTTGAAATGTGGTCTTTAAGATCAATTGCTTCACTCCCTTCAAAATTAAATTGAATGCTATACACTTTGAATGGAGCAGGTAATAAAACTATATTTGGATCTGAATTCCCCTTAACACAATTATTAATCCTAAATTGATATTGCTTTATTTTACACTTTGCTATTTCACTTCCAAAAAGTGCAGGGAGAAGGAGTACTAAGATTGCAAACGCATATATTATTGAAAGTATAAAACAAGCACAAACCGAATTCCCTTGAAAGGTAGGAGCACGACAATATTTTACAACATACATTTAAATCAAAAATTGTCTTTTTAATTTTTATTTCTATTTGATAATTTATTGGTTATAAAAGAATTTATATTGATTTTATATTTAATACTTACCTTTTTGTAAAGAAATCTAGTTTAAATTTCAGTAAAGATTAATTATTTATATGAATAGTCTATTCAATTATTCTCGTCTTAATATATGGTATTCCCTTTTCTACTAATTCTTTCGAGGGTACTCCTTACCATTCCTAAGGGATCACGCTTCCATAGATTTCCGTTTTCATCTATAGAATATTTATCTTCAAAAAGTAGGTATTTGTATACTGAATTGCAGAATAAAAGGCCATGATCTATTATTTATAAACATCCAGAAACCAAAGAATGGCAATTATTTGACGAAAGTTTAGAATTTTAACAACTAGACTATTATCTAAGGTCACGTTTTTCGCGGGTTTTTTAAGCCCTCGCTTTGGCTTTAGTTGTTTCCACTTTACTAAGCGATTCTCAGGCAAAGATGGATGGTGGATCAACTTGTATTCGGTATAGCGTTTTTTGTCTTCGATTAAAACCAGCACTTGGCCAAAGTGATAAAGAACTTTCACGCCTACCGGCTTGAAGTCAGAATTTCCTAAATTTCAAATGTCCAACTACGCTCAGAAACGATTTCATCCCATGGGATAATAGGTGATTTCCAATCGGGTATCACTTCTTCGTAAACTTTCCGACATAAACGGTCAAATTGTGCATACCCCTTGGTAAAATAGCGTGTAACTAACTCTTTTAACGTTCCTTCCTGTAATTTACCTAAAGCAAAGATTTTGTTCAAGGTTGGGATTTCTGGTAATACTGTACCATCTTCTCGAATGATGAGTGTCTTAATCTCCTTATCGACTTTTCGGTGACAATGAGTCCCATTGCAAACATATGCAGCACATGGATGAGCAAGTAGGAAATGTCGTGTATGATAAGCTAATTTAAACAGAAGCCCTTGCGAACGGTATTTATGTCCTAAGTCGGAAAGTTGCAAGAATAATTCACACAACTGTTCCTCAGAAAGTCTTTTATCATGGATTTCAAATCCTCGACCTAATTGTAAGAGCGGTTGTACACTTATGCTTTCCACACCCATTCTAATAGCCCACTCTGCTAACCACGGTAAAGATGCAATATTATCTTGGCAGATAGTTGTCACAATGGTCACAGGTACCTCAGCAGCCACTAGTTGTTGAATACCATAACTACTACGACGGAAAGCCCCTTTACAACCACGAAATCGGTCGTGGTATGCCTCCTTACCATCAATACTCACTTGTACATTTGCACCACACTCTTTTATTAGCATTGCTTCTGTACTGCCGATTAATGTACCATTCGTGGAAACATACAATTCTATATTCTGTTGTTGGGAGGCAAAAGTAAGAATTTCTTGCAGTTCGGGATATAGAAACGGCTCACCACCACTGAGATAGATTGTTGCAATACCCAACTGCTCAACTTCACCTAAGCTACGAATGACGAGATTCAAGGGTAATTTTATATTAGAATATGGTGTTGCATCTAAATAGCAGTGTTGACAAAAAAGATTACATCGGTTTAGCAAGTGAATTAATAAAACTCCTTGTCGGTTTTGCAAAGTTGATACCATTGGATCGGAGCTAACATACATAGATCTATCCCCTCTTATTAGAACCCATTGAATGAAATACTCTTAGCTCTACCTTGTTACCCTGTCATCTAAGAAGGTTAAAAAACGATTTATTGGTAATAATTCTTTCCACATCTAACCAAACAACACCCTATAGAACAAAATCGATCTGGGTTGCACCTACTGCAGATTACAGAAATGTAGTCGCTTGTATATAAGGTTATTTCATACTTTCGAATTCCTGACGAGCTATCTGACGGAATTAATCTGCTAATAAGGTGTTTTGGTTGTCATTTTTTTAAGTAGTTTTTTTTGATTTTGGTATAGGAAAAAATTACAAATTGTTATTTAAATATGACGCTACAGAATTTT
>Ga0209977_10000150_pt1 | contig 26105 bp, 20 predicted proteins | sample SumtaG_2_FD_183113 | JGI IMG/M metagenome (GOLD analysis project Ga0209977, IMG submission 183113) | Deep subsurface microbial communities from Indian Ocean to uncover new lineages of life (NeLLi) - Sumatra_00607 metaG (SPAdes) (version 2) | ecosystem: Environmental > Aquatic > Marine > Oceanic...
GATTGTCTCTAAGGATAACAATGATAGTCTAATTGGTGGTATATTTCCGCATATGACATATAATTTCCCTGTTACAGGTCCATATGCCGGTCCTGGAATAAGTTGGTGCTCCCCACCACCACCACCGACGAACCTCTACTATAAACATATGCCACTAATTCCGACAGGTGTTGAAGAGGGAAATGAGACAGCAAAGCCATTATTGACCTTCCTTGAGATATCTCCCAATCCATTCACTAACAAGGTAGAAATACGATTGTGGATGGAAGATGTAGGATGTAAGATGAATGATGTTTCATTGAGTATATATGATGTTTCTGGAAGAAGGATCTGTTCTCTTGTGACTGGTGACTTGTGCTCTGGTGCTCTTTTGTGGAGAGCGGAAGATGATGGGGGGAGAAGAGTGAAGAGTGGAATTTATTTCGTAAGATTGAAAGTAGGAGAGAGGATGGTGACGAAGAAACTCGTTCTTCTTGAATAAAATTCTAAGCGGAGTGCATAACAAATTTTTGTTTCTCTTTATCTCTATTCAGGAGATTGAGCCACATTCATTCTTCGTTATGAAGACTTCGATTAACAAAACAAAGCTACTCAGGTTAAACCTAAGGTTACCCACCATTTCTACGATTCTCTAATTCCTGTATAAATTGTTCTCCTGGTTATTTTTTTTCTTGATTTAATATGGGAAGTGTGCTATAAACCAAAAAATGGAAATCGTGATAAAGAATGAGAGGTTTTATCTGCCCGATTATGAAGAAGGTCCAATACTAATTATTATAAAATTGAATTCAGTAGCTATAGGGATAGATACAAACCCAAGGAAGCAGATTTTAACAAAAAACTTATACTCTTGATTAAAATTCAAAAGAAAGGAGGTGAGCTTTTTTTATTCAATTAAAACAAACTCTAAAGAGGAGGTTTAAGAATGAAAATTGCATGCTTATTAATAGTAGCAATTCTTTTAATGAGTATAGGCTTTCTTTCTGGGAATTATCCTCTCCAAAGGATAGATGCGAAGACTAGTGTAGGTGCTGAAAGTGGATACTACATACCAGAGAACCCACCCCCAATAGACAGCATCTGTCTTGTTTTTTCGGGTATCGATTATGGCGCCAGTGCAAGTTCACCACAGAACTATGTAAATGCAAAACATATTACAAATGTTATTGTTGGCAGTTACTATTTCCCTGTTGTAATATGGGAGACAGGAGTTTCCTGGCATGATCAATCCCTTTTCTCTTACTGGGATGATTTGTTCAAGTTCTGGTCCTATCCTGACAGTTTTACGTCAAACTTAGGGCAGGATACTGGAAGACCAGCCATTTGTGCAGATGGTCACGGAAATCTTCATTTTGTCTGGCATCAGGATGGCAATCCTGATGGATATGAAACTTTCTATACAAGGGCTTTGCTTGATACATCAGCGGGGGTAATACAGTACACTGTAGAGAGACCTGCACAATTTATTTCTGCAACGAATGGTGAGGAGGAGACCTTCCCTGTAATGGCAATATTTGAGGATACACTTATTATGATTGTCTGGAATGTAGGACCACTACACCAAGAACATGCTTTTGGTTACAACTATTCTACGGATGGCGGTGACACATGGGCCGGTGTCGATATTATATACGAACATGGCGCAAGAATGCCCAGTGCTTGGATATTTGGTAGCATTGCACCAGATCCTAATAATGGTGATATGTGGGTAGCATGGCCATGGGATTACTCAGGTGATGCTCGCCAGGATATAGCCGCTTACCATTGGGACGCAGCAACCAATACCTGGACTAATGAACTTATTGCAGCAGCTACAAGTGTGCATCCATATGCTCTTCCAGCAATTGTTGTAGATTATAATAGTATTCCACATGTTATCCTGCAGGAAAACCTGATTGATGATGGTGGAATCAACGATCTCCTTTCCGGATATGGTTCCGATCCCTGCGGTACGCTTTACTATACACATAGATCGGGTGGTTCCTGGTCCGCACCAGCTGCAATTATGCTTCCAAGATGGATATACTGTAATTATGCAACCGGTCATCCTTCTGCTGGCATTGCAACGGATAACACAATTTATTTCTCTGCTGTCCAGCCAGAGAGTGCCAATCCTGATACTAGTGTGTATGGTGCCTTCAATGTCCATTATGCTGAGATTTCGCCCTATACTGGAGCGATTTCATACGGTGGACATGTAAGTAACCTACCCCTGGGAGACTCAGTATGGGCAATCTTTGCGCACACAACATACTATGTTCCTCTTGGTGGTGAGGTGCCTGCTGATATGCAGGGTCCTGGTATTACCTGGTGTCAGATGGAGGATAAAGTACTACCTGCAGATGTTTACTATTGCCACAAGGATACTCTGCTTCCTGTAGCGGAGACAAAGGATATTTTCAGTACCTCACCTATTACACTCTATCAGAACTATCCGAATCCAGCTCGTGAAAAGACAATGATCCGGTTCACCGTTCCGAATAACGCGAGTATATCCCTTGATATCTACGACATTTCTGGAAGATTGGTAAAGACCCTTGCGAATGGTATTCCAGGGGCGTCTTCATCCTTTGTCGTCTGGAATGGTAAGAATGGGGAAGGGAAAGAGGTTCCTGGTGGTGTCTATCTATATACATTGAGAGCGGGTGCTTACACAGAAACCCGGAAACTACTTCTTATTCACTGATACGAGTAAATTTCATACATGGGGGAAGTTTGTCAACTGGCATCTTCCCCCATTTTTTGTTTGCATTGCATTTCATTGTTGAAGTCAGGGGGAGATTCACTATTTTTTCTTGCGTTTGTAAAGAATTTGTGATAGAATTCACAAAATGGAGAAGGTAATTCAGAATGAGAAGGTTTATCTACCCGATTACGAAGGTGGTTCAATAGTAAATGTTCCATCCTCTATACTGAAGGTCTTCGGAATTAATCCTCCTTCTTCTCCACTTACAGAGAATATCCTCCCACTGAAAAGATATAAAAATTGTTCAAAGGTTATTCTTTTCATCTTTGATTCCCTTGGATACAATAGAATAAAGGAACTCGGTTCCTTGAATGAATTCAAGGTGTCTCCCCTTACATCAGTTTTTCCATCAACAACAACGGCGGCGTTAACAAGTTTCTACACAGCGGTATCACCCTCTATTCACGGAATGGTTGGATTCAGACTCTTTCTAAAAGAGTTCGGTCTAATTGCAAATATGATAAAATTAAGTCCGGTGGGTTTTGTGGAACGTGACAAGCTAAAAGAGACAGGTTTTAACCCAAAGAGATTTCTACCTGTTAAAACAATTTTTGAGATGCTTGGAAGGAGGGGGATAAAATCTTTTGCATTTACGAGAATGCATTACTACAAAAGCGGACTTTCCTCTTTAATGTTGAAAGGTGCTGAGATTCTCCCCTATGTTAACATTGTTGATCTTTTTATAAATGTTAGAAAGGTCATTATAGGAACGAAAGGCAATGTGTTTATTACTGCTTACGTAGATGATTTTGATACATTAGCACATTACTATGGCACAAAAACAGAGGAGGAGAAGACCACTATACATGTTTTTTTTAATATCATGAAAGATATTTTTCTAAGAGAAGGATGGGATAAGACACTAATTCTTCTGACAGGTGACCATGGGCAGGTACCCTCTCCACACACTTCAAAGGTAGATATAAGAAAACATAGATGGCTTCTTAGAAACCTGATTATGCCGCCTACTGGTGAATTCAGGGCATCTTACCTTTATTTAAAAGATGGAAGTAAAGAAAGATTGTTGAAAGAATTATCCAAAAGATTTTCCAGAAAATTTATTATCCTGACGAGGGATGAGGCAATTGAACTTGGGATTTTTGGCGGCAAAACAATAGGATTGAGGAATAAGGAGAGACTTGGTGATGTTATTCTTATTTCAAAAGGAGAACATTACCTCTTCTATCCTTACAGTGAGTTTGAACTTAAAGCACGGCATGGTGGATTGAGTAAAAACGAGATGCTCGTCCCACTTCTTGTTTTACAATAAGTTTAAGACTGTAAACGTTAAAGGGGGAGATGATGGTTTCCCAATCATCTCCCCCTTTCCTTTTTCTTACATTGGTTATATCAGTGAATAAGAAGTAGTTTTCGGGTTTCTTTGTATGCACCAGCTCTCAATGTATAAAGATAGACACCACCAGGAACCTCTTTTCCTTCCTCATTCTTACCATCCCAGACAACAAAGTATGAACCAGCACCTGGAATACCATTCGCAAGGGTCTTTACTAATCTTCCTGAAATGTCATAGATATTGAGTGATACATTCGTGTTGTTCGAAAGAGTAAAGCGAATTATAGTTTTCTTTTTACTAGGATTCGGATAATTCTGATAGAGTGTGATAGGTGATGGAGTGGTAATAGTCTTTTTCTCCTTTATTGCAAGTAGTGTATCCGTATGGCGATAGTAAATATCCGTAGGTGGAAGTGCATTGACCATTTGAGACCAGGTAATGCCTGGACCTTGCTGTCCTGCAGGCACCTCACTACCAGGTACAAACTGTGGCGTTTGTCCATAGATGGCGTTATATGTTGTATCACCCACGCTCACTATACCCCCGTATGCAAGCGCACCAGTATAGGGAGAAATCTCTGCATAATGGACATTGTAAGGTTGCCATACGGGTGTGGTTTCTGCAACAGCGCTCTCTGGCAAAGTTGTGGTGAAATAGATGGTGTTGTCCGTTGCAATGCCAGCAGATGGAAGACCACTAGTAAGATTTCTATACGGCGGAGATACTGGAAATTTAAGTGTATCGGGAGTTTTCCAATTATTAGCGCCAAGCCTGTAGGTGTAGAATAACGTCCCGCAAGGACCGCAGCCATTAAAACCATAAAGCGAACCAGGCGTATCATACAAATGAAAGTTTTCCTGATAGACGATATGTGGAATACCATTATAATCCACAACAATTGATGGAGTGTTTTGAGGAAAATGATTAGGAGGTGGTGCGCCCTCAACAACCAGCTCATGTGCCCAGGTGTCACCAGGTGCAAAATTCCAATGGAGTGCTACAATGTCCATATTTGTATTGCCTGTGTAATCAAAACCAACTGCTGCCCACATATTTCCATCATTGGGGTCAGGTGCAACGGAAACAAGTTGCCAACCACCGGGCATTGTATGGTTATAAGCCATAAATGGACCGAGCCACGTGTCGCCGCAATCTGTGGAATAGTTGTAAGCTATACCATTGTCATCTGCTCCATAGCACCAGAGAACCATGATGATATCATCACGCATTGCAATTGTAGAGAACCTCTCCGACTGACCATTCGTTGCAGAAAGCATAACAGCGGGTCTCTCAACATTGTACAAAGGTACACCTGCAGATGTATCAAGAATAGCCCTTGTATAGAATATCTCATAATCATCAGGATTGCCTGTCTGGTACCAGACAAAATGTAGATCGCCTTTGTAATCCGCACAAACCCCTGTTCTTCCTGTATAAAGTCCACTGCTTGTCGAAAAGCTATCAGGATATGACCAGAATTTAAACATATCATCCCAGTAAGAGAAAACACACTGCTCATGCCAGGAAGGTCCCATTTGCCATATTACAACTGGGAAAAAGAAACTGCCAACCATAACATTCGTGATATGTTTTGCATTTGGATAGGCTTGAGGTGAATTGAAATTACCACCATAATCTACACCCGGAAAAACAAGACATAAACTATCCATTGGGGGTGGATTCTCTGATGGGTATCCACTTCCAGAATATTCAATATTAGCATCAAGAGTATGAGCTACAGGATATACAGGATAATTCTCGGAAAGAAGACATACACTCATTAAAAGGATTATTACAATAAATAAGCCTGAGATTTTCATCTTTTACCCTCCTTTCTCGATTTAACTGGATAATAAAACTCACCTCCTTCCTTATAGATTTTAATTAAAAAGGTTGAGATTCTCACAGCTAATATATTCACCGATGTCAATGCTAACCCAACAGAAATAGATACCTCTATTTTCTTTAATCTTCTTCATATCCCCGCTTTCTCTTTTAGTTGTTGTATAAATATAAAGGAAAAAAAATATTCTGTCAAGTTTTTTTTATGACTAAAATTCACGAAAATCTTGTTGACACACTATCATTTTTATGATAATTTAAAAAGAATTTGGTTGCCCCTGTAGCTCAGAGGATAGAGCACCGGTTTCCTAAACCGGGAGTCGAGCGTTCGAGTCGCCCCAGGGGCGCCAGTGTCGGCTTCGCCGACAGCTTATAGCATATTGCATTTAACAAAGGCACAAGATCCTAAGTGATCGTTGTATGCTCTACGGTGATAAAAGCACGGTAAACAGTAATCAAAAAGCAGATTACTCTAATGCAGTAATTAATGTTTAAAACGATCAAACGGGTGAAACGATAATAACGAAAAATATCCGTACTCACCCCGTTAGATTGATGCTTATCTAACGGGATTCATCCGTGGCAATATAAGGAGGGGCAATGGCAAAGAGCATAAAGAGGAAGAGGATAACAAGACATGAATTGAAAGAAGATAGGTTCCTTGAAACAGCAAAGAATTTAATAACCTTTTTCAGGGCAAATACGTCGAGGATTATCTTAACAGTTATTATTCTTCTTGGAATAGCGATTGCTGTAAGAGTATATTTATCAAACAGGAGAAGTGCTGAAGATATAGCTCGTGTAAAAAAACTCTATGCAGATGCATTTTACAATAACGGCAATTTCAGGGAGGCAGTATCGGCTTATCAGGAGATAATAACATTGCATGGTGGCACAAGAAGTGCGAAGGTTTCAACACTATTTCTTGCGAACTGTTATTTCTTCTCTGGCGATATGGATAATGCTTTAGAGTACTATGAGAGATCATTGAGGATATTAAAGAAGAATCCAAACTGGGCAAGTGCAGCTGAGATGGGAATTGCATCTGTTCATGAACAAAAAGGTTTGTTTGATGAAGCAAATGAATATTACAATAATGTGATTAATAATTATAAGAATACCCCTGTAAGAATAGATGCATTGCTTTCAAAAGCACGATGTCTGGAATTTACTAATCGTTATACAGAAGCAATAACAGTCTATTCTGTGATAGAACGTGAATATTCTGATACTGATTTTGCTAATGAGGCAAATAAGAGGATTGTTTTCTTAAGGGGAGCGACAGAGTCTGAAAGGATTCCAAAATAACATCTAAATGCTAGACCTTAGACCAAAGACATAAGACTAAAGACATTTAACAGGAAAAATTCGAAGATAGAAATTAGAAATCTGTTCAGAGTCTTATGTCTTTAGTCTTATGTTTGAAACGAATTAATATAAGGAGTTCTGCTTGAGAAATTTTGCTGTATTAAAAGAATATTTCCTTATGTACAAGCATAGGATTATGCTCGGACTTATTGCACTTTTAATAGTGAATGTACTGCAGCTTATACTCCCGAGAATTGTAAAATATGCTATTGATGGTATAAATACCGGAATCACAGCAGGATTTTCACTGCTTAGGTTTGCATTTTTTATTCTTTTTATCTCAATTTTCATGGCGATTTTCAGGTTTTTCTGGAGGTATTTTGTTTTAGGGACTTCGCACAAAATACGAGAACTTCTAAGAAACAAATTCTTTGCACACCTTCAGAACCTGTCATTTAGTTATTTCAATAACACTAAGACCGGTGAATTGATGGCGCTTGCAACAAACGATATTCTTGCAGTGAGACGGGCTGTTGGTATTGGAATTGTTATACTAACAGATACCATTTTTCTAACGGTTGGCTCTCTTATTATGATGTTAAGGATTAATACACTCTTGACACTATATGCACTGATTCCATTACCTCTCCTTTCAATTTCTACATTTTTTATGGGAAGAGCGCTGCATACGAGATTCAGAAATGTTCAGGATGCCTTTGCGAAACTCACAGATAAAGTTCAGGAAAATCTTACGGGAATTCGGGTGGTAAAGGCATTTGTTCAGGAGTCGTTTGAATTATATAATTTTAAAGCACACAATCAATTTTTTGTCAGAGAAAATATGAGACTCGTTAAGATATGGGGTGCTTTTTTCCCGCTTCTTATGCTACTTGCAGGGTTAAGTACAACAATTGTTCTCGTTTGGGGAGGGAGACAGGTAATAATTAATATAATAACGCTTGGTGATTTTGTAGCTTTTACTTTGTACCTTGGGATACTAACCTGGCCTATGATAGGAATAGGATGGGTTGTAAACATTCTTCAAAGGGGTGCAGCATCGATGGGAAGAATTAATAATGTTCTTGAGACCAAGCCGGAGATACAGGACCTGCCGCATGCTCTCAGTGTAACACGTCCATTAAAAGGAATAATACAGTTTTCTGATGTATACTTCAAGTATTCAAATGAACTCCCGTATGTCCTTAAATCTGTCAATTTACTAATAAATAAGAAGGAACAGATTGCAATTGTTGGAAGAACAGGGGAGGGGAAGAGTACGCTTGTTAATCTTATCCCGAGGGTATTCGAACCCGAATCCGGAAATGTCTTCGTTGATGGAGAGAACATTAGAAACTACAAGTTGAATGATATCAGAAAAAGGATCGGGTTCGTTCCCCAGGATGCTTTTCTTTTTTCTTTGAGTCTCAAGGAAAATATTGGATTTGGAAGACCCGACATACCGATTGAGCGAATAATTGAAGCAGCAGAGATTGCGCAGATCTATGATGAAATTATGGAATTCCCCGATGAATTTGATACCGTTATCGGAGAACGGGGAGTTTCCCTTTCAGGAGGACAGAGGCAGAGGATAGCGATTGCACGGGCAATAATCCTTGACCCCGATATACTTATCCTCGATGATGCGCTCTCCTCTGTTGATACAGAAACTGAAGAGAAAATTATGGAAAGACTTATGCCTGTTATGCAAGAGAGAACAACAATTATTATAACGCACCGAATATCTTCAATAAAAGATATAAATAGGATTATTGTAATTGATGATGGCAATATTAAAGAGGATGGAAGTCATGAAGAATTGGTCTCTCTCGGAGAGATATATAAAAACCTTTATGAAAAACAAATGTTAAAGGATAAACTTGAGAGGATTAACTAATGCACGGAGGAGGATACTACCAGGAGGAAGAAAGATTATCGAAACCTTACGATGCCCATTTAATGAAGCGTCTGTTGGCTTTCGTTAAACCATACAAAGGTCTTGTTATCATCTCTATTCTTCTTCTTTTCTTTGTAACGGGACTCGAGCTTTTACTTCCTTATATTACAAAGATTGCAATTGATAGATACATGACAACACCAGGTCGTTTCGTCGATATCAAGAATGCAGAACTGTTAGATGAATTAGAAAAAATGGAGGCTCTCATTCCGGTTAAAGATGGTTATATTCTTGATTTAAGAAGGGTTGATAAGAGTATAAAATATGAACTAGAGAGGCAAAATCTTCTTAATGAAAAGTATTACATTATTGAGAAGAAGAATCTTAACAAGGATATACTGAAATCGTTAATTGAGAAAAATGATACAATAGTATCTAATAAGTACTTCTTTCTTGATGAGAGGAAGGTAGGGGAACTATCTTTACAGGAAATGCTTAACATACGTAAGAACGATATTAAAGGGATATATCATCTTATTATCATTTTTGGAATAATACTAACTCTCTCCTTTATTCTTAACTATGGTCAGATTTATATTCTTCAGTATACAGGGCAGAAGGTTATGTTTGACCTGAGGATAAAGATATTCGAACATCTTCAGAAATTAAATGTTGCTTTTTTTGATAAAAATCCAGTTGGGAGGCTGGTTACGAGAGTAACCAATGATGTTGCTGTAATTAATGAAATGTTCACTAATGTCATTGTTGCTTTATTTAAAGATATTTTCATTCTCACAGGTGTAATCATTATTATGTTTTTACTCAATTGGCAACTTGCATTAGTAATAATGATTGTCGCTCCTATTCTTGTTGCAGTCACAATTATCTTCAGAAATAGGGTGCGAAAGGCTTACAGGTGGGTGAGAATTACTGTAGCAAAAATAAATGTTTACCTGCAGGAAAATATTTCTGGAATGCGTGTTGTTCAGCTCTTTACACGAGAGAGAGAGAATATGAGAAGATTTATGGATATCAACAGGGAAAATTTTGATGCAAATATGTCTCAACTTATTGTTTTCGCAACTTTCAGACCTTTAATTGACCTCATTTTTGCTTTCGCTCTTGCGCTAATTATTTGGTTTGGAGGATGTAGAGTGATTGAACAGACACTCACATTTGGAGCGCTCGTTGCCTTTCTTGCCTATGTGGAAAAATTCTTTCAGCCGATACGTGACATGAGTGAGAAGTATAATATACTCCAGGCAGCAATGGCATCATCTGAAAGGGTATTTCTGCTTCTTGATAAAAAGGAAGAACTTGAAGTTACAAGAGTAAAAAGGGCACTGAGAAAGGTTAAAGGAAGGATTGATTTTGATAAAGTCTGGTTTGCTTACAACAATGAAAATTATGTTTTAAGGGATATATCATTTAGTGTTGAACCTGGAAAGAGTCTTGCAATTGTGGGCGCTACAGGTGCAGGGAAGACTTCACTTATTAACCTTCTATTACGATTTTATGAGGTTGGAAAAGGAAATATCAGGTTAGATAATGTTGATATACAAGACCTCGATAGGGATTTTTTGAGGAGGAATATCGGGGTTGTTTTGCAGGATGTTTTTCTTTTCTCTGGTTCAATAAAAAGAAATATTGCACTTAGCAAAGAAGATATAGATGAAGATGAACTTGAAAGGATAGCAAAATATGTTAATGCAGATAGATTTATAAACAAGATGCCCGACAGATTTAATGCGGAAGTAAAGGAACGAGGCGCTGTACTCTCTCAGGGTGAAAAACAACTACTTGCTTTTGCCAGAGCTTTTGCTTATAATCCAAGTGTTTTGATACTTGACGAGGCAACATCAAGTGTGGATTCCGTGACAGAGTCTCTTATTCAGGATGCACTTGGCAAACTTATGAAAGGAAGAACATTTATTGTTATTGCGCATAGACTCTCTACAATTGAAAGAATAAGTAACATTATTGTTCTTCACAAAGGGAGGATTGTAGAAAGGGGCACCCACAAGGAACTACTCAAGAAGGGAGGATTTTATTACAATCTTTACAGGGTACAATTTGAAAGACCACAGAGAGTAGAGAGTTAACAGACGACAGTTAACAGTTGACAGAAGTCAGATAACAGATGAGGAATGGTTGTTTTGCAACGGTATGGGTTCATCTTCAATGAACGGGTTTGGTTTTTTCGAAACGGTATGGGTTGCTTCGCAACGGGTACAGCATGACAAGTGGCTGATGGTGAAAGATAAGTGAAAGTAGGAGAGTTCGATATTAGGAAAGTTGAAAATACAAAGATATAAGGCAGAAACTAAGGAAATAGAAATTAGGAAAATGAAGAATCAACTAACCTGTAAGTAGAGCCAATAAAATTTCTTATCTTTGGTATTATGTCTTATGTCAAAATTGAAGTTAATATGAAAAGATTTATAGTACTTCTGTTTACTTTTATTTTATTAGTTATAGTAAACGATGGACACGCCTGGTCTCCAATTTTTCCTGATATTTATAATCGCGGATACTTCCATTTCAGGAGAGCAGAGGAATTTTTTGATAGAGGAAATTACAGGAAAGCAATTGAAGAACTAAATCGTGCTTATGCATTTTGCTTTGATAAAAGGGAGAGAAATAATGTACTCAGAAAAAAAGTAATATCTCTAATAGAAGTTGGGAATTGTGAAGAAGCAATTGAAACTATTGAGAAACGAGAATTAGGAGGAGAGAGTGAGAATGAATTTCTTTTCTTGAAGACAGAATGCTTGATACGTTTGAACAAAACTGAACAGGCAATAAAGGTTTTTGATACCATTATAAATCAGGAACATGACTATAAGAACAAGATTTTTTTTGAAATTAAAGAAGGATTACTTTTTCTCTCGGTTGATTCACTTGTAAAAGCAGAAGAAACTTTTATTAGTGTCTTAAAAATGCTTCATCGTATTGAAGAGAAAGAGAATGAAATTGAAATAGACAAATTGAAAATCACACTGTATTCCCTCGGATATATCAACCTGAAGAATGAGGATTACGAGAATGCTGAGGGATATTTCGAGTTCCTTGGAGGAAACTTTAAAGATGAGGAGGTTGGATATAAATCTTCACTGTATTATGGACTTATTCTGGGGATTAAAGGTCAAGAAAAAAAATCCTTTGCAATTCTGAAAACTGTTGATACTGAAGAAAAAAGTGAAGTATCGGCAATGAAAGGATACCTTTTTTATAGAAATGGTTCTTTTAAACAGGCAAAAGAGAAATTTCAATCTATCGAAAACGAGACCCGACTAAATAAAAGGATACAAGAAATGATAACTATTCTATCAGCTGAATGTTGCTATGTGCTTAAAGAGTATAGTGATGCAGTTCGTTATTACAGAAAATATTGCGAGATGGTTACTACAGCTAAACAAAAAATGCCTGGACTCTATGGACTTGCATGGTCCTATTTTCGACTGGGTCAATACTCCAATGCTTATGCTGTGCTCAAAGATTTCCTGATGTTATATCCTGGATCCACACATCTCCCAAAAATCGAAAGATTATCAGCTCTCTCACTTTTTTATGTTGGAGAGCATGAACAGGCAAAATTTCATTTTACAAGATTGCTCAATATTGATACAGCTCTTCAAGATAAGGATAGGATTTATTACCTTCGAGGTAAGTCTGAATTTTACCTCCGAGAATTCGAAGCAGCACAATCGGATTTTGACAAAATAATTGATATGTTTCCTGATTCAAGATGGAAGCCACATGCAATGAATATGATTGCACGAATTAGCTTTGAAAAGGAGGAATACCTTAATGCGTACAATACAAATAAAAAACTTCTTGCAATGGAACTTTCACCCACTCTTCTCGATGAGGTAAGATTCCAAACCGAAAGATGTCTCCTGTATTTAGGATACTACAAGAATCCCATTGAGATGAGTAGGGCTTTTGTAATGAAATATCCTCAGAGTCCTAAAAGTGCTGACCTGCAATTAGAAGTTGCAGAATACTACTTTCTATTACAGAAATACTGGGAGGCAATCAGGGAGTACGAAAGGTTTCTCAATCTTTTCCCGGAGGATAAAAGCAATAGGTTCGTTCTTTATAAATTAGCTCGAAGTTATTCTCAAATTGGATATTATGGAAAGGCACTCGATATATGTAAAGAACTTACAGTCGGGAATGATGAATATGCAGAATCTGCTCTTGTTTCAATGGGCGATATACGTTTTTCTACTGAAAGATATAAAGAGTCTATCAATGCGTTCAAAGAGTTAACAAAACGATTTCCAGAAAGCAATATGAAAGATTATGCGAATTTTATCATTGGGAAAAATTACCTTGAACTGAATTTACCTCAAGAGGCACGGGTATCTTTTGAATTGGTTGTTAAAAGCAAAAGTGTTTTTCCGTTCAAAGAGGATGCAAAACTCTTGATTGCAAAAACACTCTACCTTGAAGGGAAAGGTGAAGAGTATTTAGAATATCTCAACACTATGATAAAAACAGGAACTCTTGAACTAAGAGCAGAATCATATTTTCTTAAAGCAGAATATAAAAAAGAGACAGGAAGATTCAAAGAGGCGATGGATTTATATGAGCAATCTTCTATGGCTTACGAAGAGAACGCAGACAAAATACGAGCACTTTATGAGGCTGGTTTATCTGCTGAAGAATTGATGTTATTTGATGAAGCAATGGATTTTTATAAGGAGGCACTTGCGATCTCTCCTTTAGAATCGGCAAAATTCGGAATTGAGGAAAGAATAAAAAGAATTGAAGATATTAAAGCAAAACATTTAGATGAAATGGACTAACGATGGAAAACCGAATTCTCTATTTTTAGAATCTCCTCGATAGTCCAGTCTTTTCTGGCCCCGAGATACTGTTTGACTATAAAATATCCAATAAAATTCTTTACCCTCTCTCGCTCTTTTATCTTTTTATAGAATTTCTTCCCTTTTGTCTCATTAAAATAACCTATTATTTCATCTTTTCTTAAAAGTAGACTATTAAATTCTGCATTGGAAAGGAATAGGTGCTGCGGTAAGGTTTTCTCCGGGAAAACTATTTGTGAAAAAACTGTTGCAATACCCTCATTTATTGTTCTTTCAAATTGGTTCTTAGTTTCAAAACCATATCTGAGTCTTACAAGATGTGCATATTCATGAGCGGTTATGATATCAAGATTAGAGAAATCCTGCATTCTTTCAAGTCCAATGCCAATTATTGGTTTTCCCTTTATCTTGATTGTGAATCCATCAGCAGAGAAAAATCCGATAATAATATAGATATTAATCTCTTCATGCAAAAGTATACTTTTAATGCATTTCCTGATGCTCCTTTCAACTATTATTTCAGGTGGATTTCTTTTTGTAATCGCTTCAAGGTATGAGTAATGCTCATACATAGTCTTTTCCACCCTTTCCCTTACCATTTGAGAAGAATATGTGAAGCACTGAAAATATGAATCGAAAAACGCTTTGTTATCTCCTATATAGTATTTGCAAAAATCCTTCCAGAAATTTTTTCCTCTCTCCTTAAGAAATACAAAGAAATCCTTATAGATTGAATGAATAATATATCTTTTTATTTGTTCTCCATATTCGTTCTTTTCCATTTACAATTTCTATTTTATACTTCTTAGAAGGAGAAAAGTCAAGAAAATTAAACAATGGATTAGAAAAGTAAAGAATACACTTGAAATTTTTATAGAATTGTTTTATAAATAGGTATGAAATATCGCCTAATCATGATGAGAGGAAAAGATGCATATACACAGATGGCAGTTGATGAAGCTATACTGGATGCTGTTTTAGAGAATAAATCTCCAGAAACATTAAGATTTTTTGATTTTTGCCCACAAGCAATTACAATTGGAAGATTACAGAAAATAGAGGAAATTAATGTGAATCTTTGTGAAAAGAAAGGAATAGATATAGTAAGAAGACTTACTGGAGGGAGGGCAGTTGTTCATTCAGGAGACTTTACCTTTAGTTTGATTATAAAAAGAAACAATCCTATTTTTGGTGGTACAATATACGAAACCTATAAGGCAGTCTCTGCAATATTCCTTTTTTCTCTAAGGTCTTTGGATGTTCCTGCGACATGGGAGAAAGTGAAATATACAAAAGTAAAGAGCAAAAACAGTTCTCTTCAGCAGAATCCACTCTGTTTCTCTTCGGTTTCAAGATATGAACTCACTATAAATAAGAAAAAGGTTTTAGGTATTTCCCAATATCGAAAAAGGGATACTATCCTTATCCAAGGCACTCTTCTGCTAAGAAAAACCACCAGCATATTTTTTGATCTTTTCCCGCGGTCTTCTCATGGTAGTATTTCCAATGTCGAAGAAATATGCAAGATTACAATTGGTTTTGAAACCTTCGGAGATGTATTTAAGGAAGAACTAAAAAGGACTTACAGGATATCCGTAGGGGGTGGAGAATTATCTTCTCGAGAGATAGAACAAGCAGAGATACTGCGGAGGAAATATAAGTCGTATGAATGGAATTATCGCTATACTTATTAGACATAAGACCATAGCTAAGAAATAAAAAAACTGTGTCTATCTTACCTCTGGTTGTACGTCTGTATCCTAACTCTATGCTGTAAATTTTTTTCTTGACAAAATGATTCTTTAAAGGTATAGTATTTTTATTATACGTGAATAAGGATAGGCTGAATTAAGGTATAGAGAGTAAGTTGAAATTAGAAAATAGATTTTCAGCAGGTTAGAAGGACCATTGATTTTTGATAAGTTGTGAAACATTTGTAAAATGTATAATCTAAGAACATCCTTTTTTTCAAAACATTAAGAAGAAATAAATATGGGATTGGTAGCATCTCTATCTGATTTTTCTGCGAGCCAGATTTTTTTTCTATTAGCAAGATATAGTAAAACGGGAAGGGTAGAAGTTCGTTCAGCAGGTGAGAAAGGCGAGGTCTATTTTGTTAAAGGTGCTGTTACCCATGCCCTTTGTAAGAAACTAACTGGTATTGAAGCATTGTATAACCTTTCTATTTTTTCGAGGGGACAGATTGAATTTTTCCCGGACGAAAAAACAGCAGAGGTATCAATTAAGGATGAAGTTTCAACCCTGATAGGAGAGATTGAGAGAAGAAAGGTAGAGTTAAACGAGATAAAAGAAAAACTTCCTCCATTCGATACAGTTCTCGTAAAATCCCCCAATCCTCCAAAAGATGCGGTTGCTCTAAGGAAAGATGATTGGAAAATATTGGTACTAATGGATGGGAAAAAGAATATCAAGGAGACCATAGAGAAAACTGGAATAGGGGTGCTCAACGTCTATAAAACAATTGTGTGGCTTTTAGAAAAAGGTTTAATATATGACCCTAAAGAGGTTGAACGTATCCTCAAGGAGAAGATTACATTCATTAATATTCTATTTAGAGAACTTGTAACCCTTGGTATTGGTGAGAAGGAGTGGATAAAACATGTGAGGGATACATTGGATAAGAGCGAAGCCGGAAAGAGATTGCTTGAAAACATTGTCTTTAGTGGTGCACATCTCTCATTGAAGACTAAAAAGAAAATGGATATTTCAAAAAATGAAATAGAGGAATTGTTTTCTCAAGTAGTGAATATTTTACAAGAAAGATGCAAAGAAGAGTTTGGCCCCATGCTTGCAAAGGCTAAATTCAACGGAGCCCTCAAAAAATTGAACGAGCGAAAGAAATAATGTTTGAATCGTTTCTTAAAAAAGTTACTACAATAGATGGAGTTACGGGATGTATTGCTGTAAATCCGCAGGACGGTTCTATCATGGTACAAGAAGGGGATATAAACCCATCACTCGAGGATATCACAGCATTCTTTGGTTCAGGATTTGATGTAGTTTCGTCTTCGCTGGAAGTTAAAGGACTAAAATTCAGTTACCTTGAGAAAGAAAACCAGAAATTTATTATCCTTGTAAAAGAAGGTGGTTATATAGGTTGTGAATTATCTGCAACTGTCCTTTTCGAGACAATAATAGAAAAGATACTCGGGATTGACAAAGCTGATATAGAAATAAAAGAAGCAGGGAAGGTATCAATTTCTTCTACTAGTGAATTAAGTCAGGAGACCCGTTTCCTTAAAAGCAAGATTAGACAGATTAATCTTCTGATAGATGAATTTAGTGAAGGAGCAGACAGAACTCAGTGGATAGGAATTGTCAAAGAGAAATTCTCTGAAAATGAGATTGGCAAGAAGATAATAAGTACCTTTCGCTTTGATGATAATGTGATGAGCTTTGAAGGTAGCTTAGATCCAGAAGTGAAAGAAGAAGACATCTCTACTGTTTCTAAACTTGTAACAGATTCACTATGCAGAAAGGCGGTTGGGATATTCGGAGCTATTGAAGCAAAGAAAAAAGTCCACAATGTCATTGAGAAATTGGGAATTCCAAAATGAAAGAACTCCTTCAAGAATTAAGCAAAAATGATCTTGTCCTTGGTTCATTCTTTTTTAAAGAGAGTGAGAATTTCTTTTCTTTTACGGAAAAATATAGTGTTCCAGAATCAAGAATAAAGAGAGTAGCTCTTGTTTTAACACAGACCATTGATACTCTCGGTGGTATTGTTTTCGACAGGTTTTTATTAGAGGGGGAAGATAAAAGGATTTCTATTTACAAATTTGACGATGGATATTGGGGAATAATATTTCAAAACGACGTGCCTTTTAGCAGTATTGAAAGTATATATAAAGAGCTCATCTCTAAAGTTCCACCTGTTGAGGTAGAAGTAAAAGAAAAACCTGTTCCCAAGGTTCCTGAAAAAGAGGTTCGTAGAATCCCGGAAAAAGAAGTACGAGTAATCACGGAAAAAGAAGAGACCATACTTGCACCCTCTATTTTTGAAGACACAAAGGAGATTCTTGCCCAGTATCTTGGCGATTTTAGCGATACCATTTTTGAGAATCAAATGTCTGATATGAAGATAAACCCCGAATTTGCAACATTCTCAAAAGTTCAGAAATTGTTTTTTTCACTTCAAAAAGCGTCTGCTATGCTCATTGGTCCATCTCACGCACGGGAAATGGTTGATAAACTTTTATCTCTGATAAAAAGTGAAGAATAAGTAAAACAAGGAGGCATCTATGTTAAAATCGATGCTCTTTTTAACAATACTCCAATCACAATGGCCCAAGGAAGTGGTTTTCTGGAAAGATATTTCGAGTTTTCTTGCAATTGCTGGTGCTTTAGTACTTTGGGTATCTCTGATCCTTTTTAGTATAATTGCTAAGAAATATGAAATTGTCTTGAGAAAAAAGACTGATTGGCAATTTATGATAATTGCACCATCTGGTATACTCGTATTTGCAATCATAAAGACGTACGCTGCAGTAGTAAAAGGTTTTCTGAAGATGACTTTTATACAGAGCTGGATTGCGTATGGGATATTCTTCCTATCAGGGATATTATCTCTCGTTGCAGCATTCAAGTTCTATAATGTCGTAAAGCCAAAGAAGGGGTGATTAATGAGGATAAATATTTATGGTGAAATATTTTTTGCAGTAGGGATATTACTTTTTGCTCTATCTATTATGGTTTACGGTCTTATACTAAAAAGATTACTGAAACTTATTAGAAAACCAGCCATATGGATTTTTCCATTTTTTGGCGGTATTGTACTTGTTATTGGTACATTTCTACATTTTGTGAGAGTGGGGTTTTTCTTTCCTGCGCTGAGAGCAGCTGACCCTGGGGATCTTTTTACACTTATTGTCGATTCCTTAAGAATGGGAACATATGAATCTGTATCGATTCTTGCTGCTGGTTTCTTAAGTCTCCTCGGCGGAATTATTTACAACATCTGGGTTAGTCATTAATTTTTTGCTTGACATTTATTTTTGTCTATGTTATATTAAAATAGATGAATGATAGTAAGGTTTTTTGATAAAAGGAGGTATTATGTTCAAAAGAACCTTAGTTTTTCTATTCCCACTAATTATAATTTTTTTAATTGTAAGCTGTAAGAATGCAACAAAACCTAAGGAAGAGCCTAGTGATCAACCAAATATAAATGCTATTGAGGCATCTCCAAACATAGTTTCTAAAGGAGGAACGGTTTACCTTTTCCTTCAAGCGAATGATCCAGAAGAGGATCCGATGTATTATGACTGGTCCTGTCCTCAAGGCCAATTTTTTGCCGATGAATTACTTCAAACTGAGTCAAACACTGCTAATCCCTGTTGGTGGAAGTCTCCCACAGAAGAAGACTATTACACAATAACAGTTACCTGCACAGATAGTATAAGTGATCCTGTCGATACGAGTATAACGGTTTCTGTAAGTATCTATAGCCTTGATACTATTATTGGGGAAGATAAATTCGCCTCTCCTTTTGCTATGTATCTGGACGATGATGGAAATATTTATGTTTCAGACCCGGGTCTTTCCTGTATTCATGCATTTTTAGGTAATGACTATTTTAGATGGAATTTTGCTGGATTAGATAGTGATTCAGTCTGGATGCATGACACTACTGGATATGATACAATTATTGATACAACGGTTACTCCTCATGACACAACTATTAATGCTAACGTTGACACCCTTTTCGATTCACTCAATATTTTTAAGTCAAAACTTACCGCTCCAGCAGCAATAACAGTGGATGAAGGACAGAATCTTTTATATGTTGCAGATGTATCGATTGATAGCACAATAGTGTCCGTCTACAATACAGACAACATTGGTTCCCCCTCCGACACATTACACGGTTTCTTGTTCAGAATTAGCGATCAAAAGGGCTTGTCTTATACGTTAATGGGGCCTTATTCTTTTACAGTTGATCCGAGTAGTAAGTGGCTATACATATCAACAAATAAACTTATCATATCGTATGATTCTACCTGGTTTTACAATGGATGGGATAGAAATTGGTATTATTCCCTTGGGTTAGATTATGAAGGGCGTGGTTTAAAGTTTTTCAATGGAGACCTTTATCTTGCTTGTTTTTATGATTCAGTCAGTTGTGTGCGAAAATTTACTGACATAACAAATCCAACTGGTCCGACATTAGATTTTGAATTTTCTGATACTACTCTTCAGTTTGTTGGTGGAATAGCAATTGGACAGAATGGACACATATTCGTAACAGAAGGTGGAGGATCTGAAAAATCGTATCACAGGGTAGTTGAATATGATGAGACTGGCAATTATGTACGTTCCTTTGGAAGCCTCGGTGATAAGGTTGACCAGTTTAATTCTCCTACAGATATATTCATTGATAGCACTGGCAAGATTTATGTTGTAGATATGGGAAACCATTGTATAAAGGTATTTAAAGAATAACAAAGGAGGGAAAAATGAAAATCCAAAGAAATATTTTTCTGGTCTCTCTCTTTGTGCTCCTTTTTAGTATATCCCTGCTTTATTCAGGGATTACTGGAAAGATAGCAGGAAGGGTAGTAGATCAGAGTAATGGTGAACCACTTCCTTTTTCCAATATTCTTATTCTTGAAACTACTATGGGAACTGTGACAGATCTTCATGGTGATTATTTTATAATCAATATTCCACCAGGTGTTTACAATGTCCAGGCGAGAATGATGGGATATAATAACATAACGGTAACAAATGTGAAGGTCGAGATTGACCAGACTTCAGTAGTTAATTTTGAACTTCCCATGGAAGTCATAAAGATGCCGGAAACAGTTGTTTACGGTAAAAAGATGATAGAACCTGATGTAACGTACTCAAAGAGTGAAATAACAGGTCAAGAAATCGAACGTATGGCTGTTTCCGATCCTATTGAGGCGTTACTGACAAATACAAGTATGGTTGTTGATCCATCTCGAAGGGAGATCCATGTGCGTGGCGGGAGAGGTGGTGAAGTACTATATCTTATTGATGGAATGGAAGTAAGGGACCCACTTGTAGGTGGAGGGCTTGGTATCAGGGTGGATGATACCGAGGTGAACCAGATGGAGATAATTACAGGAGGGTTCAATGCTGAATACGGCAATTCACAGTCTGGAATAGTAAACATTGTTACAAGAGAGGGAAGTATCCATGAACATTCTGCAAAGCTCTCTTACAAGAATGACCACATTCTAATGAAGCAGGATTTTGATTATTACGGTCGGGCAAAAAATAGTTACAACAATGACAGGACGGCATTTTCAGTGGGTGGACCAGAACCCATTACGAAACATATACTACCAGCGATGGGCGTGAAGATTCCGTGGGAAATCTCGTACTATATTTCAGGCACAGGAAATTGGACAGATACCTATACACCCTATTCCGACCAATTACTCAATTCTTTTTTAACAACCTATCTCCTCTGGGATAACATCAGGATGCAGGACAGGATGCGAAATATTTATACTGGAAATTCAAAACTTTCCTGCAGATTTTCTCCTACTGCAAAATTGAGTTTTGGATATAGAAGATCCTGGGAAAGAAGGTTTGAATATGACCACGAATTTAAATATATCCCACAGAATGCATCTCAGAGAACCAAAAATAGCTATCAAGTTGTTACAAATTGGAACCATGCCTTGTCAGGTAAGACATTCTATACCTTAGCCCTTAGTTATTTCCGTACAGGATTTCTCTATAGTCCGGGCGGTAGAACTCCAAATCAAATCAATCACTATCCGAATACGAGCGATGATCCCATTGATATTATAATAGGTTATCCTGGCATTGATGGTAAGGATGAACCGCACAGAGATGTAAAACGATATAATGGTGTGTATGACCCAGGCGAAATATTTATTGATTTGAATAAAAATGGCTACTGGAATGAGGGTGAGCCATTCATTGATGTGGCGAAATTAAATTATCATTACGATATAGGGGAAGTTTTCAGGGACTTTAATGGTGATGGTATCTGGACAGGATACGAACCATACTACGACTGGGGAATTGATGGTATCGATAGCACATTCGATGAAGGAGAGTATAACGGTATATATGATCTTGGTGAACCTTTTGAGGATTATAATGGTAACGGAGTAAGAGAAGAACCTGTAGGTGATCAGTTCTATGATTATGGTTTTGATAAGTGGGCACAGTGGCATAAGAGATATACGGAGGTCCTTTCAATCAAAGGTGACATAACAAGCCAGATGACAAAGGTCCATCTTGTAAAAACCGGTTTTGAATACAAACGGTATAGGATGGACCATCAGGAGATTCAGTACCCCTGGTTTAGTGAAAAACGAGAACCTCCTCCTCCAGGTCCCTGGCCTGATAGGGGTATTTTCAGGGATTTCTACACAAGGCATCCCTTTTCTGGTGCATTCTATATTCAGGACAAAATAGAGACAAAAGGGATGATAATAAATGCAGGTTTTAGGCTTGATATTAACTATCCGGGTTCAGAGGTAAGTCACATGAGAGAGAAGAATTCAGTCCTTGGTTTCGATACAGAATACGAAGTTCGTTTGAGTCCACGATTTGGTATATCATTTCCCATATCTGAGTTTGATAAGATGTACTTCTCTTACGGACATTTCTCACAGGTGCCAGAATTTCAATATTACTATCAGGATACAACACAGTATAGCAGTGCTATAAGATTGTATGGTAACCCCAATCTTCATTCTGAGGAAACCATTGCCTATCAACTCGGAGTAGTACATGCATTTGGAAACTTGATGAAACTGGAACTTAAAGGTTTCTATAAAGACGTAAGAGGTTTAATTGATACAGAGAAGCAGGGGATAGCACCCTTTGTCTATCAGATAAGGGTGAACAAGGATTATGGAAGTGTAAGGGGTGTGGAAATCAATTTTGATAAGAGATATTCGCAATTCTATGCCATTCAACTTGGCTATACCCTTATGTGGGCAATGGGGAAGAGTTCCTCTGATAGACAGGGGTACGATTATGATTATCAGGGTATCCCCCTTCCTCTTCGTGAATATCCCCTTAACTGGGACCAGAGGCATGCTATTACCACAATGTTTGATATAAGATCTGAATCTGGCGAACATCCTGTTCTTTTTGGTTTATCCTTACCTGACAAATGGGGAATAAATATACTAACGCAATATGGAAGCGGTTTACCATACACTCCTGCCCAGGAAGAGGGGGAAGAACGACCATTACCGAATTCTGGAAGGAAACCTTATACAATTAAAACAGATGTTAAGGCGACAAAATTCTTCTATTTAGGTCCTATATGGTATGAATTCTTAGTTGAGGTGAAGAATATATTTGACAGAAGTAATACATTGAAAGTTCATAGTGAAACAGGTAAAGCAGACGATTCAACTGATGATGGTGAACCTGGAACAGAGTATGATAGAAATCCACGAAACTGGGGACCGAGAAGACAGATCTACCTTGGTGTATCACTCGGTTTTAATATATAATAACTTTAAATCTGAAAGGAGGCAGTAAATGCTGGATCTTTTCCTACGAGGTAAATGGGCTATGTGGCCACTTCTTTTAGCTGCTATAATCTGTATCGCTTACATACTCGAAAGATTCTTCACATTGCTCAGAGCAAGGGTAAATCCTACTATCTTCGTCGAAGAGGTTAAGTTAGCCTATAGAGAAGGAGGAGTTCAAGGTGCAATTACACTCTGTAACCAGAATCCAAATCCGGTTGCAAGAATCTTTACACCCGCGCTTGAGAAATTTGAAAAATACAGAGGCTCAAGTGACATTAAGACAATCTTGGAGGAAGCACTTACAACTTCGGGCTCAGTGGAACTTGCTTTCCTTGACAGGGGAATGCTCGTTCTTGCCGCAGTTGCCGGTGTTTCACCGCTCATAGGGTTTCTCGGAACAGTCTCAGGGATGATAAATGCTTTTGATGCTATTGCTGCAGCCGGCACCATTGACCCAGTGCTTGTTTCATCAGGTATATCAGAGGCTTTGATTACAACAGCAACAGGTCTGGTTATTGCAATTCCTGCAGCATCAGCACATGTCTTCTTCACCTCGAGGATAAATACCTATACAAGGGCTATGGAACAGGCATCCAATTCCCTTATAGAATATCTATTAGAAGAAGAGGAGGAGAAGGGAGGCTAAAGTGGAATTAAGAAAAAGAGAGCATAAACAGGCCGAAATTCCTACATCATCAATGGCTGATATTGCCTTTCTTCTCATCGTCTTTTTTTTGGTGAGCACCATCTTCAGTAGCGAGATGGGACTGCAGATTATACTTCCTGAACGCGGCGAAGAAGTAAAGGTAAGAAAGAGTAACCTTGCCCGTGTATATGTCAATGAAATAGGTGATGTGAAGATTGATGGAGAACCAGTAAAACTTGATATGATAGCAATCCAGGTAAAGGCAATGCTCGCAGAGAATGATAGTCTTATATTCTCTATTAAAACAAATCCTCAAGCAAATTATAAATATATGGTAAGAGTCTTTGACAGATTAAAACAGGGTGGTGCAGAAAGAATAAGTTTTGCACCAAAAACCTTGCCCAAAAAGTAAGGAAACCTTAATAGGAGCAAATAATGCGTTTTGTTAAAAAGAAAGAGGGTGCTGCAGGCATACCTACTGGATCCATGGCAGATATCGCATTTCTCTTAATAATGTTCTTTATGGTTACAACAGTATTTCGTGCTGAGACAGGTCTTGAGTTATTACTCCCAGAGTCAGAAATGGGTCGTAAACTACCAAATAGAGGGATTGTTCATATCTATGTGAATGTGAAAGAAAGAATTTCTATAGATGACAAATACTATGATGCCAAGCAGGTTTCAATTGTAATGTCAAAGAAGATGCAGGTTGATCCAACCATTATTGTTTCTTTAAGAATTGATAAAGACGCAAAATATGATGTGGTTGGCGATATCTTTGACCAATTATCAGAGTCTAAAGCACTTCGTGTCTCCCTTGCAACTGAAAAGAAGAGAGGTTGAGCCAATGGAGAAAAATAGTGTTGTTGACCTGAAGGAAAGATACCCTTTATATTACAGGATAAGTGTTCTTCTTGCTGTTGTTTTTTTCATTGTAGCTTTTTTTCTTCTTCCCCATTATACACTCCATCCTTATGTTCCTCGTGTTGAGAAGGCAACAAAGCTGGAACTCGAACCTGAAGAGATTGAAGCGGTGGAGGAAATTCCACCTGCACCAAAACCTCAACTACCTGTTGAGGCAGAAAGTGAGGAGGAGATTGAGCAAGCTACTATAGAAAAGACTGCAGACTTCGAGACCTTTGATAAATTGCCTTTACAACCAGAAGCAGAAACACCTGAATTTGTTGCATACGATACACCTCCAAGGCCTAAGCGTATGGTTAAACCTGCTTATCCAGAGATAGCTAAGAAGGCAGGCATAGAAGGCACTGTCATTCTTCAACTACTTGTTGATGTAAATGGAAAGGTTCTCAGGGTAAAGGTTTTGAAGAGGTTGGCAAGGGACCTTGATGAAGCAGCTGTTAAAGCAGCGTATGCAACCACATTCTATCCTGCAAAACAGAGGGACAAGCCTGTAAAGGTATGGGTGAGTTATCCTATAAAGTTTATTCTTGAAGAATAAACTAATTATGATTGTATAAAGAAAATTATTAACCCCGTCAGATAGAAATGTTATCTAACGGGGGAAACAGGTATAATGTAATGAATAATTATACCTATAACATTATACCAGGAGGAACATATGAATAGGAAAACAGTTTTTCTTGTTATTCTCTCTATACTATTCATAATAGCATACAGTTATGCTTACATAGACTCCACACGGGGTCCTTATATTGGTCCACTGAGGGGGTCAAAACCCAACACTCAGTATAAATATCATGATGTCGGGAATATTTGGTTGACTGTGACAAACTATGGTTTTTTTGGTAATTCAGGCACCTGGAAGATATATGGAAGAAACTTCCCCTCCTGCGAATTCCCAGGTGGTTCCCATGCTGATTATCTTTTTCAGGGTGCGCTCTGGATAGGTGCTATTGTGCAGCCATCGGATACAACTGCTGATGCGGATACACTTGTTTCTGTTGGTGCTGATGGATGGGCGTGGGATAATGAATTCTGGCCTACATCTGCAGATTCAGATACCATTTATGAGATGTCGGTAAGACAATCTTCTCATTA
>Ga0209977_10000151_pt1 | contig 26023 bp, 20 predicted proteins | sample SumtaG_2_FD_183113 | JGI IMG/M metagenome (GOLD analysis project Ga0209977, IMG submission 183113) | Deep subsurface microbial communities from Indian Ocean to uncover new lineages of life (NeLLi) - Sumatra_00607 metaG (SPAdes) (version 2) | ecosystem: Environmental > Aquatic > Marine > Oceanic...
CTATTTAGACCTGGCAATCCGAAGATATAACCTTGCGAAATACAAGTTATGCATTATCAGGTCTTACAAGGATCAACATAACCTCCAGACCCGTTGACAATCCGCACTTTCTGATTAATATCAACGAATGGAGCTTTCGTTTGATCTCTCAAAATCCACTCGCAGGGCGTTCCGCTTCAGCGAACTGGATGTCCCTGAAAGGAAGATATCGGAGTTCATACCTGAGCGCTATATTCGCAAACAAGATGCCTTGTTACCCGAGGTTGCCGAACCCGAGCTGGCCAGACATTTTGTGCACCTTTCCACCCTCAACCATCATATGGACAAGGGCTTCTACCCCCTGGGCTCGTGCACCATGAAGTACAACCCAAAGATCAACGAGGATGTTGCCCGTCTTGCGGGATTCGCAGACCTTCATCCCCTGGCACCGGTGAGTATAACTCAGGGAGCGCTTCAGTTGATGTATGAGTTGGAGAAACTTCTTTCCGAGATCTCGGGATTCGATGCGGTAACCCTCCAGCCCTCGGCAGGCGCGCAGGGGGAGCTTTGCGCAAACCTTATCACCCATGCCTACTTCAAACACAAGAACGAGAATCGAACCAAGGCCATTATACCCGACTCGGCACACGGCACCAACCCTGCAAGCGTAATACTTTCAGGCTTCGAGTCCGTAACCGTGCGTTCAAACCCTAAAGGCCTTATTGATCTTGAGGATCTTGAGAGCAAGCTCTCGCCGGATACAGCACTCATCATGATCACCAACCCCAACACCCTTGGACTCTTCGAGCCCGATATCTCGAAGGTGATCGAGAAGGTGCACTCGGCAGGTGCCCTTGCCTACCTTGATGGAGCCAACCTCAACGCACTCATGGGGATAGTCAAGCCGGTCGAAATGGGCTTTGATCTCATGCACTTCAATCTGCACAAGACCTTTTCCACGCCGCACGGCGGCGGAGGACCGGGATCAGGCCCGGTTGGAATGACGAAGGAACTTGAACCCTTCCAGCCTGTACCTGTGATAGAGAAGGGAACCGATGGCTATCATCTGAACTATGAGCGGCCGCTCTCCATCGGCAAACTACAAGCCTTCTACGGCAACTTCCTCGTGATGGTCAAAGCCTACACCTACATCCGGATACTAGGTGCCGCCGGGATAGCAGATGTGTCCAGAAACGCAATCCTCAACGCGAACTATGTAAAAAGCCTTGTTGAGGATGTTCTAGAGGTGCCATATCCCCAACACTGCATGCACGAGTTTGTAGCATCGGGCAGGGCACTGCGCAAATTTAATTTAAAAACCACCGATCTGGCGAAGCGTCTTTTGGACTACGGCTATCATGCACCTACCATCTACTTCCCCCTGATCGTCTCCGAGGCGTTGATGGTTGAGCCGACCGAAACCGAGACCGTAGAGACCCTTGAGGGCTTTGCCGAGGCTATCCATCAGATAATGCAAGAAGCCAAAATCAACCCCGAGATGCTGCGTCAAGCACCTCACACCACCCCGGTGGGACGGCTTGATGAGGTGCGAGCAGTCAAGGAACTAGATGTTTGCTTCAGACCTGACCGAGAAACGCAAGGCTGAACTCTGCACGAAGATTGCCGAGAAGGTCGTTCGGTTTCGCCTTTCGCCATTGGCGATTCTTATGATTGAGTCTGTCAAACCGCTGAGCTTTTTGGGGAACCAGCTCATGGTCTTCTTCGCGCCTATGGTGGGTGCATTTACATCCAGCCCTGTATATGAGGAGATGACTGCGTTCCTCGAGGAACGCTCAAACCTCGAGATGCTGATCCAGAAAATCGAAGAGATGGAGAACGAATGGGTGAAGAAAGAAAAAGAAACCAAGGAAGCGAGGAGGAAAGCAAGGAGGGAAAAGCGTGGCAAAAGCAAGTAAAAAATTTAAAGAAATAGAAACAATCCTGGCTACGGATTGTGGGTCTACCACCACCAAGGCTATTTTAATCAAGAAGCAAGGAGATGAATACCGGCTGGTGATGCGGGGTGAGGCACCCACGACGGTAGAAGCTCCTTTTGAGGACGTAACCCGTGGGGCCTTAAACTCCATAAGGGAGGTGGAGGAGCTCACCGGGGAAAAGATCCTCGACGGTGAAAGGATAATCAAGCCGGCCCGGTCGAAGAAGGAAGGGGTGGACATCTATATCTCTACGTCATCGGCAGGCGGAGGCCTGCAGATGATGGTCGCAGGGGTTGTTCTGACCATGACCGGTGAGAGTGCTGCACGTGCTGCACTTGGAGCCGGCGCAATCGTGATGGACGTTATCGCCTCCAACGACGGCAGGCTGCCCCACCAGAAGATCGAACGCATCAGACACCTTCGGCCTGACATGATACTCCTCTCAGGCGGCGTGGACGGCGGAACCATCTCACATGTGGCCGAGTTAGCAGAGTTGATCCGTGCAGCCGATCCGAGACCTCGTTTCGGCACCACCTACAGCCTGCCCGTCATATACGCCGGCAACAAGGACGCGCGTAAGATAATCCTCGATACACTTAAGGAAGCCACTGAGCTTGTGGTTGTCGAAAACCTACGACCCGTACTTGAACGTGAAAACCTGGGGCCGGCCCGCGACAAGATCCATGATCTCTTCATGGAACACGTGATGGCTCACGCACCCGGCTATAAGAAACTCATGGCCTGGACAGACGTACCAATCATGCCGACACCTGGTGCGGTTGGGCTTCTCATCGAAAGGATAGGTAAGCGGCAGCAAATCGACGTACTTGGAGTTGACATAGGGGGAGCGACAACGGACATATTCAGCGTATTTCAGGATAAGTCTACAGAGGTAGAAAACCCTGAGCGAGTCTTCAACCGCACGGTAAGCGCCAACCTGGGGATGAGCTACTCGATCTCCAACGTGCTGCTGGAGGCGGGGAACGAGAACATCCTGCGATGGATCCCTTTCGAGGTTGACGTTACCGAGCTTAGAAACCGCATCCGCAACAAGATGATCCGTCCAACCACCATCCCGGCGACACTCGAGGATTTAAAGATGGAACACGCGGTGGCCAGGGAAGCCTTAAGGCTGGCACTCGAACAGCATAGGAGTATGGCTGTAGGACTTAAGGGCATTCAGCAGGAACGCTCAATCGCCGACGCCTTCTCCCAGACAACCTCGGGTGAGACGTTGGTCGACATGATGTCTCTTTCTCTGGTTGTTGGTTCAGGTGGTGTGCTTTCGCATTCCCCGCGACGCTCTCAGGCCGCGATACTGATGCTCGATGCCTTCCAGCCCGAAGGAATAACCCGCATGGCTGTGGACTCCATCTTTATGATGCCCCATCTCGGAGTCCTCACCGAGGTCAACGAAAAAGCGGCACAAGAGGTATTTGAAAAAGACTGCCTTATCCCTCTGGGAACAGCCATCGCCCCTGCAGGAGAAGGCAAGAAAGGCGCTGCTTGCTTGAAGGTCATCTTCAAACCCCAAAATGGCAAGCTTCAGGAACTAACCCTCAGGTATGGGGATCTCATAAAGCTACCGCTAGGCGTGGACGAGAAAGCAAAAGTAGAACTCTATCCCGAACGCGGCTTCGACGTAGGAGAAGGCTCGGGCAAGAGCCTTGAGGCTCTAATCACCGGCGGCCAGGTAGGAGTCATCATAGACTGCCGAGGCAGACCTTTCCAGCCGCCGGAGGATAAGAATGAACGCATAAACGCACTTCGCCGATGGGCCGAAGCTATGGAGATGTATCGAGCATGAACATAATAGCACTTCTTCTGGTAATGGGAGCAGGTGTAGAGGGGCCGTTCCTGGAAGGAACAACGCTAAAGCCTTACGAGAACTCGCATCTGGTGATACTCCTTTCTGAAACCATAGATACCCGCACCCCTCCTATCCTAGCTGAGGGTCCTGGTAGTCGGTTCATCGTCAAGTTTGACAGCCCTCCTACCAACGCTGAGCGATCTCTTCTAAAAACAGCCGGATTCACCATCGAAGGCTACATTCCCCACTACGCGTATCTTGTAAGCGGGGAAACTCAAGCTGTCCAGGAGCTGTTGGACGCACAAACAATCTCCTGGGCTTCAACCTACGAGCCGAGATGGAAGCTGGCTCCAGGGCTTGCGTCCGGTGAAGAGCGCACCGATACCCTTCACGTTTTGTTGTTTGCCGACGCCGACCTTGCGGCCACTGTCCATCTGGTGGAGGATTTAAGCGGGGTGGTTCACTCTGCCCACGACGGCGTCAACAAAACCCTTATGATCTCTGCAGATGAAGAACATCTTTCCGAGATCGCCTCTCTTGACGCTGTTCGCTGGATCGAGCCCTTCTACGCACCCCGCTTCCACAACAACCAGGCCCAGTGGGTCCTTCAAAGCTGGCAGGCGGAGGTCCGCAGCCTTTGGGACAGGGGTCTGGACGGTGAAGGCGTGGTGCTAAGCACCGGCGATTCCGGTATAAACACCGGGCACGTGGCGTACCGTGACTCTACCATTGAGATTGCCGACTGGGGGGATTTCCCCACCCACCGCAAGATCATCGCCTACCAGCCATCGGCCCCTGGGGCAACATTCGGTGATACACCCGCTACAGAATACCACGGGACCCATACCGGCTGCACGGTGTGCGGAGACGACTCCTACTGGGGCAAAGAGGCTCCTTACGACGGTATGGCTCCCAAGGCCAAACTCTACTTTGTAGATGTGGGAGCCTCATCAGGGACGATAGCTTATCCGGCGGACTACAACGACATGTACGCCCTCCCCTGGAGCGGCAACGAGGGAGGCAAAGCCAAACTCATGTCCAACAGCTGGGGCTCGAGTGACGCCTTCAACACCTACGACATCTCCTGCCGCCAGACCGACGAGTTCGTGTGGGATCATCCCGATTTTCTTATCCTGTATTCTGCCGGCAACGTAGGCGCCTTAGGGGTAAGCCCCCCATCTACAGCGAAGAACGTTCTCTCAATCGGCGCAACCTTTAACGGCGCCTCTGCCAATACACCTTTTCTTATATCAAGCATGGGACCTACCGACGACGGCCGCCTCAAGCCTAACCTCACCGCCCCCGGGATTCTTATATCAGCTGACGGGGCCTCACAGGAAAACTATAAAGACAGAGCGGGTACTAGTATGTCTTCACCTGCGGTGGCTGGTGCATGTGGCTTAATCGTCCAGTATCTTCGCGAGGGCTGGTATCCTTCGGGTATCCCATCCTCCGCCGACGGCATCGAACCATCTTCCGCCCTGCTCAGGGCGATGCTCGTAAGTTCAACCATTGCTGACTTCCCCGGCAATCCCATCCCTGATCCTACAGTGGGCTGGGGACGGGTCTGCCTGGATTCGGTTCTCTACTTCGCAGGGGAAGAAAACCAGCTCTATCTGGATGATGGAACCCTGGGGATAGGGACCGGCGATGAGGCCGTCTACAAAGTGGACGTTGAAGGCAAAGACTGGCCCTTAAGGGTGACGTTGGTTTGGACCGATCCGCCCGCTGATCTGGCGGCGGCCAAGAAGATCGTTAATGATCTTGATCTTGAAGCAATGTCCCCTTCCGGCGGTATATACAGGGGCAACGTCTTTGCAAATAACTTCTCACAGACAGGTGGTTCTGCGGATGCGACAAACCTCGAGGAGTGTCTTCGCATTAAAAATCCCGAAGAAGGAACCTGGACAGTGCGCGTGATAGGGACGAACGTCCCCAAGGGACCTCAACCCTTTGCCCTGGTCATCACCGGCGATATGGCCAAAACAGGAATAAAGGAGAAAGAAGATATCCAAACATCTCTTGACCTTAATGTAGCCCCCTTTACAGATCAGCTGATTATTCGACTCTATACACCACAGGCTGGAGCACTCACTTTAGAGATGTTCGACCAGACAGGACGCAAAGTCAGGACTTTGATAGATGAACGCGTGCATCCTGAGGGAGAGGCAACCTACTCATTTAGCCTGCGTGCTTCCTTGCCCAGCGGCGTTTACTTTCTGCGGTTGAAAACCGCTGGAAAACAAGTTACCACCAAGGCCCTGCACCTTAAATAAGAGAGGTGGTAACGAATGCTGGATTCGAGATTCATCAATTCAGCTGAGGAGGATGAAAGGTTTACTTGCATCCAAAAGAAGGACAGTGAGAAATATTAGAAGTAACCCTAGCCTAGGAGGCAACTTATGAGAAAAGCCTTTGCTTTACTCTTCTTACCGTTTCTCCTCCTGGCCGCGACAGGACCTTTGATAGACGGTCAGGTGCTACCGACGGCAACCCATCTTTACAGGGATCCTACGGTGATCCATCTCCCCTGCGGGATCAATCTTGATACCCGCGATGCGGAACCGACACTTTCTGCAAACCTCATGCTTTCAGCCGAGCAGGAAGGAATCGGCACCTACCTTGTTCAGTTTGACGGCCCTATCTACTCGCACGAACGCCGTGCCCTTGAACAGGCAGGGGTAGGCATCGAGGGCTACCTGCCTAACTACACCTATATCGTTCGGATGGATCAGGCTACACGCGCCAAGGTAGAGATCCTACCAGGAGTGGGCTGGGTAGGTAACTACGAACCCGGTTACAAACTGTGCCCTGAGATTGACCTTGAAGGCGGCATCCCAGAGAAATTGGTGGTAACTCTTTATGCAGGCATCGATGGCGAAGCCATCCGCGATGCTGTTGAGGCCATCGGAGGGGAGATGCTTGAGTGGCAAGCCACCGACTTCCAGACATTCGTCCACATAATGCTTGCCCCCCAGAAACTCCCCGTGCTTGTCCGCGAACCGCAGATTAAATGGGTGGAACCTTATCGTCAGCCTTACATCATGAACGGACAGGCCCAGTGGGTTATTCAATCCTGGGAAGAAGACAACCGCCGCATCTGGGACGAAGGTATAACCGGAGAAGGCCAGATACTTGCCACCCTTGACTCCGGGATTCGCACAACCCATAACTTCTTCCGTGACCCCTCTGTGCCTATCACCGACTTCGGCGATTACCCCAACCACCGCAAGATCATAGCCTACCAAAAACCCGCCTATGACCCTGACGGCGTCATCACCTTCGGCGACGAGACCGGACACGGCACCCACACCGCCGGATCGGTCCTGGGCAACGATCAACCGGTGGGCGATTCAAGCGTCAATATCGGCATGGCGCCAGACGCCAGGATCTACTTCCTCGACGGAGGCGGTGGAGGCGGTGGTATTATTCATGCCGTTAGCCTTGAGTACAGTTTAAGCGTTGCTTACAACGGTAACAGTGCCGGCGGTGCCCGGATAATCTCCAACTCGTGGGGCAGCCAGGCAACCCGCGCCTACGATAAGAGCTGTGTGGAGTCCGACCAGACGATGTGGAACCGTCCGGATTACCTGGTTATGTTTTCTGCCGGCAACAATCCCCCGAGTACATACACAGGCTCCCCGGCAAACGCCAAGAACGTCATAGCCGTAGGAGGATGCCTGAACGGCACCGCAGCTAACTTCCACTGGAGTGGAAGTGCACAAGGACCTACTAACGACGGACGTATTCGTCCTGATTTAGTAACACCTGCCAAAGATGTCACATCTGCCTGGCGAAACAGCGATGATGCAGAGGTTACAACGTCCGGGACCAGCATGGCATCCCCGATTGCGGCAGGCAACGCTGGTCTAATTCGCCAGTACTTCACCGATGGGTGGTATCCTTCAGGTAGCCCCAGCGCCTATCACGCCGGATTTAACCCCTCGGCCGCTCTTCTCAAGGCAATGATGATCAACTCGGTAGAAACCGACTTCCCTTCAATCGAGGACAGGGTCCCTTCCAATAGGGTCGGCTGGGGAAGACCGAAACTGGACAACGTGCTTTACTTCCCCGGTGATTCTCGCAAACTTGCCATCGTGGACTTCGATGAAGGACTCGAAACAGGTTACCAGTTCCTTGGCAGGGTGGATGTATCCGGCAGCAGCGAACCTATTCGAATCACCCTGAACTGGACAGACTATCCGGGCCAGCTGTATGCCTTTCCAGCCCTGGTGAACGATCTTAATTTGGAAGTGATATCTCCGTCGGGCAAGGTCTATCGCGGCAATAACTTCAGTAATAACGTTTCTGTGGAAGGCGGCGATTTTGACGCCAAAAACCCGGTCGAGAACGTCTTCGTTGATTCCTCTGAAACCGGGGAGTGGGAGATTCGCGTCCATGCAAACAACGTACCTGCAGGTCCTCAGCCGTTTGCCCTTGTCGTAACCGGCGAACTTAACACACTGATATCCTCCGCTTCGATCAGCGATGTGACGGTGGATGACGAGGGCCAATCCAACCCTGACGGCAACATGGATCCGGGCGAAAACGTAACCCTCTATGTCAAGCTTATAAACGCAGGCAGCGAAAGCCTTCACAACGTGACGGCAACGCTTTCGAGCGCATCCTCCGACGTCACCATCACCGACAACAGCGCAAGCTACGGAACCATCAACGCCGGTTCTTCCGCTGAGGGCGATGGTTTCGGCGTGAGCGTTTCCTCATCCGCTGTCGTCGAGACATGGGTTGAGTTCGAAGTCAGCATCTCCTCCAGCGAGATCTCAGGAGATCTGGGAAGCTTCAAACTGATGATAGGTACCCCCAAGTACGATTGGGTCAGCCATGACGTTGGAAACGTCAAGCTCACCGTGTCAAAACAGGGTGCGATTGGATTCCTTGGTGATGAGCCCAACGATGAAGGCGACGGCTTCCGCTATCCGAAGGACGATTTCAAGAGCTGGCTCTTCCATGCAACCTTCGCAGCTGGAAACTCTCCTACCTACATCAATGACCGCTTCTACGGCGACGACAACAACTATAAAAACGCCAAGGACTGGGTAGTAAGTACCGATCCTGACGGAATGGTTATCATCGGACGTCACGAATACTCGGACCAGGACAGCCGGGCATCCTACAACGACGACGGGAACTGGGAGACCGGGAAAGGACTAACGGTACGACAGTTCGGTTACGCATGGAGGGACAAGGACTACGTCATCCTCAAGTTCGTCCTGCTAAATCCGGACACATCAGCCTTAGAGGAGATGTATGCAGGAATCATCGCGGACTACGACATGGGAACCGATCCCAACGCGAACATGGCAGGAACCGATCAGAGTCTCCGACTCGCCTACATGAAACAAACAGCGGATGACAACCCGCATGTCGGCGTCATGTTGCTGAAAGGTGCTAAGGCTAACGTAAGTATTTTGGCGAATCCGGTTTATGTCTACAATGGCTCGGATCACGTATGGAATGAAGAAACCTGCTTTAAGTTCATTAATGGTGAGTTGAGCTTTGCCTCCGCTCCGAACGATACCGACTGGTCAGTTGTCGCCTCCGCAGGTCCCTTCGATCTTCCTGCCGGTGGAACAGACACGGTATCCTTCGCCTTCCTTGCCGGCGACAACCTTGCCGATCTCAAGGCCAATGCAGCGGATTGCCAGGAAACATGGGACAACATGGAGTTCGAAGCGCTCGAGGAAGATAAAGTCGCTCCTTTGGCGCTCGATCTATCTGTCTCTCCCCAGCTCCTCACCGGCAAAGGTTCGATCCTCTTCAGTCTGCCCACAGCTAGTAATGCCCGTCTTGACGTCTTCGATCTTGCCGGTCGTAAGGTGATCACGCTGGTGGACGGCAATCTCACCGCTGGCCAGCACGAGATATACTGGAACGGGCGCGACCAGAAGGGTGCCACGGTATCCAACGGCGTCTACTTCATCTCGCTTACCACCGACGATGCAAAGATTGTCCAAAAAGCAGTCATCGTGAAGTAACGACCGACACCAAAGGAAATCTGATCCTGGAGGGGGCCTCGGCCCCCTCCTTCTTTCATATCCTTAAGAAGAGCAAGAGGTAAATCTTAACTTGACCGAGATTAGTGCTACGGGGTATGCACCGAGATTAGTGTTACGGGTTGACAATCCTTCATGCGAGCCTAGACTGAATCATGTCCGCCTCAAGATGGCAAACACGCAAGTATCTGCTCCTGGATACGAGCGTAATCGTAGACTACTATCTGCCTGAAACATCCACCTCCACAAAAACCCCGCTAAGGGTAACGAACATAATTGACTCGATCAGGAACAAGATAGCCAACATACGGATATTTGTGCCTAACTTTTGTATCGTTGAAACCTACTCCGTATTTGCAAAGTGGCGTTTTGGCGAAAGAATCCTGCCACATGGTAAGCCCATCTCAAAGAAGAGATACGATGAAGTCAGAAGAATGTTCCGCGAGGATACCCACAACGGAAAGATTATCGAACAGTATGAGTTGTCTCGATATCACGTTATAGCCGCGGATTTAATATCGGTTGTGGATTACCACTACCAGTATTTCCGTCGAACGAAGGGCTCTTCTAAGAAATCGAAGTTTACATCCATTAATGTCGCCGATACCTTAATAGGCGCTATGGGCATATGGCTGGTAAAGCAACACGGGCAAGGGAATGTTGCAGTAGTTACTGCAGATCAAAGAATAGACGCTATCATCGGAAAAGCCCAAAGGGTATCGGCAACTGCCCTGAAAAAGCTCCGGCTACGCGAGCTTGCCTACTCCATAGGTCTGGAATACGGACCAGATATATTCCCACAGGTTCTTCACCTGGAAGAGGACTCGGATAATCCCTTACGAAGCTTCTTCGGCAAGTGGCCTCTGCCTGTAAGACAAACCGAACTCCCAGTCTAACCGCCAAAACAGTTGACGACCTGTGCTCTGCAAATATACTAACGCAATGAGTAGAGGCAGAGGAGATATATGCCGGCAAATCTAACCCCGCAGTATAAGGAGGCAGAGCAGCGCTACAAGGAGGCCATCACCAACGAGGAGAAGCACGTCGCGTTGAAGGAGATGATCGCACTTCTGCCAAAGCATAAGGGAACCGAGAAGATCTACGCCGACCTGAAGAAGCGACTATCTCAACTTGAAAAGGAGATGAAACGCAAGCCCAAGACTCCTACGTCAAGGCGAGAGCGGATGTTCAACATACCCAAGCAGGGCGCGGGTCAAGTGGGACTTCTGGGAGCGGCTAACGTGGGCAAATCCTCTCTCTTCTACGCGCTCACCGGTGCGGAATCGGTCATCGCCTCCTGGCCATACTCCACCCCCCATCCGGTGGTGGGCATGATTGCCTTCGAGAACATCCAGTTCCAGCTCGTGGACATGCCACCCATGATCGCAGAGCACACCGAACCATGGCAGTGGGGGATACTCCGCAACGCGGACATAGTGCTGGTGCTCTTCTCTGTAGTCGACGATCCGGAAAAACAGATCGAAGAACTTAAACAGGAGATCGAAAGATACCATCTGCGCAGGGTGATCTGGGTATCCACCAAGATCGATGCGCTTCCTGACTGGCAGATGCTTCACTACCCGGTGGATGCCCTATATACCGCTGCGGAGCAGCTTATGGGCATTGAGGAACTTACCCGCGAGATCTTCGATCGGTTGGAGATTGTCCGCGTCTACACCAAGCACCCGGGCTGTGAGCCGGATATGAACGATCCCGTTATCCTCAAGAAGGGTGCGGTTCTTTTAGACGCGGCAGCACATCTTCACAAGGACTTCGCGGAAAAGCTAAAATACGCCCGGTTGTGGAACTCTGAGCACGAAGGCATCCGCGTGGCCCGCGACCACGTGCTGGCCGACGGCGACATCGTCGAGTTCCACATAAGATGACACCCCGACGATAATACAGCCCCAAGAAATTGCTACGCAACTCCTCGGGGACCCCAAAACGATCCTTAAGAATCCTGCGCGTTCAGGGAATTGAAGCTGGTAAGCGTCTTCAGATCCTCAAGCAACTCGTCTATCTCCTCATAGCCTGTGAGATCGAGATGCATGGGTGTCACCGAGATATAACCCGCCTCAAACGCCTCAGTATCCGAGCCCTCTACCGAGATGCTTGATAGCTCGCCCGAAAGGATAAGGTGCCACTCGCCGTTTTCATCCTGGGTGCGGCGTACCACATCCTTGTAAACTCGCTTGCCCAGACGGGTAACGCGCACACCCCTCGGCTCACCGGGCGGAACGTTGATGTTCACAAACGTGGGTCGGGCGCAGTCAAGAACCATCTGACAAAACTCGCGCATGAACTCAAGGGAGGAGGCAGTGAGTTTTTCAACCTCCCGGTCTGTCGATATCGCTACCGCAGGATAGCGAAGAAGCCTTCCCTCCATGGCGGCGGCAACCGTGCCTGAGTAGAGCACGTCGTCGGCAAGGTTGTATCCCATGTTGATGCCCGAGACCACAAGATCTATCCGCTTCTGCATGAGCGAGTGGTGGGCCAGAAGCACACAGTCGGTTGGCGTGCCTGCGATGGAGACGTGATGCGGATCGCGCTCTATGATGCGCACCGGTTTGCCGATAGTCAGGCTGTGGCTTGATCCTGACTGCTCCTGGGACGGAGCGATCACGAAAAGCTCACCCAACCCCGCCAGGGTCTTCTCAAGCAGCTTGATGCCTTGCGCGTCTATGCCGTCGTCGTTGGTAATAAGGATGCGTTTCTGCGACATGCTTGATTTTAGCGACAATCGAGGCAACGTCAACGTCATATTCTATCCGCAGATTACGCAGATGTTGCAGATTTAGATTTTTGAATCCGTGTAATCTGCGAAATCTGTGGATTGACAATTCTGGTTGGAGGATTAAGTAGGGGCCAACCTCAGCGTGCCACAGTTGGGTATAAGGTCGGCCCTCACTTACCTCCACCCCACGCGGATACTTCACCCGACTGGGGCGCAGCGGCGGTTGATGTCGTTCTTGACAAGCCCCAAAATCAACCTATTATAAATAAAATGACATAGAGCGGTTTTTACAAGACAGGTCTTTGCTTAGGTCAACGCCGGGCAACCGGCAAAAACAAGGAGGCTTACATGCTTAGGAAGTCTGTGTTCGTTATAGTGGCGGTATTGCTTGCCGCTATCCCCCTCGCAGCCCAGACAGGCTGGATAAAAAACTACGGCGATGAGTATTACAATGAAACAGGCAGAATGGTTCAGGAAACAACGGACGGCGGCTATGTCGTTTTCGGAAACGTCTCTTCCCCAGCAGGCGGAAGCGACGTGTGGCTGGTAAAAACCGATGTCCAGGGCGATACTCAATGGACCAAAACCTACGGCGGCCAGGCCCCTGAGTATTGCTACTCAGGCCAGCAAACATCCGACGGTGGTTACATAATCGCAGGGACCACAGAGTCTTTCGGTGAAGGTAATACAGACATCTGGCTTGTGAAAACGGATGCAGTAGGCGACACCCAATGGACAAAAACTTACGGCGGGACAGGTTACGATGAAGCTTACTCTATTCAACAGACCGATGACGGGGGATACATAGTTACCGGTACTCATGACGGCTTTAATGGGAATTGGGACGGAGATATGTGGCTCTTGAAGACAGATTCAGACGGTGATACATTGTGGACGAAAACATGGGCTGCCGTGCAACCAGACATGACCGATAAGGGCAACTGCGTGAGCCAGACCCTTGATGGAGGCTACATTATCGCTTGCTACGCCGACTTTTCATCAGCGACTTACGACGGCATCGTTGTAATGAAAACCGACAATAAAGGGGATACTGTATGGGCGTACCGCGATACAATCTGGTTTATGAAATGCGTTGCACAGACCACGGATGATGCCTACGTCGCAACAGGCTTTAACAATGAAGATATGTTTCTTATCAAGCTGAATTCAGACGGTAATCTTTTATGGAAAAAGGTCTATGGCGACGCGAGAACAGACTACCGTGATTTCGGGAATTGCGTCCAGGCGAGCCCCAGCGGCGGCTGCGTAGCAGCCGGTCAATACTCATATATTTATGATTTAGGAATCGGCGACGCGTGGCTTCTGAAATTCAACTCTGACGGCGACACATCCTGGACTAGAACCTTTGGTGAGAATCAAAAAATGGATGGTGCATTCTGGGTGCAACCGACATCCGATGGCGGCTACATCCTGACCGGCAGAACCGAAACATGGGCTTCCGGTGGATTCGATCTCTTCATAATGAAAACCGACTCTCTGGGATATGTGGAAGTGAAGGAAGAGCCCTCCGTAGCACACCAACTAGATTTCGAGATAGCATCCCCTATCGGTTCGCGGATTGTGCTGAGGTATGAGGATAGACCTCAAGGCTTCTCGGCTTCGGTCTTCGACGCATCGGGTCGAAAGGTGGATGAGATACATGCCGCCGGCTCGTCGGGAACACTTTCTTGGGGCGAAGGATACGCGCCTGGGGTATACTTCATTCGTTCCTCTTCAGGCAATGGCATTGTAGGGAAGGTCATACTGATCGAATAGAAAGCTTTGCCGGTATTGATCTTACCCATCGGACAGACCCCAGCGTTACCCAGGGTATTGCGCGCCATCAACATACCCTTTCTTTCAAGCTGACTTGGGATCCCAGCTGCAACCCGGTTCAGCTAAAATCCGTCTAAAACTCATGAAGGATCGTAGGTATTGACAACGCGCCCCTGAACCGTATCATAAGCGCCGATGGAAGATAAGCTTGGAGTCCGTGAGTTTCAAGATTTGATAAAGGAAGAGTTCTTCCACAAGGACTCTCGCCGGGGGCTGCCGCGAACCTTTATCTGGTTCACTGAGGAGGTAGGTGAGCTGGCAAGGGCAATCAGGTACGCAGACAGAAAGGCTGTAAAGGAGGAGTTTGCCGACGTCCTCGCCTGGCTGTGCACCCTGGCAAATCTTGCCGGGATAGACCTTGAGGAAGAAGCTAGAGAAAGATACGGAAAAGGCTGCCCGCGGTGCGGGTCAAAGCCATGCAAATGTAAAGAAGCCTTCAAATAGGAGGGGCATTTGATCTTAATTATGCTCATTCCACTTCTCCTTTCGCAGACGGAGGATATAGAGGAGCCTGCCCAAGACACCCTGATACCCTCTATCCAACCTCCCACAGGAGTCGTGGCAATTGACGTTCCCAACGACGAAGGTCATCAGATCGTAGTGCGCTGGGAGCTCTCTCCGGATGATGCCAAGCTCGCCTCCTACGTTGTCTACCGTGCTGAGGAAGGAGGAGAGTTCAGTCAGGTGACGGTTCTGGCACCTGGTACTGACAGCATGGTCAACAACAACGATATACTGGACAGAGTGGTTGACTTTTACTCCGCCGAACTGAAATCACTCAAACGAGACCTACGTAAGGCGCAAAGGAAAGCGGATACGGATGCAGTCCGAGAGCTTGAGGCATCCATTAAAGGGATAGAGCCTGAACTCGAAGCCACCCGAAAACAACTGCTGCGGAACATGGTTCCCTATATCTACAAGGTTGCCGCATCATATAAGGGTTACGAGTTCATCTCCGAGGTTTCAGAACCGGCACAGGCCAGAGGACAATGGTTCCACCTGGGCCGTATAAACGTTCTGGTTGCTATGATCTTCTTCTTCTCCCTGGTCACGTTCTTCATCTCCCAGGCCAAGAGAGGTAAAAATCTCTTCCTGCGCAAGATCGCCGGTCTAGAGGCTATTGACGAGGCGGTCGGCCGTGCCACAGAGATGGGGCGCCCCATTCTGTTCGTGCCCGGACTCTCGACCATAGGTGACATCGCTACCATCGCGGCGCTTAACATCCTGCAAGGTATAGCCAAGAAGGCAGCCCAGTACGATACCCCGATCATCGTGCCAAACCGCGACCCTATCGTCTACACCGTTGCGCGTGAGATTGTCAAGGAGGCTTACTCCGACGCCGGACGCCCTGACGCCTTCAACCCGGACAGTGTATTCTTCATAACCACCAGCCAGTTCGCCTACGTTGCAGCAGTCAACGGTATCATGCTCCGCGAGAAACCTGCCGCCAACTTCTTCCTCGGCATGTTCTGGGCTGAGTCGCTGCTTCTTGCAGAAACAGGTAACATCTCCGGCGCTATTCAGATCGCGGGCACCGACGCCTCTGCACAGCTGCCATTCTTTATCACCGCATGCGACTACACCATCATCGGAGAGGAGCTCTACGCGGCCTCGGCATATCTCTCGCGGGAACCCACCTTGTGGGAACAATCAAGGGCCAGGACTGGGGCAAAGCCACCATCGCTGGATTGCTTATAGTGCTCACTGTGCTTGCTATGTTTGGGATCGAGTTCGCTGTGAAACTCCTCACCACGGTCTAAGGGGGCAGCATGAAACGCAGAATACCACTCACTCTAACCCTGGTTTTGGGGATCGTGATGATGATCCAGTTCTTCGTCCCCCACCAGTTCTCCCAGGATTTCAAGAACACCGCATTGGAGTGGCTGAGGGTCATCGGCGGCTTCGCCTTCATCATTGGACTCGCAAGCTTCATCACCCACCACTACACCAAGATCAAGCATAAGAAGGAAGGCTGGGTTTACAGCCCCATAGCACTTGGTGCCCTCGTGGTGATGGCTGTGGTTGGATTAATCGGACGTTCTCCAAACATGAACTGGCTTCCCATCACCGTACAGGGCCAACAGATCTCGGTCTTCACCTATCTTTTCGCCAACTTCTTCACCCACATGATGATCCCTCTCGGCGCCACCATGTTCTCTGTGCTTGCCTTCTACATCGCCTCTGCAGCCTACCGTTCGTTCCGTGCAAAGTCTCTGGTTTCCATCCTTCTTCTGGTCGCCGCCTTCGTGATAATGCTCGCGATTATCTTCTATAACGTGCTTCCCCTTGGCGACTTAGGAGAGTGGTTACTATCAGTACCTAACATGGCTGCCAAACGCGGGATCCTACTCGGTGCAAGCCTGGGTGCAATCGCTACATCATTAAAGATCATCCTCGGGATTGAACGCGGCTACCTCGGAGGTACGAAATGAAGTTCTGGGAACGTCTAGGCAAGATCGACCGCCGCATTATTTACATAGTTCTGGCCGTTGTAGTAATCATTCCCCTTATCCTTACGGTTAAGCTTCCGGGGAAGGTCCGTGCAATGCCTCGCACCAAGGATGTCTTTGATCACATCGAGAACATAGACCCAAACGGTAAACGCAGGGCTATCCTGATATCGGTTGATTTCGACCCTCAGACCGAACCCGAGCTTAAGCCCCAGCTTGAAGCGGTGGTCCGACACGCCTTCGCTCGAAACATCCCGCTGCTGGTTATGGCCCTTCCCATCCAGGGAACCGATATTGGCATCGAGGTTTTCACGAGGCTCGCCGAGGAGCATAACAAGGAATACGGTATAGACTACGTTATCCTGGGCTGGAAACCTAGCCCGGTTGCAGTTATACTGGGCATGGGCAACTTCATCGAACAGGTCTTCCCTACAGACTATTTGGGCACACCGCTGTCTGAACTGCCTGTGATGGAAGGCATACGGAACTACGACGATGTAGGACTTGTAATGGATTTCACCGGATCAAGCTTCTACGCTTACTGGGTCTACTACGCTCATACCCCTTACGATGTCCCGGTGGCTACAGGCGTAACCTCGGTCTCGGTAGCAGATATCTATCCCTTCCTTGGTTCCAGACAGTTCATCGGGATGCTTGCCGGGATGAAAGCAGGTGCGGAATATGAGAGGTTAGTCAAGGATAAGTACTATCAGGATCAGGACATCTTCTTGCGGGGCACACAGGCTCTACCCGCTCTCTCGGCCTCACTTCTCGTAATCATCCTGTTTGTGATCCTCGGCAACATAAGCCACTTTGCAACCAGGAGAAAGTCATGAAGAAATGGGTACCTACAGTAATTTTCCTGGCAGTCGCGGTGGTACTGATCGTTCTGGCTATCGTATTTCTTCCCGTCTCAAAAAGCGTCTGGGTCTGGATAGCAGCGCTTCTTACACTTGCCATCTTCAGCATACTCTACCGTGACAACCCGATCTACAGGATAGCAGAACACATATTTGTAGGACTCTCACTCGGCTACGGTCTGGCCATGATATGGCATATGGCCCTATGGCAGATCGCGCTGCGCCCCCTGTTCGTGGAAGGACGACTCATCCTCATAATCCCCATCGCCATAGGACTGTTGTACTTCACACGACTCATACCCAAGGTCTCCTGGCTGGTGCGAATCCCCATCTCAATCGCTCTGGGTCTAGGATCGGGTATTGCAATCCCGCTCATCTTCCAGGCCACCATCTTCGAGCAGACCAAGGCCTCGCTGGTGCTTCCTGAGATGTTCGCCCCAGGAAACCCCTGGCCAGGCATCTGGGCGATTATACTGCTTATAGGAATAGTCACCACCCTCGCATACTTCTTCTTCTCACGAAAAGAAAAGAGTGTCCTCTCCCCTGTCTCCAAGGTCGGTATCATCTTCATCATGCTTGGGTTCGGAGCCACGTTTGGTCTTACGGTTATGTCGCGTGTCTCCCTACTTATCGGACGCCTTCAGTTCCTCTTAAGGGATTGGCTGGGTATAATTGAATAGAGGAAGCAAGCTGGTATAGATCAACATAAGCGTAACCCGCAAGGTAACAAGGAGATGTAGATGGGGGATGTAAATCCTTTAATCTTCCGTGCCTATGACATCCGCGGTGTTGCTGATCGGGATCTCACCCCCCAGGTGGTAGTAGCACTCGGACGCGCACTCGCATCACGGGCGAAAGAACGCGGGGTTATGCGGATCGCTGTTGGACGTGACATCCGGTTGAGCTCGCCGAGGCTGTTTGACAATCTCTCAGAAGGAATCAATAGAGCAGGCGTTAACGTAGTGGATCTGGGCGTTATACCCACCCCTTTGCTCTACTTCACCCTGCACCATTTCGATCTGGATACCGGGGCGATGATCACCGGCAGCCACAACCCCAAGGATCAGAACGGGTTCAAGCTCTGTGAGGCTAAACGAAGCCTGTACGGTGAAGCAATACAGGAGCTAAAAAAACGCATCGAGGATGAACGCTTCGCCGAAGGACAAGGAAGTATAGAAAAACTTGACCCGATCCCGGCCTACCTTGAGTTCATGCATAAGGCCTTCGAGTTCAAGGAGCCGAGGCGGATAATTATTGACCCAGGCAACGGCACCACCGGCGTGCTGCTTGAGCGGCTGTTTGCAGGGTTTCCAAACCTTGACGTCTCCTACATTAACCTTGAGCCTGACGGGCGCTTCCCTGTTCACCTTGCCGATCCCACTGTTCCAGAGTATATGGAAGAGCTGGGAGAGTTAATTAGAGAACAAGGTGCCGATCTAGGAGTGGGCTTCGACGGTGACGGCGACCGGATCGGTGCGATGGACGAGAAAGGCCGGCTGATCTTCGGTGACAGGCTTCTGGCTATCCTGGCCTCGGAGGTGCTTGAGCGTCAACCCGGTGCTAAGATAATCTTCGACGTGAAGTGCTCCCAGGGCATAGTGGAGTATATCAGAGAGCGAGGCGGCAACCCTATTATGTATAAGACAGGCCACTCACTTATCAAGGCAAAGCTTCGTGATGAGAAGGCTCCGTTGGCGGGCGAGATGTCCGGACATCTTTTCTTCGCAGATTGCTTCTTCGGTTACGACGACGCCCTGTATGGGGCACTCAGGGTTCTTCAGCTCCTTGAGCTTCGCAAAAGACCACTTTCAGAACTTGTTGCCGAAGTCCCCTCCTACATCAACACCCCGGAGATTCACGTTCCCTGTCCTGACGAGCGCAAGTTCGAGGTCATCAAGGCGCTACAGGACGAGTTCTCACGTGAGTACGAAACCATAACCATAGACGGAGCCCGTGTCCTCTTTGAAGAGGGCTGGGGACTTGTTCGAGCCTCAAACACCCAGCCGGTGCTTGTCCTGCGCTTCGAGGCAAAAACCACCGACGAGCTCAAGCGTATACGTGAAATTTTTTCTCGCAAGCTTAGAGAACGAAACGTAGAACCCAGGGAGGTTCTTTGATTCCGACAACCCAGGTTAAAACCGGTAACTGCATCGTTGTGGACGGCGATCCGCACGTGGTCCTTGATCGCCGACACATCACCCTCGCTCGCAAATCAGGCAAGATACAGCTCAAACTGCGCAACCTACGCACAGGACTCTCCACCGAACGACGGTTCGCCTCGGATGAGAAAGTGGAGATAGCCACCATTGAGGAGACCCGGATGCAGTACCTCTACGAGGACGGCGAACTATACTACTTCATGAACACGGAAAACTACGAGCAGATTGCCATCAACGCGGAGTTAATCGGCGATAACCGCCACTACCTTACCGAAGGTCTTGTAATCTCGGTTTCCTTCTTTGAAGGCAAAGCGATAGGCGTGAGGTCCCCCAAAGCGGTTGTGCTGGAGGTTGTAGAAACCGAGCCCGCTCTGAAGCACGCCACAGCCCAGGCACAACTCAAACCGGCGGTAACCCACACAGGTCTTAAGGTAAACGTGCCGCCATTCATCGAGCCAGGCGACAAGATAAAGGTCAACACGGAAACCGGCGAGTATCTGGAAAGAGCGTGAATATAAAGTCATAACTGGATGCAAAAGGATGCGGAGTGGGGATGTTTATCTTTACAAGCAGAAGCTTAGCCGTGACTTAGATTGTGCATTTGTCTCTGGAGCACATCCCATCCAACTTAAATGGAGCGATCTTTACCAGGGCCTCTCTTCTTGTTAAAACGCCTACCTTCAGGCCGGGTGATCGAGAACGCTATCATTGATGACAAAGTAGCCATCTCCAATCTATCCCAGGGACATATTTCGCCCGAAACGAGGAACGCACGGGAGTTAAGATTGCGAAGGTGGAGTGAGACGACAAGTGTAAGGGAACTCTTAGGGGAGCTGGATTATCCTTTAATTCCGTGCAACTAAAGCAACGGAGGTAATAATTTCACTCCCCCGGAGTTATTTTTTCGTCGACATTGCTTAACCTCTCAGGGGATACCGGTATCTAGATTTAGATCACATTGTGTCGCTGGTGTTCTTTCTAGTTGGCGACAGCCCCAAGAACTCAGTTTATCGGCACAAGACGTAACACCCTGATCGTCCCATCGGCCTTGACGGTGTATTCCATATCGAAACGTCCGTTAGGCTGAGGAAGAGGACGTAGGGCAAACGGGAGATAAATGGGGATCCCATCGGCGCGGTATCCCTCTCCGGCTTCTTCGATATGGACCCCTCGCGCCAACAGTCTGGGGGAGCAATTCCCCTCACCGAACGGAGCGAGAAGGGCCCAATCCTTAAGGTCTTTCTCAATCCCCAGCTCGAACACGATCTCCTCTTTATCCTGTGATTGGGGCAGTTGTATGGGATTTGCTTCGAGGGCCCTGAGAAACTCCTCCAAGTTTTCGGGTCTAAGGGTGAAGCCGCAGGCCTTACGATGACCACCAAAGGTCAAGAAGATGCTTTCAAACTGCGAAAGATACCTCAGAAGATCGGTTTGCTCGAGACCTCGGCACTCCGCGTGCCACAGGTTTCCTTTTGGAACGAGAACAATCGCCGGTCGGTTATAGCGTTCACGCAAAGCGTGAGTTGTAGTGCCCAGATAGGCCTCGCCGATCTCCTCGGAAACCGAGATGACCATCCCGCCTATATGAAGTGCTGAACGCTCCGCCTCCTCGATCATCCATTGCTTGCCGCGCTGCCACTTCATTGCACGTTCTTTAAGCTCGGCGTATCGGGCCCGAAGCCACCCCCGATCCCTGGAGAGCAAAATCCTCACCCCTTCCTCAGGCTCGGCGGCGTAGAAGACCGAGATAGCCCTACTGTAAAGGTCGAACACGGTCAATCTCTCCGCCTCAAAACCCATCTCTTCAAGCCAGATCTCAAGTGAAGGCCACTCGCCAGCCCGAATGTGGTCCAGACCTACCCGAACGATCAGACGGTTTTCGTCAAGAAGGGAACAGCGATCGGAGATAGTTCCCAGGGCGGCAAACATCCAGTAATGAGGCCGCAGACGCGCAAGTTCCTCAACCGACATACCTACCATATATTGATATAACGCACAAACGAGCTTCAGCACGACACCCGCACCTGCAAGCTGAGGCCACGGATACCCGTTCTGCGGAAGCTTCGGGTTTATGAGTATCGTGTCCGGCGCTTTACCTATCAACTCGTGATGGTCGGTGATGATCAAACCAAGGCCCAGCTCACGAGCCAGTGCCGCCTCGGCAACATTAGTAACCCCTATATCTACCGTAACTACAAGATCCACCCCCGATGCCTTGAGCTCCCGCAGTTCATCAGGGATCAGCCCGAACCACTCCACCTCTCGTGAAGGGATGCGTACCCCAACCTTCTCTGCCCCCAAATCTTCGAGCGCAAATTTGAACATCGCAGCAGAGGCGATCCCGTCAAGATCAGCGTGCCCCCATACAAGTATCTTATGATGCTCCTTCACCGCCCCTCTCAACCCCTCTACCGTCTCCCGCATTCCCTTCATTGAAAACGGATCGTAGTGATCTGTAAGTCGCGGAAGGAGAAACCGACGTTGATCATCAGGATCGGTAATCCCTTTAAGGGAAAGGTAATGCAGTAACTCGTTCGAGATCTTCATGAGCTAGATCTTTGAGCAAAAGTCGCGCGATCAAAGGCAGAAGCATCTAAGGTGCTCTCACCAAACGCCTCGTATCGCGCTCTGCCTGCCGCGGCGACCATCGCTGCGTTGTCGGTGCATAATTCTGGCAAAGGGAAGTAAAGCTTAAATCCTACCTCATCCCCGGCAGCCGAAAGCTTGGACCGCAATCTCTTATTAACAGCTACCCCTCCGCACAAACCCACCTGATAAACACCAGACTTCTTTACTGCACGCACAACTCGATCTACGAGATGATCGAAGGCCGCCTCCTCGAGTCCTTTGGCCATGTCGGCAGGCGAGGTGTCGGGGTGAGCCGCAAGGTAGTTTCGGGCCGCGGTCTTAAGCCCTGAGTAACTAAAATCGAGTCCTTTCGGATCGGGTCGAGGAAGAGGTATGGGGCTTCGGGATTTCTGGGCCAACCTCTCCACTCCCGGGCCTGCAGGATACCCCAGCCCCATGAGTTTACCTACCTTATCCAACGCCTCTCCGCATGCATCGTCCAGCGTGGCACCAACCTCGACGTAATCAAATGGGGCCTTCACTAGAAGCAACTCGGTATGTCCCCCTGAAACAAGAAGCACCAGGAATTCAGGCTCAAGTTGAGGATGAGCCAAAAGAACGCTGTAGATATGACCCTCAAGATGGTTTACGGCTACGAACGGCTTACCTGAGGCCTGTGCCAGACCCTTGGCAAAGGAGAGACCGCACAGAAGCGAGCCCTTAAGTCCAGGCCCTGCGGTCGCAGCCACCAGATCCACTTGATTAAGCGAGATGCCTGCCGTCTTTAAAGCGAAATTTACCAAAGGGTAAAGCAGTATTGTATGTGCACGTGAGGCGAACTCCGGAACCACCCCTCCGTATTCTGCATGTATTAGATGCGAGGAAACAAGATTTGCACGAATCCCTTCATCCCCTACAACTGCGACGCTGGTATCGTCGCAGCTCGTATCTATCCCAAGGGTTATCATCTAATTAGCAAACGGAATACTGCAGGTTCACTGTTCTCCACTTTGATACCCGGAGCCAGTGAAACATCTGCAGGCACCCTGTAGTCGCCGGGCGTCATGTAAGAAACCGAGATACTAACATGCACCTCATCCTTGCTGAAGCCCCGCAGAAGGCTAACAGGTCCCCTTAGGGTCAGCTTCGCTTCCTTGTTCAATAGATAAGCCTGCCCCTGAAGAGGTACCCCCTTAAGGCTTACAGGCACATTCGTAAGCACCACGGTCGTCTCAGGCTCGACCTTTACTTTCACCAAGACAGATGATGGCTCGGTAACCAGCCCAGCGGTGTCCGGAACCTGAATCGCAAGCAAGGTGGAGAAACTTTCAGAAACTCCCTCCACGTTCAAAGGTTCTGAAAAAAGATGGCTAAAAGTCGAAACCACCTCCTTAGTTCCGTATAGATCAACCGTTTTATCATAATCTATATCCGAGATCGCGAATCCCTCTGCCGGGATACCATCCGAACGAACGATAACCGCCACCTTGCGTTTGGCCCGGCGCTCTATCACGAGCTCAATCTGGTATGGGTCAAGCGACCGCACCTGGATCTGTTCAGACAGATTCACGTTTTCAGGGCCGAGCCTCAATCGCTCTCTACCCTCCCTCATGGATACGAGAGGCAAAACAATCTTGGGGTTGAACTTCCCCAGTCGGACGAGATATCTGCCCTTGCCCCGTATCTCCACGCTCACCGAATCCACGTTTTGCTCGACCACCACGTATTCGGTGGGAAGAAGGGACATGTCCAGACCGAGCTTCAACTCACGCGTATACTCCCGCTCAAGCCTGGCAAAAAGCCACAAAACAACGGCGGCAACAAGCGCTATAAGCTTAAGCCACCAGTCCTTGACTATCCAGCGAACCAAACGCGGTTTAGCCATCAAGGATTATAGAAGAGATAGTCCACCAAGTCAAGCGCTCAGGGGAACGTATGCACAGACTTCTAGGGCTTGACAAAGTCTGGTTTTATCCCCATAATTACATAACAAAGGAGGCAGATATGAAAAAGTTAGGAGTTATATTAATCCTGCTTCTCGTCTTTTCCGTTCCCGCTCAGGCATGGGAGAGAACCTACGGCGGCGACCTCGCTGATAGGGGCAATTCTGTTCAAGAGACCTCGGATGAAGGCTATATCATCGCCGGAGTGACATGCTCCTTTGGCGATGACGACGGGGATGTCTACCTTATCAAGACCGATGCCTCGGGTGACACCATCTGGACCAGAACCTACGGCGGCAGCAAACAGGATGGAGGCCTTTCTGTTCAGCAGACCTCGGATAAAGGCTATATCATCGCCGGAGTGACATGCTCCTTTGGCGATGACGACGGGGCTGTCTACCTTATCAAGACCGATGCCTCGGGTGATTCCATCTGGACCAGGACATACGGCGGCAGCGAGGATGATGGGGGCAGTTCTGTTCAACAGACCTCGGATGAAGGCTATGTCATTACCGGATGGACATTCTCCTTTGGCGCTGGCTCATATGATGTCTACCTTATCAAGACCGATGCCTCGGGTGACACCATCTGGACCAGGACATACGGCGGCAGCTACATTGATGTGGGCGAGTCTGTTCAGCAGACCTCGGATGGAGGCTATATCATCGCCGGATGGACAAACTCCTTCGGCGCTGGTGACTGGTATGTCTACCTTATCAAGACCGATGCCTCGGGTGACACCATCTGGACCAGGACATACGGCGGCGGCAACTCTGATGCGGGCTATTCTGTTTGCGAGACCCTGGATGGAGGCTATATCATCGCCGGATTTACAGAATCCTTCGGCGCTGGCTATCTTGATGTCTACCTTATCAAGACCGATGCTTCGGGCGACACCATCTGGACAAGGACCTACGGCGGCGACCTCGCTGATAGGGGCTATTCTGTTCGAGAGACCTCGGATGGAGGCTATATCATCGCCGGGTCCTGCGCCGCTGGCAATGCTGTCTACCTTATCAAGACCGATGCTTCGGGTGACACCATCTGGACAAGGACCTACGGCGGCAGCTACGAGGAGGTGGGCAATTCTGTTCAAGAGACCTCGGATGGAGGCTATATCATCACCGGATTTACACGCTCCTTCGGCGCTGGCAATGCTGATGTCTACCTTATCAAGACCGATGCCGATGGGAACTCCGCTGGGGTAGAAGAAGATAGAGAAACGAAACCTGCTCCTGGACTCTTGCTTGAGGTCCGATCGCCCATTGACGGCGAGCTTGATCTTTCGTTCTTCCTGCCTACCTCTGGCCTTGCCAGGGTGGAGCTGTATGACGCAGCCGGAAAGAGGGTCGGTGTTATTGAGGATGGCGAGAGACAAGCCGGTTGGCATCACATAACCCGGCCGCTCTCACTGCCTTGTGGCATTTACTTTGTGCAGCTTTCTGCCACACTCCAAGATGGATATAAACCAAGCAGCTCGAGCATCACCCAGAAGATTATACTATTTGGAAACTAAAGGTCTCCCCTATACCCATTTAGTGATTAAAAGGGACACCCCATATCTTTTCTCGTTTTATAGAAGACCTTACCTTCTTCTGCCGAGGGGGGCCGAGGGGGGCCGAGGGGGATTATCAGTCTTGACTGGGGGTGATTTTAGCGTTAAAATTACGGTTACGCTATGGAACAGGATATATTCATCAAGGGTGCGCGGGAGCATAACCTTAAGAACATAG
>Ga0209977_10000152_pt1 | contig 26009 bp, 18 predicted proteins | sample SumtaG_2_FD_183113 | JGI IMG/M metagenome (GOLD analysis project Ga0209977, IMG submission 183113) | Deep subsurface microbial communities from Indian Ocean to uncover new lineages of life (NeLLi) - Sumatra_00607 metaG (SPAdes) (version 2) | ecosystem: Environmental > Aquatic > Marine > Oceanic...
TCCATATTGACCACCAAGAAAGAGATATAGAAACCAGATAAATAATGCAATTTTTATAAACCTATAAAACCATCTTTTGAATCTTGACCCTTTTTTCTTCCGTCTGGATTTCCGGTAATAATAATTTCTATTTGTAAAATGCATTATCTATTTATAAACTCCAACCAATCAATTGTCAAGAAAAAAGTTAAAAGGGATTGAAAGAGAATATAAGAGATAATAAATAAAAATAAAAAATGAAATTAGAAAAGTAGAATGGAATTTTATTTTGTATGGAATTCTACAATATCACCATCCTGTAAAACCTCATCCCTATCAATTCTCATTCCATCATATTTTTCTTTCCGCCATAACCTAACAAATTTCAGATCGCTTAAGAAGTCCCTGTGAATCTCTGAAGCGAGTTCTATGACCTTTGAACCTCTTTTGAGAACATATGGATGGAATTTATCTACATCCCTTTTCGGTGGTTTTGTATATACCCTTATTATCTCAAGAGATTGGAAAATCTCTTCTTTTAATCTTTCAACGCCAGTTCCCGTAAGGGCGGAGATGCTTAGCAATTTGAATGTAGAATCATATAATGTCAAGAGTTGCTTGAAACGGATATCTGCATCTTTAATGTCTTCTTTATTGCAAACAAAGATGGCACTCTTTACCATAAAGTCTTCATCCGACATTTCTTCATCTTTTGTGGCAACTTTGATACGGGAAGATTTAAGAAGGTTTAATAGCGATTGCATTTCAGCATTAATATCATCATTTATTAGATTAAGAACTAAAAGAAGTAAATCACTACCCCGTGCGATTCCAAAGATCCAACCCGGTGCATAATCGCTTGAAATCGGCGGCATATCGACAAGCTGGATTTGAATATCTTCATAAAGAAGCATCCCTATCTGCGGTTTTGTTGTAGTAAAAGGATAATTCTGAACCTCTGGTTCCGCATTTGTCAAGGTTTTAAGGATTTGAGATTTTCCTGAATTTGGCATGCCGAGGATAACAACCTGAGCTACACCCTCTTTAGGAACATGGTAAAAATCAAAACGTGCTGCCCCTGGTTTCTTTCCTAATTCTCTCTTTAGTTTTGATATTCTTGCCCTAATATCTGCCTTAAGTTTATCCGTACCTTTATGTTTGGGCATAATGGAAAGGAGTTCAAGGTAAATCTGTATTTTCTCTTCAGGGCTGTGTGCAAACCTTAATTCTCTTTCCTTCCGGTAGTAAGTGGGGGGTAGATTTGCAGGCATAAGTAATTCCTTAGAGGGATGCCCTCTACCTCAATTGATAAATTACTTAACGTAAGGTAGAGGTGCATCCCTAATTGTATTTTTTAACGCAGAATCGATACTTTCTTTGTTTCTGTTTTTTCTCCCATTTGTGCTTTAATAAAGTAAATTCCTGATGGCACACGCTCTCCAGAAGTGGTTGTACCTTTCCATAGAATTGTGTGTTTACCTCTCTTCAGGTTTTCAGAAAGAAGTGTTGCTATTTTTCTGCCTGTGATACTGAAAATAGAGACTTCTGTGTGAATTGCTTTATTTACAGTGAAATTGATTTGAACGGATTTTGTGGATATGGTTGGGAAGACAGAATAAGTGAATTCCTTTGTGTTTCCAGAAATTTCTGAAATACCGCCACCTTCAATGATATCGTTTGAATCCCTCGGTTCCATCATGAAATCTCCGTATGAATACATGACCGGGCCTGTTACTGTGTAGATTTGACCTGAGTCCGGTACGTAAGTCACGCCCATATCGTCGATTATTACTGGTCCGGAGCCATCGTCAAGTTCCCACTCGCCGTAACCAAGTGAATCATTCGTACAGGTTGCATTTTCTACCCTTGTAAGGACGCTCTCGTAATCCTCTACAGAGACTGAACCGGTAGGGAGTACAGTTGGTCCTGGAAGAGTGGCACCAGTAGAAAGGACATCAACAATCGGACCTGTGAGTTCAGTCATACCAAAATATTCAGTAACAACACCGGTTACCCTGATGCTGTCACCCCTGATGGGAGTAGTTGAGCTCCCGTACACATAGATGCCATGCCATGCTCCACCAGGCTGTTCCTCTATGAAGAAGTGACTACCGAATACACCTGTTACTATTCCGTGAGTAACGACTGTTGAGTCTTCCCACGGAGAAGAGGTTGTCTGACCCTGTATCTCATATATGGTAAGTGTTTCGGGAGGTTGACCAGACCCATGGTCAACAAATGAGGCATCATCAACATAGATAACTGCACTGTCAAAGGGAGTACCTACATCATAGAGTCTTATTTCTACATGTGCAGTTTCCGCCACTGAAGGTGCACCTTGCGGACCTGATATCAATTCCTGCCATTCTGTAGAATCAACACTGTAGTCACCATAATAGCCACTGATAAATCCACCACTTCCATCATACCACCTTATGCAGACCCTTGCTCGTCCATGTGAATCATTGTCAAAACACCAGTAGGAAAACTCATAATTGTTTCCTGTATTTATGGGTGCAACATACTGTACAAACTTCTGTGTTGATGTGGATCTCAGGATAAGTTTTGCACTGTATGAGCCTGAGTGTACTGTTCCTGATTCTCTGAATAGGTCATATCCCGTTGTTTCGGTAACCCAGTAATGGCAAGAGTCACCGGTCCAGTCTTCGAACCCTGGATTTTGAAGTAGGTTCTGACCCGAAACAAAGGAGACCGAAATGAAAAGAAAAACAACAGAGAAAGTTAAAAGCAGACGGTTCATAAAATCTCCTTTTTTGATTATTGTGTTTTTCACTTTTTTACTTTTATAATTTTTTTTTAACATTGTCAAGAGAAAAGTTAGTCAGCGAGACTATAAAGAAAATAAAATTAACAGGGATTGAAAGAGAATATAAGAGATAATAATATTAAATCCTCTGCTATTAATTTAATCTCTTAGGCTTAAAAAATGGTTGACTTGATTTGAAAAATATTATACAAATAAAGATATGAGTGAAAAATTGATGGATGTGGTTGAAAAGATTCTCGATGATGAAGAGGATGTGATTGTTCCGGTGAAAAAAATCTGGAAAATGTTTCAATTTAGTAAAGAATTTCAGAATGTTACTATCCCAGCATTAATCGAATTTAGTCAACTATTAAAAGATGATGAAAGATTTGAATTTATGCCACCTGTTAACTATAGTGATATGTTTGAGGGTTTGTCTGAGGAAGAACAAAGAGAGAGAGAAGATGAGATGGAGACACTTGGATTTTTTAGTGGTGAAAGGGTTAAACTTCGAAGAGTGCAATTAACAGGTGATTTGCTTGCTTCGGTGATAGAAAAGTCAGTTAATAGAATGATGAATGCGTTGAAAAATGCCTGGGAAACAAAACCAGATGATAAAGAGACAGAAAAGAGACTCCTTGAGATAATGAAGAAAACCCAACAGTTACGGAAGGAAACAAAGAAAATTGCTAAAAAAATTAGGGAGGTCTCTGGATAACCATTCAAGACCTCTGATTTTTAATCCATGTAATCTACTTTGTAATCTGTGTAATCAGAGTTTCTCTTAACTAAACTTTCTTGAGTGCTTCTTTTATAAGTTCTTCAATGGTTTCTATCTTTTTTTCCTTGAGAACCTTCTCTACAATTGCCCTCGCTTTTGTTGATTTGAAACCGAGTGAAACGAGCCCGCTCACTGCTTCATTTTTCATAGGTAATGTTTGAGCAATGGGTAGTGCTTCCTTAATTTCTTCTTTCAACTCGAATGTAATTCTTTTTGCGGTTTTTGGACCAATACCGTGAATTGAAGTAAGGGTAAGTATATCCTCTTCTACTACTGCTCTTTCAAACTCATCCACCTTTATCTCTGAAAGGATACCGAGAGCTGTCTTTGTTCCAATTCCCTGTATGGATACTAATTTTCTAAAGAGTTCCTTTTCATCGAGGGTTGCAAAACCATAGAGATTGAGCTCCTCATTTTTGATTGATACAAATGTGAGAAGCTTAACTTCATCGCCTTCGTTTCCTATTAATTCAGAGGTGGAGATAGGGATATTAATTTTCATTCCGAAACCACCTATCTCTATGATGACAGATGTAGGACTTTTATGTACTATTTTTCCCTTTATATAATCAACCATTTCTTATTCTGTTTTTAACCCTTTATATCTTCTATGTCAAGAAATTTTTAGCCACGGATTATCACAGATGATTTACAGAATTCAGAAGACAGAATCAGAGATCAGAAGTTCCCTGTCTTTTGTCGTCTCTTTCTGATTATTGAACCGTTTTCATCAATCCACACAGGTGTTCATAGACGGAGGATTTTAGTGCATTGAGATTGTATCCACCTTCAAGGACGGAAACGAGACGGCTATCACAGAGTTCACGGGCAAGTGAGACAATCATTCTTGTAAGTAGTCCATAATCTTCTGATTTAAGGTTTATTCCTGCAAGTGGATCATCTCTGTGTGCATCAAAACCGCTTGATATAAGGATAAATTCGGGGTTGAATCGTTTTATCGCTGGAAGGAATCGCTCTTCGAATACCTTTCTATACACTGTAATATCAGCACCTGCCCCAAGGGGTGCATTCATAGTATATCCTTCACCTTTATGCAATCCCACCTCATGTATATTCCCTGTTCCTGGATAGTGTGGAAATTGATGAAGGGAACAGTAGAAGACAGTCGGGTCTTCATAAAAGACAAACTGGGTTCCATTCCCATGATGTACATCCCAATCAATAATTGCAACCCTTTTCATTTTATATTTTTTCTGAATGTACCGTGCACCAATTGCAATATTATTAAAGATGCAGAAACCCATTTCTCTATCTGGCATAGCATGGTGCCCAGGAGGTCTGACAAGACAGAGTCCATTCTTTACAGTTCCATTCATAATAGCATCTATTGCAGAGAGAACACCACCAACCGCAAGCAGAGCTACATCATAGGTTTCTCGAGAGAGTGGTGTGTCCATATCGAGCATTACACTACCAATTGCGCAGCGATGTTTCACAGATTCGATATATTCCTTATTATGAATGTATTCAACAACTTCCACTGGTGCAGGATATGGTTCAATCCTTATTGTCTCTTTTACTACACCCTTCTCTTCAAGATATTCATATATTGAAGTAAGCCTCTCAGGGCATTCGGGATGGTTCCCTGTCCTGTGGTTCAGGTATCGTTTATCATATACAACACCTGTTGTATTGACTGAATTATTCATAATTCTACACTTCTTTTCTCTTTAGATAATAAATTTAATTTTCAATATCTTTAATCTCATAAAAAACAAATATCACAGTATATTGAAAAAGTCAAGCAGACAATAACTTAAATTTTCCAAGAATATTTATGATACTTTTTATTAAGCAAGTTTTGATATTGCTCGCCCCGTTAAATACAATTATTCTCAGAAATTCTTCCTATTTTACGGGGCTCGCAATGACAGTTGAGGGTGGATATATGTGCGAATTTATTTTTTACTTGCTAATTGGGTGAAAATTTGCTATAATATTATTATGAAACTTAGAAAAATAGAGAAGAAGGTTAAAGATTATATAGAAAAGAACGGATTAATCAAAGCGGGAGATAGGATACTCGTTGCAGTTTCAGGAGGACCTGATTCTATTTTTCTTCTGCACCTACTCAATCTCTTTAAAAATGAATGTAATATAGACCTCATTTGCTGCCATATCAATCACAACCTGAGGGGGGAGGATTCAGAAAGGGATGAAAACTTTGCAAAGGATCATTTTCGTTCCATGAACCTACAATTTGTTATTAGGAGCGTAAATGTCTCCTCATTCAGGAAAAAACAACATCTTTCCATTGAGGACGCAGCACGGCAATTGAGATTGAAAACCCTCGAAAAGATAGCAGAAGAAACAGACTCACAAAAGATTGCTCTTGGTCATACCTTCGATGATCTTGTAGAGACCTTCTTCCTTAATCTCTTGAGAGGAGCAGGAAGAAGAGGCCTTTTAGGAATACGTGAAAGGAGAGGCAGGTTTATAAGACCGCTGTTATGTCTCTCAAAAAAGGATATTTTAATCTATCTAAAGGAAAGGAATATAGATTACAGAATAGATGTGACAAACTGGAACAGCCAGTATAGTAGGAACTTTATCAGGAGGGAACTCGTTCCACAAATTGAGGAAAGACTTAACAGGAGTGTGAAAACGAACATCTCGCAGCTGATAGAGGTCTTAAAGGATGAAGAAGAGGTGCTTTCAAGAACAGTCGAAAAGATAATAGAGAAGATACTAAAAAAGAGTGAAGAGGGTATTATAATTGAAAGAGAAACTTTTAGAGGTTTGGAAGCTGCTTTACAGCGAAGGGTGATAATGAGATGTTTTGAAAAAATGGCGGGAGAGGATAAAAGACTGAGTTTTAGAGAAATTGAATCCTTACGGTCTGCAATTTCCGGAAGATCCTCAGGATTACAGTTTTCGTACTACGGAACTACCTTTTTTGTTGGAACGGAGAACGTCCTTGCAGAAAACCGCTTGGTATCTCTTGAAGGATATGGAGAGGAGAAGCAAGATAAAATAATCCTCGACATTCCGGGAAATGTGCAGTTTCAGAATCGTTACCATATCGTAGCTTCAGTTCTTGAGAGTATCAATGGGGATATTGTTAACCCCGACTGTGCCTATTTTGATCTCGATGAAATTCATCCACCTCTTGTTGTAAGAACAAGGACTGATGGAGATAAATTCAAACCCTTTGGAATGAAGCAGGATAAAAAGGTAAAGGATTTTTTTATTGATTCAAAGATCCAATTCTGGGAAAGGGATAAAATTCCACTTATTTTAGATTTAAAGGGTATACTCTGGATTGTGGGTCTGAGAAGATCTGATGTGGCACGGGTTGGAGAAAAGACAGAAAGAATATTGAAGATAGAGAAGAGGAAAATTGGCTAAAAAAACAAAACGGTTACTCGGGAAGAAAGAAATAAAGAACGGTATCAAAAAGTTAGCACAGAAACTAAACAATGATTACTGTGATACGTCGCCAATCTTTGTGTGTATACTAAAAGGTGCTTTTATGTTTCTTGCAGACCTCATTAGGGAGCTTAACGTTCCCATAAGAATAGATTTTTTATCGGTTTCAAGCTATGGAGATTCATCAAGAACAAGCGGAGTTGTTAAAATCATTAAGGATATCTCTATAGATATTGAGGGTGAGGATGTTCTCCTTGTAGAGGATATAGTAGATACAGGATTAACCCTCTCTTATATCTTTGATTTTTTAAAAAGGAAAAACCCAAAATCTCTTAAGATATGCGCTCTTCTTGAGAAGAAAGTTAGGAGGACAAAAAAAATTAAAATTGATTACAGGGGGTTTTTTGTTCCCAATAAATATGTTATTGGATACGGACTCGACTTTTGTGAAAAGTATAGAAACCTTCCTGAGATTGATACTATGGAGTTTTAACCATGGAAAGAAAGAAGAAAGAACAAAAACAGCAACCTTCTAGTACAATGTGGAAAGGCATCATAGTCTGGATAAGCATAATACTTCTCCTTATGGTTGTTGTAGGGATTTTTAATACAAAGAAGAAGGCTGAAGTAAAAATCTCCTTTTCAAGATTCTTACAGGAGGTTGATAAGAAGAATGTTGAAAAAGTGACAATTGTGAATCTGGATATACAAGGTGCTCTCAGAAGCACATCGAGTGTTATGGGTAAGGAGGGAATGGTATCGTTTGACAAGTTTAAGACCCGACTCCCGTTTGAGGATCCTGTCCTTGCAAAAGTCCTTGCAGAAAAGGGCGTTGAGGTAGAATCACGTTCTGAAAGTGGATGGTGGAAATATTTCTGGCCTACACTACCATTTGTTGTTCTTATAGCTATCTGGATATTTTTCTTTAGACAGGTTCAGTCAGGCCCAACAAAGGCACTCTCCTTCGGAAAGAGCAGAGCGAAAATGACACTTCCTAATAAACCATCAGTAACGTTTAATGATGTCGCAGGTGTAGAGGAAGCAAAGGAAGAATTGAGAGAAATTATAGAATTCTTAAAGAATCCAAAGAAATTTGAAAGGCTTGGCGCTAAAATACCCAAGGGCGTTCTTCTTCTTGGACCCCCGGGAACTGGGAAAACGCTTCTTGCAAAGGCAGTAGCTGGAGAGGCGAGTGTTCCCTTCTTTTCCCTTTCTGGTTCTGACTTTGTGGAGATGTTTGTAGGAGTAGGAGCATCAAGGGTTAGGGACCTTTTTGAAAAGAGTAAAAAATTTGCCCCGAGCATTATATTTATAGATGAGATAGATGCTGTAGGGAGATACAGAGGGGCTGGAATTGGTGGCGGACATGATGAGAGAGAGCAGACACTGAATGCTCTCCTTGCAGAGATGGATGGTTTTGAAACCAATGAAGGGGTAATCCTGATTGCAGCAACTAATAGACCGGATGTGCTTGACCCTGCCCTCCTAAGACCTGGACGTTTTGATAGAAGGGTTGTGGTTGATTTTCCTGATGTTCGGGGTAGGGAAGGCATATTAAAGGTACATACAAGGAAGATCCCATTAAGCAAAGAAGTGGAGCTTTCTCTTCTTGCGAGAGGGACTCCGGGATTTTCAGGTGCGGATATTGCAAATATGGTTAATGAGGCTGCACTGCTTGCTGCTAAACTTAACAGGAAAACGGTGGAGATGGAAGATTTTGAGAAGGCGAAGGATAAGATCCTGATGGGGGTGGAAAGAAAGAGTCTACTTATAAGTGAAGAGGAAAGGAAGATAACAGCCTATCATGAATCGGGACATGTACTCGTATCAGAAATGACTCCTGGTACAGACCCTATTCATAAGGTGACGATAATACCTCGGGGAAGAGCACTCGGATCTACTCAGCAATTACCCATTGATGATAGACATAATTATACAGAGAGTTATCTAAAGGCAAAACTTGCAACCCTCCTCGGCGGCAGGTGTGCTGAGCTTCTCATCTTCGGGAACAGATCTACAGGAGCTCAGAACGATATTCTGAATGCAACAGAGATTGCAAGGAATATGGTTACAAAGTGGGGTATGAGTGAAAAATTGGGTCCGCTTACACTAAGCGATAAAGAGGAACAGATATTTCTTGGAAGGGAGATTGCGCAGAGAAGGGACTATTCAGATAGTACCGCACAATTGATAGATAGCGAAATTAGGGATTTGGTAGATAAAGCAGAGAAAGGAGCACTTAAGATTCTTAAGAACAATATGAAACTTCTTGATAAACTTGCAACTGAACTTCTTAAAAAGGAAGTTCTAACAAAAGATGAAATTGATAAGATTATCAAAACAGAGAAGAAGAGTAGTAAAAAAGTGGGAGCAATAAAAACTGAGAGAAAAAAAGGGGAATAAACCAACCTTAATATAGAAGATCTGACAAATCGATAAGATTTTTAAATGAACAAGAAGAGAATTGAAGAACTTACAAGGGAATTCCTTGGAGAAATAGGTCTTGATCCGAAAAGTGAAGAATTAAAAAAGACACCCGAGAGGGTAGCCTCTCTGTTCGAAGAGATATTTTCAGGCATTAAAAAAGAGCCTAAAAAAGGGATAAATGTTTACAAGACGGATGTTAAAAATGAAATTGTTCTTCTTAAAAACATTCCATTCTTTTCTTTCTGTGAGCACCATATACTTCCTTTCTTTGGAAGTGTGCATATTGCGTATATTCCCAAAAACGGTATTATTACAGGATTCTCAAGTTTTGTCTCAATTGTTAAGATTATCTCGAGAAGATTGCAACTCCAGGAAAGATTAACAGACGAAATTGCAGATACAGTAGCGGATATACTTAAACCAGAAGGTGTAATTGTTGTAATTGAAGCACGTCATCTCTGTATAGAGATGAAAGGAGAGAAACCATCCTCAACTGAGGTTATGACATTTTCTGTCAGGGGGACAATGGAAGAGCCATCTCTTAAAGAGAGGGTTATTTCATTGATAAAGGCTTAAGAAAACTTGAGATATGGTTGATGTAAGAGTGCTCTCTTTAAAATCTGTAAAGCATATTAGGGATGAGATTTCCAGGATCGGTGTTGATAACGGATGCCTTAATTCCCTTTGTATGAAAGGGAAGTTTGTTGTGTTAAAAATTTCACACCTGGATCCAGCATCATGTAACATCATTAAACAGACTGCGCTCTCCGTTGGAACCGATGCAGCTGTTCACAGGGATGTTATTACTGGTAAAGAGAAGGATTCTAATCTCCTTCTTTTTGGCACCTTCAAAGAGATAGAGAGGATCGCAGAGAGATTAAAGGGACAACCTTTCGAACTTAATACGATATCACAGAAGCTTCTTTCTTATGTCAATGGGAAAAAAGAAAATAGGTGCTTGAAGTTAGCAACAAGAGAATTAGAATTGGGAAAGAGGACTCTTATTATGGGTATTTTGAATGTTACTCCTGATTCCTTCTCAGATGGTGGGAGATTCCTTGAGAAGGAAAAGGCAGTTAAAAGAGCCTTAGAGATGATAGAAGAAGGAGCAGATATTATAGATATTGGGGGAGAATCATCAAGGCCGGGTTCTAATCCCATTTCAGAGGAAGAGGAATTAAATAGGACCCTTCCAGTTCTCGTTGAAGTGAAGGGAAAGATTGATGTCCCTATCTCAATTGATACATATAAAAGTGTTGTTGCAGAGGAAGCACTTGAAAGAGGAGCAGAGATTGTGAATGATATAAGCGGACTACGCTTTGATGAAAGAATGATTGATGTTCTTCAAGAAAGAAAAGCAGGAGTAGTTATTATGCATATGCTGGGAAGTCCGAGGGATATGCAGGACCACCCGTACTACAATGATGTTATCCAGGAAATATATGATTTTCTGAGGGAGAGAACTGACTTTGCAATCAGAGGGGGGGTTGATGAGGGAAGGATAATAGTCGACCCTGGTATAGGTTTCGGTAAGAGATATGAGGATAACCTTGCGATACTTGACAAGTTTCAGGAATTTAAATCACTCGGATTTCCTCTTCTCTTGAGTGCATCGAGAAAATCCTTCATTGGACAAACCCTTAATGAGCCTGTTGAAGAGAGACTTGAAGGTAGCCTAGCTTCCTGTGGGGTCGCTTTGGAAGAGGGGGTTGATATAATAAGGGTTCATGATGTTAGTGCAACAAAGAAGTTTATAGATATGTTTGAGAGCATTAGAGGGAGAAAAGAATAGTGCATTTAATCAAATTCACACTGTTAGATTTCATTGATATTATTATAGTCAGTTTCATCTTTTATCAAATTTTGAGGTTCATAAAAGGTACAAGAGCGATTCAAATGGTAATTGGCTTAGCATTTGTCATCCTCTTTGCACTTGTTGCTAATATGTGGCAACTTCAGGGTCTCAAATGGATTGTGGACGGTGTTAAGACTATCTGGATTGTTGCATTTGTCATCGTTTTTCAACCAGAGATCAGAAGGGCACTAACGAATATAGGAAGGACTCGATTGGTAAGGTTTTTTCTTAGAGAGACAAGGGAGGAAACTATTGATGAACTTGTAAAGTCTACAAAAACACTCAGTGATAGAGGTCTTGGAAGTCTTATAGTAATAAAGAGAAGGGTTGGCTTAAAAGGATACTTAGAGACTGGTAAATCTTTAGAAGCAAAGATTTCGTCTGACCTTATCGTAACGATCTTTTCACCTTATTCCCCACTTCATGATGGTGCAGTTGTTGTTGATGGAGACATTATCATAGGAGCAGGTTGCATCCTTCCCCTCTCTCTAAATCCTTCCTTGGATGTATCGGTTGGGACAAGGCACAGGGCGGCAATAGGTATTACAGAAGAGACTGATGCAGTAGTTATTGTTGTCTCACATGAGACAAGAGAGATATCATTTGCTCACAAGGGTAAACTTATAAGAGGTATGGATACTGTTACGCTCAAAAGAAATCTTGAAAAAGCAATGAGATACTAAAGGCAGAAAAAAAGAAAAAACTTCGAAAATAGAAAATGTAATTTTTTATGTAAGAAAAGGAGAATTACATGGGAAAAGAAAAAAAGTTGAGGATTTTTGTAGGTATTGGTGTTTTCGTTGTTGTTCTTATTGTATATCTTATTACACTTGCACCAAGCACTTCCTTTTGGGATTGTGGTGAGTTTATTGCCTGTTCCTATATACTTGGAGTTCCACATCCTCCTGGAACACCTTTGCAAATCCTGATTGGTAGAATCTTCACCTTACTTCCCATTTCTCGTGAGATTGCATACAGGATGAATTTCTATTCAGCATTAAGCGGAGCTCTTGCAGCACTCTTTCTTTACCTTGTCTTTGTTAAGGTAATTGAGAGATGTAGAAAACCAAAAGTATGGTGGGAGAGGCTGATACAGCATACATTTGGCGCTGGAACTGCACTCCTTGCGTCCTTCTTATTTACTTGCTGGGATAACTCAGTTGAGGCGGAGGTATATTCAACATCTGCATTTATCATGTTCTTCTGTGTATGGGTCACATTAATCTGGCAGGAGAACATCGGTAAGAAGGCTAATAAAAACCTGTTATTACTCCTTATTTACATTACTTTTCTCAGTATCGGAATACATCTTCTACCCCTTCTTGTTCTGCCAGGATTATTCGTTTTTATCTTACTTGTAAAACCACGGGAGCTGCTTGATTCAAAGTTTTTCATGATTACTTTGGTTCTCATTTTCATAACCATTACAACATATCTTTATCTGATGCTAAGGTCACGATTAGGTCCGGGGATCAATGAGGTAGCACCAACAACGTTTGAAAGACTCTGGGATGTTTTCTCGAGAAAGCAGTATGGACCTATGAAGTTCTTTCCACGTAAGACAGCGATAGAAACAGGATATAATGTGTTTACTGCAATATGGCATCAGATACGGGTTTATATAAAATATTTTTCCTGGCAATTTGTTGCATTTCCCAGGGAGTCGAGGGTTTTTTCCAGTGGTTATCGTTTATTCTCTGTTTTTGCAACCTGGTTTTATGCACTGCTTGGTTTCTGGGGTTTCTGGTCCCATTTCAAGAAAGATAAGAAGACATTTGCACTTATTGGTCTTATATTCCTTTTCACAAGTCTTGGGCTTGTATTATATCTTAATTTACGATTCTCACCCTCCGATCCAGACCCACTTCATAAACCAAAGGAGGTCAGAGAGAGAGATTATTTCTATAGCGTATCCTTTTTATTTTTTGCTTTCTTTATAGGAATAGGATTATGGGAGCTTGCTACAAGTATTATTGAAACGAGCTTAAAGCGATGGAAATCCATTGCAGCCATATGCTTGTCCGTTTTAATCTTTGCCTTTCCTGCTATTCCTCTATTCAGCAATTATAATTCCCATGTGAATAGACGCGGTAACTGGGTGGCAAACGATTATGGAACTAATCTCCTTATGACCTGCGATGAGGGTAGCGTATTATTTACAAACGGCGATAACGACACATTCCCACTCTGGTTTGTACAGGAGGTCAAAAAATTCAGGAAGTTTGATGCAAAAAATCACAAAGGTGTTGTCGTAGCAAATCTCAGCCTTCTTAATACGGACTGGTATATAAAGCAACTTAAGGAGTGGGGAGCTCCGATTAGTTTCACAGACAGAGAGATCGAGAAGCTAAGGCCAGTAAAGATTCCGAATGGCGAAGTGCTCTATGTAAAGGACCTTGCAGTCAGAAACATTATTGCGACAAACGCTGGTAAGAAGTTACCACCAAGGGACCTTTTTGCTACAAGAGAGGATTTCACTAAGAAATATCTTAAAGACTACAAAGGTGAGTTTAACATCTATTTTGCTGTAACGGTTTCAAGAGAAAATATGAAGGGTTATGAGAAACATCTGAAACTTGAAGCACTTGCATACAAAATTGTTGCAGAAGAGGGAAAAGGCATGATTGACCCTGAAAAAACAGAAGACTTACTTCTGAATAAATTCAGCTACAGGAGTATTTTTGACGATAGGGTCTATAAGGATATTAATACAATAAAACTTCTGAGTAACTATGCTGCAGGATTTTTTGCACTCGGAACATATTTAAGGGGTAAGGGGGATTACGATAAAGCACTGGAAGTGCTTGAGTTTGGAAAAAAGTTTGCGGTGAAGGATGTTATGCCTTTTGCATATAATCTTGCAGAGATCTACAAAGACATGAAAGAGTATGATAAAGCAGAGGAAAACTTGAGGGAAGTTCTTGAGAAATTTGATAGCGGGTTAATTTACTATATGATAGGGCAGATGTATGAAGAACAGGGCAGGGAAGATGAAGCACTGATGAGTTATCTAAAAGCGAAGGAAAGTAAGAACGATAGGGTGGCAGGCTATGCTGGACTTGCATCATTCTATTACAGAAAAAATGATACTCTGAATACCATAAAATATTTACGTGAGGCAATGAGAGAGGGGAAGGTCTATTCAAACCTTTTTAGATTTTATATAACAAATGGTGATACTGCATTAGCTAAGTTTCTCCTGGAGGATTACCTGAAACTTAACCCAAAAGATGAGAAGGTAAAAAGACTCCTGGAACAACTCGGATAGAAAAGATAGTAAGCAGTAAAGAGTAGGCAGTAGGGAGAAGGATAAAAGAAAAGAGCACAAGGATATAAGGACAGTTGTATTAGTATGTTTTGTCTTTAGGTGACTTAACCAGAAACCAATCTAAACAGGTTATTGACCCCACACTTTTAGTTAATTCCTGCTAATCATGATAATTAAGATTATGATAAAAGTGCTGGGTTAGCTGGAACTTTGGAAGAAGAAATTCGTTAACAAGATAGATGAAGAGAATAGAAGATCTATCGGATCAGTTGCTACTGTTCGAGATATCTGAAAACAATGATGAAGGTGCATTCAGGATGATCTTTGAAAGATACTCCGAGAGATTGTTTAACCTTATTTACAGGATGACGCAACATTATGAAGATTCAAATGACCTTCTTCAGGAGGTGTTCATAAGGGTCTATAAGAATAGACGAAAGTGCTTCAGAATGAAAAATTTCAAGGGTTGGGTTTATACAGTTGCATTAAACATTGCACGGGATTATATTCGTTTACACAAGAGGAGACGTGAGCAAGTGCTTGATGAGAAAAGAGAGAGTATAGATGGCGATGATCCGTTAAAGAACTCAGAGGATGCCGAAATAAAGAGAAAGATACTCAATGCATTGAAGAAATTAAACATTAAATACAGGGCAGTTTTTACATTAAGAGATATACAGGGAATGAGTTACCAGGAGATTTCAAAAGCCCTTAACATTGAGGAGGGAACTGTAAAATCGAGACTTAACAGGGCAAGATTAAGGCTTGCCCGTGAGTTGGAGGGAAACCTTTAAGAACGAGGTGAGAACTATGAACTGCAAGAACGTAAAATCATTATATACTGCTTTTTGTGAAAAGACTCTAAATGATGTTACAAAAAATGAGGTCGTAAAGCATATTAAAGAGTGTGATAGTTGTAGAAAATTATATGAATCTCTTGACAGGATTACATCCTTTACTAACAAGTACGAAGCTCTTAAACCTGAGTCGGATACAATGGAAAGAATTCTTAAAAGGATTGGAACCATTCCTCAAACAAAGAAATTATTAGGACCTCGCTGGATTATTGCCTATGCAACCTTGTTCCTTATTATCGCTGGTGCTTCCTTTGGTATCTTCCATAGAATGAACGTGAAAAGGCAAATATTGGCGAAGAAAAAACAAGAGGAATTGTATAAACGCAAAAATAGGTATATTATGGACTACGGACAATTTGAAAAGGGAAATGTGATATATAGTATCCCCGGAGAAGGTAATTCTGTTAAAATGGTAGAGATAAGTTACTAAATAACTACAAGGTAAAATGAAACAAAAGGAGGTTAAGAAATGAGGCTTATTGTAAGAGTTATATTCATTGCTCTCTTGATAACCAGTATCCTTTTCTCTTCTGAATTAAACAGGCTTGAAAAGGAAATAAAAAAATTGTACAGAGATGTTTCTCCATCGATTGTATCCATACACTTCGGTTCAAAGAAGGATTCCGATTTTGTAGGAACAGGCGTTGTAATTGATGGAAAGGGGCATATAGTTACAATAAAACGGTTTCTTAGTGATTATAACATCTGGGTAGAAACGGATAAAGGGGAAAAACTGGACGCAGAACTTCTTGGTGTAGATTCGGAAACAGGAGTTGCTGTCATAAAGGTTAAGAAATCACTGAAACCTGTCAAGTTCTGTAATCCAAAAGATCTCGCACCAGGCGATCTGCTTTTTATTGTCGGCAATTCCTTTGGTTTGAAGAATGGAATATCAATAAGTGTTTTTTCTGGGAGGAGAGATGATGACGATTTTCTTCAACTGGGGAACTCTGTTCTTCCGGGGAATAGTGGTGCAGGTGTATTTAATTCAAATGGTAAACTTGCTGGTATTGTTTCCTTTACCCTTGGGACATCTATTTTTTATGGAGCTCCTGAAATTAAATCCCTACTTAAAAAAGAATTTCGTATACGTGTTTCTCCGAAATTAGAGATCTCAAGAGGTATAGATGGCCCTGGTGTTGTCTTACCACAGAACAGGATGATGGAACTTGCCAATGAAATTATAAAGTACGGGAAAATTGAGAGGGGATGGTTAGGCGTCTTTATAAAGGAGGAAAGTGGAGAAATCATAGTGAGTGATCTTGTTGATGATGGTCCTGCTGAAAAATACGGCATCAAAAAAGGTGATATTATCATTAAATATAATAAGAAGGATGTACAGGATATTCAAAGTTTTATTAAAACGGTAAAAGAGACCAAACCCGGAAGAAAAGTACAGATTGCAGTGAAACGAGGAAAGAAAAAGGTAAACGTAGATGTTATCATAGATAAAAGGCCCGAAGAAAACAAACTATACAAATTTAAAGAGATTATCCCTCCTTTAAAGTTTTTCTATGAGAAAGATGAGTTAAAGCAATTAAAAGAAGAAATTGAAAAATTGAAGAAGGAACTTGAAAAACAAAAAAAGAACTAAAAGAAAATAAGAGAATCTAATACACATAGAAAATCAAGGAGTTTAGAGTTTTTTTGGGCAGTTGCAAGACCTACCCCTACATGAAATTTTTATTTTATTAGAAAAAGTTTGGCACTTCAAAGTTCTGTGTTTCCGTAAAAAAAACGGGTTGCTTAAACAAAGCAACCCGTCTTTATATCCAGTGATGTAAATGTTAGAACAGGAGTCCAATGGAAACCCTGTGGATGAGAGAAAGTCTACCCATGTCCTCACCAGCGTAGTCTATTTTCGCTACCTGATTGCCAAAGGGTAACATGGCGCCGAAACCAAAGGCAAAACCTTCGGAATCATTCAACTTATCATCAAAGAGATCAGGGTCGTATTTGTATCCGCCTCTCACAGCGAGCATGTTATTCCAGACATATTCCATTCCAACACAGACAATTTCCTGGCTGTCATTGGGATGTGATGCATCAAGCGCAACTGTGAAAAGAGAAGTTTCGGTTTTAAACGCATCGTAGGCAAGGCCTATCTTGAAATTCATTGGAAGAGCATAGGGGGAGGCAGACACTTCCATTGGTTGGTCTTTACCAATCCAGTCATCTTCCTTTAGTTCGGTTTCAAGATGACCGCCTGAGAAGACCAATTCAGGTCCAAAGTTGGTTATGACAAATGCCAGCCTGAAGTTCTCGATGAACGTTGGTCTATAAAGTGTGCCAAAATCAAGCGCTATGCCATTAGCTGACATATTCCAGATATTTTGCTGAATCCATTTTATATTCATCCCGAAAGCAAACAAATCTGTGAAATTCTTTGAATAACTTATTGTAGCAGCTATGTCACTGGCACCAAATGTCTCTCCTGTTCCCTCAGGTTCATATACAGTGGTAACATTCATCTCACCCATGGTGAGTACTGTTAGTCCAAATCCAATGTTGCCAAGCATGCCCATAGGTTTTATATATGAGAAAAAGTTGTTTCTTATATCACAAACCCATTCTACATCACTCACAAGGATTTCATTCCTTTCTACCATTGCGGCACAAGCGGGGTTCCAGTAAAGTGCAGAAGCATCATCAACAACAGCACTGAATGCACCAGCCATTGCAGATCCCCTCGCACCAACACCAATCTTTAAAAACTGGGCACCTGCTGTTCCGAGTTTGGAAAAGGCTGCGTAGGATAGAGATGAGATAAGAAGAACCAGAACCACCAGCAATGTAATTCGCTTTATCATTTTATACCTCCATTCTGTAATTTTCATTATCTTATGATAGCAAACTTTCCTGTCTTAGTTTCTCCGTCGTTTGGCGTTGAGATATGATAGATATAGATACCACTTGCCGGTCTCTGGTCGTTTTCTGTAAGAATATCCCATTTTTCGCTTCCGCCCTGTATAGCACTAGCTGGTGTTGCTTCAACCTTATGTTCAATCGTCCTGATTAGATTCCCTGCGAGTGTGTATATCCTGATAGTGCATTCGTCTGGGAGATTGGTGAATCTCATTTGTCCATATTCGCTACTCACTTCCCATGGATTTCTGACAATATAAGGATTTGGCACAACCTTTATATTATCAAGCTTCATATCACCAAAGGCGAATGGAGTGCTGTTGATTGTAAAGATATTACCTGCTGTGGGAGCCACTTCACCGGAGTTGTACGCATACCATTCATCATTAGCTACTGGATGGTTACCCCAGTTCATCGGATACGCCTCGCTTCCAACAAAGTTGAAATAGTATTTTACGCCGCAGATATAGAAGTATGTCCTGGATGAGAGATTATCCGATGTTATATACTGGGAGTTTACATCGGGATTTGAGAAGCTATGAGGCCCAAAACTCCAGTTGTCACCCCATGTGGCACCAAATGGTACCTGAACATCGTTTGTAATATCCCAGACAGTAGCTGTAAGGGTATCAGCATTTATGGTTTTCCATGTGATTTCATAGGTAACGCCGCCTCTAAATGCCCACATATTCTCGATACCTGCAATGGCGAGGTTATCCGTATAGGAAGCTGGAGCGGTAATGGAATCGGCAGTCACAAGGATGGTTGTACTTGAAGTTGTATCTTCAATAATAGTTGTATCCGTACCTGCAACAACAACCTCTGTAGAAACAAGTGTCTGGGTTGAATCTGCATAATGGATGCTGATAGAGCCTGAGTATTCAACACCATCAAATAATGGTGATACGAAATCTCCTGCCAAATTAACTGCATACAGGGAGTCGTATTTTGTAGTTGTGGTTATTGTATCACCACTTGTATCGACGGTTACAGATTCTGTTGCTGATACAAAGGTGGGGGCTTCTTCTACAAAGGCATCGATATCTGAAAGCAGAAGAGAGTCAGGTTGCACGTATACGTTATAGTTATAAACAGGTAGGTCATCGCTTCCCCTCTTTATAGTCTGCCATTCGACATCATATGAATCTCCTACTACCATTATACCACCCTTTGGTGTTGCATAGGCAGTAACGGCCTGAGTGGCACCAGCTGTCTGCGTGACATTTGCGTCTGCGTTGACGATTACATTTCCGAAGTCTGACCGTGGAACTACAACTACGTCAGCCTTTCCGCTCTCCTGAGAAATGAATACTGTATCTCCAAGTTGTCCGGATGTATTATAATCGAATGCTGATACACCATAGTAGTACTCAAAACCGTTGTAGACACCAACTGAATCGACATATGAATATTGTAATCCCTCGTCTGCACCATTCTCCGTTCCATCAGGTAGGAGCTTTATGCCATTTTTTTTATCAAATTCCGCTATATCTTTCCATTCTCCCGTTATACCTAATTTTCTCCAGACTCTGTAACCCTCAACATCATATTCTCTATAGTATGGATCACCTACTGCTTTCATAGCGGGATAGTATTTGTCAGGTGTCTTTTCAGCAGCGTTATCCCAGCATACAGTAACCTTCCGGTCGCCTGGAATTAGAGCGGTAATTGAAGGAGGAGGAGATGGTGGTCCTGGTGATGCCCAATCCAGGTCGTAGAGTTGTTTCGCTGCATCACCTTGCTGTAGTAGAAAAGGTAAACCTCCTGTATTACCATTTGAGAACATCATTGCCAGGATAATCGTATCGGCTTCACCAGGTGCAAGTGTAAATGGTCCCGAAGACATTGCCATTCTCTTATCAGAAGGGTCTGTATCGAGACTATCACCAAAGGGATTATAGGGTGGGTTTGGAACATTTTTGAAGTCATATCCTGCCATACAAAGGTATCGCTCGAAGTCGTTTTCGCAATCTACATCCCTTGTAAACTTCTTAAATGACGTTAAAGGGATACGCTCACCTGGATAGATTATAGTATCGGGATTTGCGGGATCCTGTCCTACCCTCACAGTATCATCTGCTGTTGGTCCTTGAAGGAACCTGTAACCCATATAGTAAGGCGGTAAGGCATCCCAACCTGCTTCCTGAGACATTGAAGCTGTGTAACCAAGGCTTCTTCCCCTGTCAAGTCCAACAAGGTCATCGTCTGCAAACCCTATATCCAGGTCACCTGCGATGCCGACGTACATATGCTTGATTGTGTCAGTTCCTGTATTCTCAATAAAGTATTCTAAGAATAGCATGTTCTCAAGCAGTACCTGTGTCCAGGCAAAGGTATGTCGTACAACGGTAAGGTCCAAGGTTGTGATATCAGGGAGAACCTGTCTACTCTCTTCGTAACTGTTGAATAGACACCAGGAATCCTCGTCACCAAGAACCATCTTCTCTCCAAGGGAGTCAACATATGGCCATACAGCAAAATCTTCCGGATTTGAACTCACATAGAGCCTGTCCTCTGGATGGCTTGCAGGGTTGTTGAGATGGTCTTCATTGTGCTCCCATGGACCCGGCATGAATTCGTCTCCAGATCCAACGGTATTGTATCCGTTGACACAAATAGAATCGATTCCGAGAACACCTGAAACCCAGAGACCTGCTCCGAAGTTATATGCATTCGCACTTCCTTTGGGCCACCAGCATCCTGATGTATGTGCAGGACTCTGTCCATGTTCTCCGTAGTTGTTAATGTAGGTTTCTACTTGGTTAATTTCTAACTTCTCCAGTTCGTGTAACCTCTGTCCACCCGTTGTCTTTTTGTACGAAAAACCACTGGTTGCGAGCAGAAGAAGTAGAGAACAGGAGAGTAGTGTTACCAAGAGAAACTTCCCTGTTTTTTGGCTCATCATCATAGCCTCCGTTTTTAATTTTGAGTTTTTAGGTTAAAAACTTAAACTGATTCCGACTCGGATCTTCCTCGGGTCTCCATAAAAGTATGGACTATTAAGGTAATCTTGATACGACAGTTTATAAGATTCATACCATTCATCCTTCGTGATCTCGTCGTTATTGTTGAAGTCTCTTCTTTCATCATAAGTACTGTGACCTTTTGGAACTACATCCCCTACATCTGATGGCCAGGTAGAGGAGATGTATCCATCAAATGTTGAGAGTTTCATGTTGTCATCGGTCTTTCCTGTCTCTGGAAAGGCTTTGATGATGTTCCTTGTGTTAAAGATATTTGTTATCTCAGCAAAGATCGCATATTTGAAGTTCCACTGTTTGAAATCCTTCCTGATCTTCAGGTCTGTTGCCCAGGTCCAGGGTAGCCTTTCTGAATTGGTTTCACCTACAATCAATTGTGATGTGTTTTTCCTTGTATATGGTAGACCACTTGAAATGCTTGTCAGTGTATTGATATTGAGGTTTTGTAAGGGATAGATGGTGCCAAGTATTGGTCCTGCTTGATCAGGAATTGCAAGGTTTAACTCTGCGGAAAACATGTGTCTCTGGTCAAATTCGAGTGGATAATCTGCTTTCGGGAAAGGAACAGGTTCGCCTGTGACAGGGTCAATCGGAACGTTTGCAACATAGTCATAATATGCAATCAGCTCATCAGAGCTCGTTCCTTTTGCTTGAGATAGGGTGTAATTAATATTGGTAGAAAGATATTCTGTCGCCCTCTGTGTAAATGTGAATTCTGCTCCCTTTACATTACCGTAGTCTTCAGTGTAGAACTGAGTGTATTGCCTTGGAAGAGATGGAACAAATCGAACGGTAGTCAGTTCATAGAGGTCTTTATAGTAGAAATTAACGAAGATTGCTGCATCGGGTGAAAATGCATGTGCAAGACCAATTTCATATGCTGTAGTTTGCTGTGCATTTAAATCTGGATTTCCAACTCTTGTCCAGGCACCTCTTGCTGTTGCAAGATCGGTATTAATGTTATCATACAGTCGTATAAATCTGGGGATCTGGAAGAATTGTCCATAAGAGACATGGAGTTTTGTTCTCTCGGTAACAGGGAATGAAACACCAAGTCTGGGACTTATCTTGTACTTAGATTTTGCATCTACCTTCCCCGCCTCTGTGTTAGTCGGTTCGATGTATTTCTGTGCTCTTGTGTCAAGATAGTCAAAACGTATACCGACATTTACAATGAATCCAGGATATTCAATTTTATCCTGAACATAGAGGGCACCCTGTATGGGCTTGTAATCATAGACGTCAAAATAGAGGCATAATATGAGAGAATCTAGCTCACGAGCCTGTTCACTGTCTGTAATATATTGACCAAGGTATCGTTCCGCAGTGTGGGTTTTCCCCTCAAAACCAGCCTTTATCTGGTGGTGTTCGGTTATCTGACTTGTGATATCAACCTTACCATCGGTATAGCTGGTTGTCCTTTGATTCCAATATCCACTTGCGGCCATTCCAAAGTTAAAGTTGTTTCCCGACTGTCCTCCAACGCCCCAGGGATAGTAGTAGTTTCCTTCCGCATCCTTTGCGTAGAAATCCAAACTATCATGTTCAGGAGTTCTCATTCCCGGGCTGGTAACTTCATCTATGTCGTAGTTCGTCCAATGGTTGAATTTCATCTCCTCCCAAAAGCTCCGTTCATCTTCGAAAATCGCATCCCGAATTGCATCCATTAGTTCAGTTTTGAAGTAAGCAAGGTTTACTGTATAGAATGTGGATTTATTCAGCACATGGTTGAATGTAAAGTGCCCTTGTGATGCTTTTCTAACGGCAGCTGCTTTTTCAAAAGGTGGCTTGTATTTGTCATCCTGTTCACTCCACTGACTCTCTCCAGGAGTTCCCCATGTATTACAGTATTGTCCCCACTGTTCTCGGGTATTAAAACCACTTAATGCGACCTTCATCGTTGGGGTTATCTGATACGCTAGTTTACCACTGAGGGAGTAGTATTCCTTGTCTGAGTTCGAGAGTGGAAAATAATAGGAATTTTGGTGGTCTCTCATGGTTCCTTCTGAAGACAGAAAATAGGAAAGTCCTTTCATACCAGGGACAGGTCCGCCGACGTTCAGTTCTACTCCGTGGAATCCTTCGTAGAGGGGACCTCCCTCAGGACCGACTACATACTCTTTGTTTGACGTGACGGTGTATTTTTCGTCTGTCTTGAAAGGAAAATCTGTTGTATATCTAAGAAGACCTTCTGTTTTTCTACCCTCTTTAGTTACAAGATTTATAATTCCACTCATCGCTTGTCCGTATTCTGCATTGAAACCACCTGTCTGAACAACCACCTCTTTAATGGCACCCATATTGAGCTGTGCACCTGCATCTCCTGTAATGGCATCATTGATGGACATTCCGTCAACCATGTAGACGATTTCATCCGCTCTTCCACCCCTGATATGAAGACCATCGGTCAGGCTACTTGCACCACCTTCAGACATCATTACACCCGCCTGTTCGGTGATTATGTCGTTATAGTCATGTGACATTCTTCTTTCTATATCTTCCGTTGTTATAAAATGGGTGGTTGCAGTCACATCCTTTTGAATCATTGGTCTCTTTGCAATTACGGTGATACCAGCGACCTTTACAACAGTCGGTTCGAGATCAAAATTGACTGTGGTCGTGAAATCCTGGATTGACTTGACACCAGTCTTTGTTACAGGTTTATATCCAATCATTGTCGCTGTAAGGTTGTAGGTTCCAACGGGAATATTGATTATAAAGTAGCTACCGTTCACATTTGTTGCACCCCCCATTGCTGTTCCTTCAATAACGACATTCACACCGGGGAGTGGCTCTCCTGTATTTGAATCAACTATCCTTCCGCTAAATTTGCCTGTAACTCCGGCAAAAGCGGTTGAGATAGAGAAGATTAGAAGGAGAGTAATTAAGAGCGGTATCTTTGTAAATCTTTTTTCTTTGTTTTTCATTACTCGCTCCTTTCGTTGAGTTTCTGTTATCTCACTATCAAAATTTTCTTTGTTGCTCTGTAATTACCTGCTGTAAGTCTATAGAAATAGACACCTTGAGCAACTCTCTTGTTGTTTTTATCAAGACCATCCCAGAAAACAGTCTTGTATCCAGGTTCTTCATTGCTATTCACAAGCGTCCTGACAAGCTGTCCTGCTGTATTATAAATTCTCAACGATACATGTGTCTTTCTCGGAATTGAATAAAGGATGTTTGTTCTTCTACTAAATGGATTTGGTCTATTCTGGGAAAGACCAAAGACCTTAGGCATAGAAGTAACTTCTTTATCATCTGATGAGAACTTAACCTTTGTTCCGAACCAGGAAAGTACATTTCCTAAAACCGTAATCTGATCAGATTTTGGAAGTGAGACATACATAAATGGCAAGAAGACAACTTTATTATCTGCATCATCCCACCTGAGTCCACGGCAGGTAGTGGCAGCAGCATCTGTAAAGATACTTACCACATTGGTATCTATATCCACTTCATCGTTCCAGTTTGTAAGAGGGAATGTCATTTCTGCAATAATGCCATCGGATATTGGATCCCCTGTTACGCCATAAACAGAATCGTAGTTGATATCATTGTAGATATAGGTTACCTTCAAGACATCGTATGGGAACTCACCAGGAGAATAGGCGACATTTGCCCAGCCATCCCATAATCCAAGTATCTCATCAGAATTGAAGAAGATATTTCCACCATTGACCATATAGTCATATAGGACATTTCCAGCACTTTCTTTTGTGAGTATTGTTCCATAACCCCAGTCACCATTCCATACAACTGAGCCATAATTAGCAAGAACAGATGGATCAGGAATGCCATATGTTGCAGGGTCATAGACATCGTATCCGCCAGTAATACTGAGGGAATCAAGCACATCCTGATAATCGAGAACAGGGTCACCGGATTCGTTCACATAAAGAACGTTTGCAGAAGAAGGAATAAGATACCAGAATTCGTATGTTGCAGATGATGAAACATTGCTATCTGAATCCATTGCCTCAACATGATAGAGGATATCAGTTGTATCACTATACGCAGGTATATTGGCTGCGTATTCAACGCCACTTCTTGTTGGGATCATTGGAATAGTGTCTTCAACTCCATTTGCTGAAACAATAAGATTGACATATAGCAAAGGATCAACAAAACTTGTTACTGTTAAGCTCACAGGATACGGACCTTGAGTATATGTTGTATAATAATGTGAAAGGCTCAGCAAAGCAGGTGCGGGTGTATTATTAAACCAGTCAAGAATCCTTCCTATAAATTCCTGCTGCTGCTGTATCTCTGGGGTATAAGGATTTGTATAATCCATAATGTATGCGAACGGGAAATAGAGCCATACTGTCTTGTATACACCAGGAAGTTCATATCGGAAAGCACTGCAGTAACCCCATTCGTCATAGAGAATACCTCTCCAATTTGTGGTATCAGGGTCTTCATCATAGATTCCTGCGTAATTGTATCCGGGACCAACGAAGTAATAGGGAAGAGACGTTATTGGCCAGTCTTCATTAAAGACTGCAGTAATCATATCACCTGTTCTTCCAAAGTAAACAGAAGGAGCACCTGAGTTAGCGTAATCGTCTGTTCCACCACGAATACCAAAGTAATCGTAGAGAAATTCTCCCGGCGCGGTTGTGTAAGCACCCCAGGCATAATGGAAGTCACCTGCAGGGATATCCATACCTGAAACAAGTAGGTTACCTCCTCCATCGAGGTACTGCTCAAACAATGGTTGTGCATTAACTGTGATGCCTGAACCTCCCCAGGAATTCCAGATAATAACATTGTACATTGAATCCGGGGAGCCTGCAAGCATGACGGATGCATCCGGTTCACCATCTTCAGGAATTCCTG
>Ga0209977_10000153_pt1 | contig 25974 bp, 16 predicted proteins | sample SumtaG_2_FD_183113 | JGI IMG/M metagenome (GOLD analysis project Ga0209977, IMG submission 183113) | Deep subsurface microbial communities from Indian Ocean to uncover new lineages of life (NeLLi) - Sumatra_00607 metaG (SPAdes) (version 2) | ecosystem: Environmental > Aquatic > Marine > Oceanic...
CTCATCGTCTCTTTGCTGCTGGGCTTTAAAATCCTTTTCTCCACCCCTATGGAAATAAGGAGTATAAACATAATGTTGTTTGCCATTATATTCACAAGCAACACCTATTTCCTTATTATACATATCCAATTCCATGTTAGAACCTGTTTGCGAGTTAAACAGAAATTTGGGACGACGTTTAGGAAATTTTTGATTAAATATAGTTTCCAATACATAACGACATTCTGCTTCTCCTTTGCTTTCACCTGCCGCTCTAATATGTTGTCCCATAGGTTTTCTGTCATCGTAATAAAAAGAATTATCCCACGTACCTTTAGAATTTCCTTTAAACAACCAGCATATAAAAATAACAATTAAAGCTCCGACTATCAATATAGTCCAGCAATTATCTTTAACATAATTAATTAACCAATCAAACATTTTGTTTTTAAAGATAAATAATCTGTTTTAAAATGAGTCAAATGCGTGGATATATGAGCGAGCTTTCTTCTATTTCAGAAGAGCTCAAGCGACTTAATGCTCAACGTAAAAAACTTCTAAACAGAAAGAAAGAATTGGAGGAACAAATTCTTAAAGTCTTGGATAAAAAACAGCAAAGAGGCGTTAAGTATAATGGACAAGAATGGCAAACAACTGAAAGAAAAGTTAGAAGCCGTAAAAAATTGTCTGATCAAAAACAGGACGGATTGGCTGTTTTGCAAAAATACGGTGTTCAAAATGGTGCAATAATTTTGGAAGAAGTAATGAAAGCGATGAAAAACGAAGCCGTCTCGAAGAAAAAACTTAAAGCTCCCCGGAAAAAGAAATGATTTTTTTCTATATTCTTGGAAAATAGAAAAATGGATAACGAATTATATCAAGAAATCTCTACAAAAGTAGATGAACTAATATCGGATAAAGATCATGCAGGAATGGTCAAACTGTTGAAATGTTTCGACAAAATGTACTATTATCATTCTGATGCTAGGAATCCGGGTATTCCAGATGCTGTTTATGATGAAATTGTAAGAAAACATGATGAAATTTTTTCCGAAGAATATGGTACTTACGCGAGTATTCAAGGAGTTGGGGCTAAACCAGTGGCAAACGAAGATGTGAGAAAAGATTATAAGTTGCCTTATTACATGGGGACCGTTAGAAAAGTTTTGGCCGAACTAGTTGATCAAAAACCACCTCCATGTGGTGTTACCGAATGGGAAGATGATATACAGGAAAGATCTTTTGACAGATACAAAAACGATGCTTTAACTGAAATCAAGCAAGATATAACAAAATTCAAGGAAAATAAAAATTTAGTGTTTACCCTTGAAGGAAAAGCTGATGGAATTTCGGCCTTATTGGTATATACCAAAAAAGGTAAAAAGATTACTAGAGATTTGTATACCCGAGGTAGTGGCACGAAGGGTAAAAAGCTTTCTAGATATCTTACCGCAAGATCTAAAAAAGATCGTTTTACAGGGGTACCAAGTGGTACAAACTTTACAAACTGGGATAAAAATAAAATTGTTATACGCGGGGAATTAGTTATGCCTTACCTAATATGGAAAACTAAGTATCAAGCTCAAGGTTATAAAAATCCTAGAAATATTGTTTCAGGAATTGTCAATAAAGTCGAAAAGAAAAGAGATGCTGAAATTTCTCCTTCTGATATACACTTTGTTGGGTACGAAATATTGGTCCCAAGAAAATACACACGATTTGAACAAATACAGAAACTAACAGAAATGGGGTTTTTTACTGTGCCTGTATCTAGAAGCACTTTCAATGATCTTACACAGAAAAATTTGTGGGAATTATTTTGTCATTGGAGAAGTTCAACTCCTTTTGAATTAGATGGGATAGTTGTTTTTATGGATTGGAAAGTAAGACCGGTAAGTGACAAAGAAGTGGATGAATCAGCTGTTGCTTATAAATGCAACGACCAGCAAGCCGTTGTAACAGTTATAGGAGTTTCATGGGCCCCCGCGTCTAATGGAGCTTTGAAACCCACAGTTTTTTATAAAAACACTGTTTTGGGTCGTATGATGCCGGATGGAGAAATCGTAGGTGCGGAATACGTAGCTGCCACGGCTCATAACGCCGCTTTTATTCGTGACAATCAAATTGGCCCTGGTTCAAAAATAAGAATAAGTCGGCAAGGATTAACCATTCCGACGGTAAAAGAAGTTGTTGAAAGTACCGTTGCGGATATGCCAGATCACGTAGCTAAACCTAAGAAAACTGGAAGGGATGATAGAGATTATCCCGGGCACCCTAAATATTCTTATGTATGGGGTGACGGCTCAAGTGTTGCGGGAAAAAGAAGAAGCGTATTTGATATTTTTGCAACCGAAGAGCAAGATGAAACAAAAATAAGGCTTATTGAAAAATTTTTCAGAATTCCTAGAAAAGAATCAACTGGCATGGGAGTAAAAGGTTTGGCTATGAAAACTATTAAAAAAATGTATGAAGCTGGTTATGACACGTTGACAAAAGCAATTCTGTTGATCAAAGATGACCCTGATACTTTAGCTAATGTCATTGGTTCACAAAAGAATGCTGAAAAATTCAATAAAGAATTGATAAAAGTTTTGTACGACAACCCAGTTGATTTATCTCAACTAATGGGAGCAACTCAATTTTTCCCTAATGCTCGTATGAGAACAGTTAGAAAAATTGTAGAGGAGTATCCAAACATTCTAACAAACCCTCCAAAAAAATTAAAAGCCATCAAAGGAGTTGCTGGTGATGTATTAGATACTTTTTTGGATCATTTACCCCGCTTTTTACAATTTTTACGAGACACCGGTATTGAACCTGAAATTTCAGAGGAACCAGAAGCTGTCGGTGATTCTTTGGTGGGGCAAAATATTATGTTTACTGGAAAATTTGCAGCAAAAGATCCAAAAACTGGAAAACAATTCACCCGAACCGATGTACAAAATCTTGCCAAGAAATACGGAGCAAAAATAGCAAGTGGTAGTAAAATTACAAGTAAAGTTACTTTGTTGGTTGTAGGAGATGCAGCACCCGGTGGTCGTAAAGAACAAGATGCAAAGGACAAAGGGGTTCCTGTTATGTCAGAATCCGAGTTCTTGGAAAAATTCGTGGATAAAAGCGAATTTAAATTTCAGTAATTTTAAGCAATAGGTTATCAAACTAAATGATACCATCATGGTTAAGTACCAGCCTATGGATAAGCTTATATGCTGTTTTATGGGCTTTAATGGAAGTTGAAATAGAAGGAGCAGACGGTGGGTGGGCCAAAAATTTACCGACTAAAAAATTTTTTGGCACCAAATTTACATGGTATCATATAATCATGAATACAATCGTCATACTTACTATTGCGTATGCCCTTTATGCAAGAAGTTGGATAGAAATTGTTTTTTATACGGTTGCGTGGTTTATGATAGAAGATTTTATTTGGTTTATGTCAAACAAAGCTTTTGGTTGGAGTAAATACAATAAAGAAGATATTTGGTGGCATTCTGATCAACCATGGGTGTGTGGAATACCGCTTCATAATTATATTTGCGTTTTCATGTTAGCTTTATTGGCTTATATGTCAGGAGACCCAAATTTAGTAAAAAGTGGATTACTATTTGGAGGTGTGATGATATCAGGGGTATTTTACTCTTGTTTGAGGTAATTTTTTGTTTGCAAAAACAAACAAAAAGTATAATTTCTTTAGCAAAACAAATGGGGAACGATCAAAGTAACCAACAAAATATAAACGACCCTGAAACCGAGAAAAAATTTAAGATGTCACAATATCCAAAAAAAGTTTATTTGACACGCTCCAAGAATAAAAAAAAGAAATGGAGAATTTCCTGGAGAGATTCCGAAGGTAAAGAAAAACATGTTGACTTTGGTGCAGCGGGGATGTCAGACTTTACTAAACACAAAGATCCTAAACGTATGGCAAGATATGTAGGTCGTCATTTGGGGAAAGGAGGTTTTGGAAAATTACCCCAAAAAGCACAAGACCTAGCAAAAAAAGATAACCTTACAAAATCACAAAAAGACGAGTTAATTAAAACCATGATCAAAGTCAAATCCAGTTCTAGGGAAAATTGGACTAAATCCGGTATGAACAAAGCTGGCTTTTGGTCAAGATGGCTCACTTGGTCTTATCCCACCTTGGATAAAGCCAAAAGATTCATCAAAAAAGAATTTGGAATATCGATAATACAAGGAAAATTACCTGCGATTTAATTTTAACACAGTGTCCACCCCTTGGCTTACAATCACGTAACCTTTTTTGTTAAGCTTATTCAGTACACTTTTTTCTTTTTGTTTGTCGTTGAGACCATTGGTTTCAAATTTAATTTGCGCGGGATAGCATTCGGGGTATTTATCACAATATTCCATCATAGATTCAAGAATAACAGTATCATGTCCTTCTGTGTCTATTTTTAGAAAATTTACTCCATCCACGTTATACATTTTCATTAAATCTTCATAAGTAATTACTTTTACAGGTATTGTTTTTATCAAGTGTTTTAAACCTCTCTCATCTAATAATTTTTCGACGGTAGGATGTGATTTACCTATACAATTACATCCTGATACCCACAAAGGTAAATTATGTGATATTATGTCTGTTTTTGACACATAACTGATATTCATAGTACCCCTTGTGTTTGATATAGCTAAATTTTCTTTAACACATCCTTTTTTAACAGGTAATCTGTCGAAATAATATTTTAAAGGCTCCACGGATATACCTCGAATATTTCCGCAAGCCTTGTGAACTTGCGTGTCAAAATCACAAGTTCCTATTTCAACAAAATCATATATATTTTTGAAATCAAACATTTATGAAACATATTTTAACTTAAAATATGTTCATTACTGCTTTTTGATGAAAGCAACAATCCTATTGTTGTTGGGATACTTAACCAAATTTAAACCATGTAATAACATATTGGGTTTTTCAAAATTAGCAATAGTATCGACTTTTAAAACAATTACATTTCGCATCACTTCTTCTTCATCCAAAACATAGTCATAACAAATTTCAAACTCCGACTCGCACGCAACTGATACAAAGATGTCTTTTTTGCTATCCCACAATGTTTCGTATTCTCCTAATTTAGCAATAGCTTTGAATGCTTTTGTCATGTCAGGAATTGTTTTTAACCATACTTTTAACTCGTCAAAACCCCTGCTATCAAATGTTTTCAAATTAAAAGTTCTCGCTAAACATACTTTACCATCGGTCAGTTTTTTGTTTCTCAAATAGTAAGTTTTTGTGTTAAACATTGGAAAGGAATATAATTTTCCGTCAAATAATGGCACGCTTATTTCTTCGTCGGCAGCGCTTCCTTTAAAAATAGAGATAAATGAATCTGGATGCTGCTTGTAATCAGTTGCTAGATTATAAAAATTAGGTATGGTACGCAATTTTTTGTAATCTTCGAGTTCCTTTGATTTGAATTTTAACCAATAAAAAAGTTGTCCTTCGATTTTGTTTTTGATTTGATCAAAATCTCCAAATTGACTAAATATTTTAACTTTAGAACCAGATAATGATTCAGAAGGTGGTGGTAATTCACTTGAGTACAATCCTGGCGTGTAATCTTCTTCACTTCTTTCTATGACACTGTTTACATTAATGTCTTCCTGGTCTCCGTCTGCTAGTAATAACGAAAATTGATATAAAACATACCCAGTCAAAATTCTTGCGATCTTCTGGTTTTCTCTTACTCGATAAATTTGATCTTCATTAGAATCAATAATAGGACAAGTCATAATAACACTGTTAATCTTACATGTAAGATTTGAAGAATTTTCTGATAATATCTCTCCTCTCAAGTTTCTCACAGCACTTTTAATACTTTCAGAATCTTGATAAATAGACATTTCCGAAACAGGTAAAGGCATCGGGGGTAAAAAATTATCGGGGAAAAAAGTTATAGATTTCGCTCTTAAACCTATCAATTCAGAGTCTCCGGGAATTACATTCCAAACATTAGGATCAAATTCTGTGTTTTTAATTTTTCGAGAGTTTAAGAAGTTTTCTCCGTTTCTTACAAAAGAGATTTGTGATCGCAACCAAAAAGACAATAAATTTTTGTTAAAGATCGGATCTGACAAAATAGCAGTATTTTCTTCGAGCTCTGTTTTATGATAAACAAGTTCACAGACATTGTCATCTTGACTTGACTTTTTCCCGCTGTGTTCGTAAACTATTATAGTTCTTTCGTAATTTTTATACTTGAAATAAGAGTTTTTATGATATGGTAAGACAAATTGAGCGTCAGGGCTTTCATTCCAATCTCTGGATACTAAAATAATATTAATTTCCCATAGATACTCTACTAATGGTAAAATTTCCCTGGGAGAAAGATTTGATGTTTTAACGTATCTTTCTAAATCTTCTAGTGTTTTTATTCCGGTAGAATTTACAATCAAACCAATACAATTTACACCTCCGGATTTTTTAATCTTTTCAAGAAACAAATTTCTAGCTTGTTTAGAAGTCAGATATTCTTCTATACCTCTGGGCGCAAGAGCCACAACAACGCAATTAATTATACTCACATCGCTGAATTCCCCAACACCCATCCTCCTCCACGTACTGTAATCTTTGCGGTTTTTAATAGTCATTAGCTTAAGTAATCTACCAATATTTACTGGTAATAATCCAAAAGCGCCCGCTTTAGCTACAGTAGACGTAGTTAAATCATCATTAGATTTCAAGGCATCTTGATTAACAGCGTAATCACCTAATCGAATATCAGATTCTCTAGCAATGTTTATTAAGTTACTACTTATTTTATCTTCTGTTGGGATTTCGTTGGACTTTTCATCGATTATGGCATCTTGCTCCACATACAAAATTAGATCGAATGTAATTTCTTTATCTTTGACTTTGTGTAAATTAATTTTGAAAGCTCCTAATGGCCTAATTATATCTTTTAATATATTTCTGGGAAATTCTAGGCTAAGAGACTTTTTTCTTTTAGTCGTAGTAACTTTTATCATAAATTCCCTCTTATCTTTATTGTATACTAACACATTACCAATAAATGAAAACTCCCTATCTTGCAAATTTGTAATAAATTCTTTCAAACGTTTGTAAGAAGTTTGGATATTCGAAAATTTAATATTGTTTTGAGTTCTCAGTCTTATTTTGTGTAGATTTCCCGTAAACAAATTTATACCCTCTGTTAAATTATCAGAAGGGTTGGTTTTGGCGCAGCAAGGAACCACAGGGTATATTTCTTTACCTGCTGTTGGACGAGTTACCGATATATAGCTAAACTCGCCTCTTTTATTCGGAGTCCCTATATTTGGACAAACTAAAAATTTACCACTATTTTTTGGGAATTCTGTGTAAGATCCTTCTGGGAAATACAAGCCATCTTCTATCATTTGCTCCAATCTTTCTTGAGAAACAACCAAGGGGGTTCTAGATATTCCTTTTTTGGCATTTTGGCAAGTTCTTTTGTAATTAATTTTTGGATCTGTCCATCCTTCTAATTTTGTATTAGAAGTACATTTTCCATCCTGAGCAACTGGGCCACAACCTTGGTCCATGCATGTTTTGTTTGCTTTTTTATCAAATATAGCTTTTTGATTGCGATTGCTGCTCGCTTGTATTTCGGAACATTCTTTCATTCTTTCTAAATGTAACGGAGTATTTACCCCAAAATTAGCATAGATTTCCTGGTATTCTTTTGCTTTTTGATAATATCTTGCTAAAAAACAACCAAAAATAGCCATCATATACAAAGCATGAGCGGAATCAATTGATTCTATTCTTACACTTAAAGAAGGTCTGTTAAGGGATTCTGCTTGTCGTGTGGCGGGATTGGTTTTAACATGTATTGTGGTTCTTTCATTTTTGCTCCTTAAAATGAAACTACCTTTTTGGTTTGGGTAGTTTTGATAGAATCTAACAAACTTATTTCTCTCATCGGAAACCAGAAAATCACCTTTGTCTATTGTATTGCTTGCTATTAGTTCTATTAAATAATCGTTCATAATGTCCAAAAATATATCAACGTTCAAAGATACATCCATATATCTTGCTAATAAAAAGGATTTCCCAGACAAAGTGTATTTAATATTAGGTCTCATATCTTCAACAGTGTTAGAAAACAGGGATTCCAATAATAATTTATAGTTTTCTTCTTGAGAGTGAGTTTTCATTGTTAAAACATAACTATTTTTCTCTATGGAGATTTCAATACACGGTTTTATAGTTAAATTCTCTTTGTATTTTTTCCATTCAGTTACCTTGGGTATATTTTTTTCGATTGAACTCAATTCGGTGCGAAGAAGAGCATCACAGTCTATTATTTCAGTCATTGCGTTTACATCAGAGCCTGTACTTTTTACTCCATCAAAAGCTAGACTTTTTGCACTTGCATTTAAAATAGAGACAAACCTTTCAGCTCTAATAGATGTGTCCAGAGACATAATGCATTTAATTTTACTTGTTTCGGGTCTTAAATTTTTGGGCATTTTGAATACAGGAAAAGAGTCCGACATTTTTTGAAATTTTCTATGATTTGCATAAGGGAAAAGTTCTGAAATGGTTAATTGATCAAATAAAAAGTCTAAAGATTTTGTTTCGCGCAAATCAAAAAAGATTTTAATTTCTTTGCTGGTTGCATTTACTGAATTTGGAAGAAACAATCCGGTAGATTCGCATAGTTTTTTATACTCATCTAGTTCTCCAGGGGCTCCAAGTTCTTCATTCATTGCTGCAATAATTTCTCGTGCTTTTTCTTCATCTTCGAGGACAGTAAAATAATTTTTGGCTTCTAACAACTTATTTTGTCTCACAAAATCTTTCAAAAAGAAAACTTTATGCTTAATTTTTCCATCCCACGATCGTTCGGGTAAAATCTCGGAGTCAAGAATAACATGATATTTCAACTCCCAGGGTTTAAAATCTTCTACTAAGTTATTTTCTTCAATATATTTGGCCACGTCGTTACTGTTTCTTGTATTTAACCAAATTGGTAATATAATTTCTTTGGGATTCATTTTCTCTATTGCTATATTTTTATAGTTTGTATTTGTTTTAAAAACTTTGTTCTCAAAACTTTAGTAATCGTCATAATGATATCGAACCGCAAGTTATGAAATACGATTAATCATATCTAGTTGGTTAAAAATCCACAGGAAAAAAGGCATATCACTTATTTTGTCTCGCATGTTCGGAATCCAAACAGACCAATTAGGGGATTCTCCTCCTCTGGTCTTAATCATTTCACCCATAATACATCTAACAAACTCTGCAAATCTACGAATTCCTTCTTGTTTTTTGGATTCTGACATCATATCACCAGAAGTGATACCGGTTCTTGATTCTTGTTCTTTTCTCAGAAAATCTCTCACTGTATCATATTCAGAAACAAGAAATCCTTTGAGGATTTTCAAAAAGTAGTAAAAAGTTGTTTTGGGCAATGAAATCTCTTCTTGTGAATTTAGGAATTTCTCTACTTGCCCCACGGTAGTCTGACCTAACAACGTTGGTTTAATATTCTTCAAATTTGCTATAGCTTCGACAATAGCATAACCCAGTTTTTCTTTGTAATAAACAGAATTTTCATCTCGTACTTGCAAATTCAAAAGTTGGTTTAAGTTTTTGACTTGTTTAATAATCCAATTTTTAGTATCTTCATTTTCTATCTGCAACACTTCGGAAAATAAACTTCTAATTTTTGTTAAAGTTTTACCAGCTATGTTTTTACCTTGACCTTTTTTGCCGTATCCTAAAAGTAAATCTTTTCTGTCTGTATATCTAATTACATTATTTTCGGTATTCAAAAGAATCTTTAACAGTTCTTCATTTATACCCTGGCTCCTTCCAACATTTAATTCACCTCTTTTATCTTTTTCTATCCCAAAAATTGTAGCATATCCCTCCAATGCTGCTTTTGTTACTATATTAGCATCTAGTTGATCGCAATATTCAAACCAAATTTTTGACTGAAGTTCTTCATATGGCATAAAACAATCAATGCTATACCCAGACTGTAGTATTTGATATTTAATGATCTCGGTCATATCCACTGCATTTGCTGTTTCTTCATTATCTATACCCTGAACATTCGCCAGTGTCTTTTTTTGACTTTTGTTAAACTTAAGTTTTTTTGTTACTTCTGAAAAATCAAATTTTGGTTCTGAAAACACTTCTAAGAATTTGGTTCGGCATTCTGGTGTCATCAATATTAAATAGTATTCAAAATTATCTTTTGTAGGATATGTCTCACCCAACCACATATACATAAAAGCATGAACCAATGTTGGAAAGTAAAATTTCCTGATATAGAAACCTTTATTATACTTAACAACAGGGGAAATTGGAGTTTCGTTTATAGTTAGAATACCTCCTGATAAGACCCTAGGCAATCTTGCTGCTGGTTGCCGTACTGGTTTTTCTTCTTCATCCTCACTCGATGAATCCTCGTCGGAAGCCAAGAGGGCCATTAGCTCAGCGTCCCCCGGACTCAATTTGGATTCTGGATCTGGCTCTGGCTCTGGGTCTACGATAACAGGTTCTTTTTCCACAACTTGCGGTTTGGCTTGAGTTTTGCTAGGTTGCCAGTTCTTTGCTTGCTCAACTGTATCTCTTTTTGGTCTTACTCTCGTGTCATCTCCTTGGTAAAAAATTTTATCAAATCTTTCGGAAATATCTCGCAGTTCTTTTAATGTTGTTTCCCATTGTTCTTTAGTTATTTCCCCAGATTTGGATAAGCAATCATATAAATCATCTTCTTCCTCTTCTTCCTCTTCTTCCTCTTCTTCGATACTTTTTACAAGGCGAGCCGCAATTGTTTCTATTTGTTTGCTTGTCAGTCTTCTCATATACAAAGTTGCCATATTTTTGCCAAATTCTATATCATCTGGGTCTTGTGAATTTCGTTTAGCAACTAATTCTAAAAATTTTAAAACTATGTATTCATCTTCCTGATTAATTCTTTTGTTATAAAGAGTTTCCAAATCTTCTTTTCTTATAATAGCTGCTAAACTTCCAGGATTACTTTGTACTAGTTGTACATACCTTCTAAAATCCATATCTTGATTCCAAAGTTTGTCGACAAAATTCTCATCATAGCCAAAATTGTTAAAACTTACTATTTCAATGCTATTTACATATTTATCATACAGTTTATCTAGTCTTGAATCATCTAAAGCTTCTGCCTGATCAATTTTGTACAGACCTCCCTCTCGTAAAATACTTTTGTAAATATTTCTTTTTACCGAAGGATCTTCAACAGCTTTCTGAAGGGACGCAAATCCTTGAATAATACTTTTTGGTAAAAAATAGCTTGTACCGTCTGTTGTGGTCACTTGAATACTCTCTACATTTTCTTCAAGAATTTTTTCGGGTGTTTTGTTTAAGTAATCTTGAATATCACGAGATTTAATGAGATGTTTGAGGAATTTAATGGCGCTATATATGACAGATAGTCGAATTTTCCTATTTTGTTCTATTCTTTCTGACTCCAGTTTTTTGCGGAAAATCGCAATATTATTCCTAAAACCCATTAAAACTCTTCCCGCAAGATTTAAACCAAATTCTTTGTCTTTTAGTTGCCCAGAATTTCCCTTTCTTACACCAAGCAAAAATCCAAGACTTCTTAACGAGTCATTTTTATTAACTAAATTCCATGGATTTTCGAACCGTAAAGCCGCCGTACCAGTAGTCAACAAAAAATCTTGCTTTTCTTCATCCCTAAATAATTCTGCGTAAATTTCGTTTAAGATTTCTTCTGTTTTTTGTTTATCACAAGAAGCCAGAATCTCTGTGAAAGTAATATAAACGTCTTTTCTGTATTTGATTTTTTCCTCTTTTGGTAGGTTCGAAAACATATTCCATAATGTTATTTTGGTTTCATCCTTAGTATCATTTATCTGATTTAAATCCCTTATATCTTTTTCTATTTCGGCTTTTTCATTGTACAAACCTTTTTTGTCCTCATTACCAAACAAGGAAATTTTTGACTCGTCTATTAAGTCTTTCAACTTCTCCATAGTTTTATCAAACGATAATGCCAGATTTGCCTCATTAGTCTCCTTCTTTTCTTGTATTATTTTATCTAGGTTATTTTTCTCTTGTAGTTTTTCAGCCAATGTTTCTTCTTCTCCTTCCACACCTTGCAATGTTGCGATAAGTTTCTCCAACTTTTTTCTTCTTTTTCCAAGTTTGCCTATCTGACCGCGAGTAATTAAATATTTTTCAGCAATATACTTTTTGACCTTAGAATCATCTTTGCCCATCTCTGTTCGTATTTTTTCACAGAAATTTTCTTGATCTTCTTCGTCTTTTAATATTTCCAGCACCTTTTTGTTAAAATCTTTGCCAATTTCGCTTTCTAATTTAACCAAAACACTTGTAGCATCGCACTCTTCCGATAAAACATATTCTCTGAAGTTTATTATGTGTTGCAGTTCACGAATTGTTGCCGCGGTTTCTGATATAGCAAATTTGACGGAATCTTGCAGTAAGTTTAGTTGTCGCATCGCCTCGGAATATTTTTTATACTCATCCTTTTTCCTTTCAGTTCTTAGGGTTTTTTCCGTGATACCCCTGTTTTTCATTATCGTTTCAAATAGTTTATATCCAGTCAAATGTCCTAACAAATAATTTCTTTGATTTTTACATAAAAGTCTTGATAAAACATACATTTGAACACTAGGCCAACGCTCGCCGTTTATTTCTACTTCATGTAGTGCTCTTGGACTAAGTTTGCCTATATGAACGTTCATAACAGTCATATCCCTTGGATTATATAACGATGTTATTTCATTATCACTCATTTTCTTTTGTTTTGAAAAGTATAAATTAAAAATATGAAAGAATTTGAAAAATGAGCACAGGACTATTCTTTTTGAATGACGACAACTTTTCTATACAAAATGATCCAAAGGGAAAAAATCTTTGCGTGAATATTGAGGGATATTCTTTGATATTTTTCTATTCTACGAATTGCACGCATTGTCAGGGGTTGATTCCTATATACAAAAAATTACCAGGAGCTGTTGGTGGATGCACCTTTGCGATGGTAAATGTTAACGCCTCTAGCGGTGTTGTATCAAAATCTAAATCCACCCAATCTCCCATCAAATATGTACCGCTGATTGTATTGTACATTAACGGCAAACCCTTCATGCGTTATGATGGTCCCCATAAATTTGAAGAAATCAAGAGATTTGTTATTGAAATAGCAACTAAAATGTCTCAAAACAAACCCAAGCCCAATAACAATAACTCTGCAAAACAAGCTGCCAATACAGGTGCATCTGCTCCGACTAAACAACAAAATATACCAGCTTACACCATAGGTTTACCAAAAAATAGCGGTCCTAGAAATGCAACTCAATATATTAAATTTGACACAGCTTATTCCGCTGGAAAATGATTTTAACGTTTATTTGTTTTTCAAAAAATGGCAACTTCATTTCCACTTCTAGATTCGATTTCTAAACAAACCAAAGATGACACAGAAATCTCTGCAGAAGATAAAGAGAATATGATCAAATCGATCAAAAAATTCGACAAAAATAAACAAGAATTAGTATATGGTCTTATCAAGGCGCATTTTATAGAGTCAGGAAAGCACGCTGTTGGGTTACCTTACGAAGGTCAAAAAATGAAAACTGGCCCCCGGTTTGACCTAGAAAAATTACCAAAAGATCTTTTGAAAATTTTGCAAAAATTTGTCGAATTAAATAACGATATTAGAAATTGATTTTAAAGACAATGTTTTTAACATCACAAAATGGCTCAACGACAATATGAAAAAACAGACCAATTAACACATATTTTGAAACGACCCGATACTTATGTCGGGGCTACTAAAAATCAAAAGCTAACAAATCAATATTTAGGTCATGTAAAAGATCAAGATCTAAGTCTTGTTTTTAATGAATATGTAAGAGCAAGTCCAGCTCTTATCAGAATATTTATAGAAATTTTGTCTAACGCCCTTGATAATATCTGGAGAAGCGAAGAAGACAAGGTCAAAATGTCCAAAATTAAGGTAGATATAAATGAAGATGAAATATCTGTTTACAATGATGGATCTTGGATACCAATTGAAATTCATGAGAAAGAAAAGTTGTACATTCCCGAAATGATTTTTGGAGAACTTCTAACGTCTTCTAATTATGATGATGATCAAGAAAGATATGGTTCCGGGAGGAACGGGTTAGGATGCAAACTTACTAATGTATTTTCCACTTCTTTTTCGATCGAAGTAATCGCTCCAACAAAAGACGGCGAGTTCAAAGTTTTCAGGCAATCCTGGAGCAATAATATGAGAGAAAAAACAAAACCTCGTATCACAAAAAGAAAATCCGCTACTCCAAGTACAAAGGTAACATGGACAGCGGATTTCCCAAGATTTAATTGTACTAAGTACAGTGATGCTATTCTTGGTTTATACACTCGATACATTTTCGACAGTGCAATGATAGCTGGAACAAAAGGGGTTTCTGTCTATTACAATGGCAAAAAATTACCAATTTCAAACTTGAAAGACTATGCTAGACTTTTCACGGAAGAAACTGAGATTATGGAATTCAAAACAAAAAACTCTGTTGTTGTGATAGTTCCCGCTGAAAGTCATCAAACAGTTGCTTTCACAAATGGTATTTATAACCCAGACGGAGGTGTGCACGTCGATGCGTGGGCCAGCGCTATCTTCAAACCACTGATAGCTAAATTCAACAAGCCAGGAAAACCACAAATTAAAATTAACGATGTCAAACAACATTTTTTGATGATTGTCAAGTGTGATTTACCAAATCCTGAATTTACTAGTCAATCAAAAACTTGTTTAGCAAGCCCCAAACCCGAAACAAAGGTCACAACTAAGCAAATTAATAACATAATGAAATGGCCTTTTGCGGAGGATATCAAAGATTTAATCAAAGCAAAGGAAATGATGACTCTTAAAAAAACAGAAAGAAAAAGTAAAAAATTCAAGAAAATTCCTGGGTATGATCCTGCTAATTTTGCGGGAACTAAAAAATCTTCAGAGTGTACTTGTATTTTTACAGAAGGTCTGTCAGCGAAAACTTACGGTGTAAGAGGTATCGAAACAGGTGCTTTTGGTAAAAAAGGTAGAGACTTTTTCGGGTTGTTTCCGTTGAGGGGTAAGTTATTGAATGTACGCAATGCAAAAGTAACTACTATTTCAAAAAATGCTGAGATCTCGAACGCGATACATGCGCTTGGTTTAAAATTTGGTGTAGATTACACTGATGACAAAAATTTTGCGACATTAAATTATGGAAAAGTCGCTTTGTTGTGCGATGCTGACGTTGACGGAGTTCACATTTGCGGATTGTTACTAAATTTCTTTCACACACTGTTCCCTAGTTTGCTAAAAAGAAAAAAACCTTATGTGGTTGGAATGGAAACTCCGATTGTTAGAGTTTACGAATCCGGTGGAAATCATCGTTTGTTTTATACTGAAAGGGAAGTTAAACAGTATGACGCAAATTCTACTGAAAATAAAAGAAGAAAACGAAAATATTACAAAGGACTTGGAACTTCAAACAACGCAGAAGTTAAGGAAACTTTTGGAAAAAGAATTACTGAATATCATTTAGACGATCAAGGAGATAACTGTATGAGTATGGTCTTTGACGGTAAAAATTCTGATAAACGAAAAGAATGGCTTGCTAATTATGATCCTACACAATTTCACGATTACGAAGAAAAGATGCCAATTTCAAGATTTATAAACGAAAGACTTATTGAATTTTCTTTGGATGATTGTGGCAGAAGTATTCCTAATGTATTAGATGGAATGAAAGAATCGCAACGAAAAATTATGTTTGCAGTGTTTCTACGCAAATTAAAATACACCGGAAAATCTTTGAAGGTAGCTCAATTAGCTGGTTATACAGCTAATGTCTCAGATTATCATCACGGGGAACAGTGTTTGTATGATACGGTTGTGAGAATGGCTAATGATATAGTTGGATTAAATAATATCCCATATCTTTTCAGAGATGGACAATTTGGAACAAGACTTGTCGGAGGTAAAGATGCAGCAGACGGTAGATATATTTACACGAAAGAGGATGTATTAACAAGACTTTTGTTTCCAATTGCTGATGATGAACTATTGCCAAGAACCAAATCAGAGGGAGAAAAATTAGAACCTAAATTTTACATACCTATTATCCCAACAGTATTACTAAATGGATGCAGCGCTGGTATAGGAACTGGTTGGTCTTGTTCTATACCTTTGTATAATCCAATAGATTTAATCGATCAATGCAGAAGGTGGATTGCTGGTGATGAAATACTTGACATAGATCCATGGTATCGCAATTTCAAAGGTACCATAGAAAAAGTAACTCGTCGTAAAAAAGTGGGATATGACTATTACGATGAAACCCGTTATGTAACATCAGGTGTCATCACAAGGAAAAAGAACAAAGTTAGTGTTACTGAATTGCCTGTAGGCATGTGGACAGAAAAATTCAAAGAATTCGCGGAAGATCTTTTGGAAAGAAAAGAAATCAAGTCCTTGAAAAACTATTCTACTCCCCAAAAAGTGCATTTTGAGATAACTGAACACCCAAACGGTATTAAATGCAATTTGGATAACTTAAAACTCAAAAGTTACTTGTCGACGACAAACATGGTATTGTTTCATCCAAATGGATCCATCAAAAAATTTGGCGATGAAGGCGGAAAAGGTGGAATTCAAGAGATTATTAATCTTTTCTGTACTTTGCGAATGAAGTTGTACGAAAAAAGAAAAAGAACTCAACTGAAAACATTTAAACACTCTCTCACAATTTCTTCTCAAAAATACTCGTTTTTGTCAGCTGTAATGAACGATGAACTAATTTTACATCGTCGTAAAAAAGAAGAAATAGAAAAAGATATGAATGATATGCAATTTGTTAAAATTGACGAAAGTTATGATTATCTTCTGAGATTAAATATTCTGTCTTTCACTGAGGAAAAATTACAACATTTACAAGATGAAATAGGAAAAATAGAATCGCAGATTAAACTTTTGGAAGATACATCTCCTGGTGATATGTGGTTGTCTGAACTAGAAACTTTTGAGCAAAAATATACAGAATGGGAGAGGAAAATGGCTTATTAATTTTTATACTCTTGAGTATTAAAATTATCAAATTGGGTTAAAGCCACATGTATTAAATAAAAAATGGCCGAGAAACAAACATCTTTAACCTCACCTACAGATCAAGTCCAACAGGAATATACAGCGGTTACGCATCCACCTCTAAATGACGCTGAGACAACAGCTGCAATGAGAGATTTATCCGATGCTAGCATTTTGCCTAAATATGGTAAAGTTGAACGCAGATATGCCGATCCCGCTATCCCCGGACAAACTTATTCTTTGCATTCATGGATTCCGGCAAAAGGAGCTTCGCCGAACGAAGATGGTATTTACGGAATGCTAAAAATTCGGGGTACCTTTTCAAGCATCCAAGAGATGAATGAAAGAGCTGAAGATTTGATTAGAAATCACGATTCTTATCACAAGATTTTTCACGGTTTTGTTGGAAAACCTATGCCACTGACTTTGAAATCCGATTGGAGCAAAGATGTCGAAGAGATAGACATTAAGAAAGCTGTCACTAAAACAGTAAGTGATCACGTCAAAGAGGAACGCATGAAAGAACGTCAACAGGTTCAAGAGATCAGAGAACGTGAGCGCAACATCAGAGAGTCAGTCGAAGAGGAAGCAACTGATCCTTATGAAAAGTATACTTGCCTACGTGTCAAGAAAGCTCAAGTTATTTGGGGTTTCATGGAGCATAGTAAAAAGGTAAAAGAATTTCGCGAAGTTTTCGACAAAACTCTTGCTGAAATTGCTGAATACGATCAGGAGAATCCAGACTACGCTGATAAGTATCTTGAGCGATACATGCAAGCTCGTGAAAGGGCTGGTATCCCCGAAGATCGCAATGATACTTCTTTCATGAAGTACTTGAATCACGATGTCAATGATTTGGATAGTTATTTGACAGAGCAGGATAGATTGGAGGAGCAATCAAAAGCCGAAGGAGACGATGCTAATTACAAATCAAGTCGCTTGGCTGGTTCAACGATTACAGTAGAGCGCGTGGAACGTCCTTTGGTGGAAGAGCCCGAATCAGTAACCGAAACATCCGACAAAAAGGATAATTAAGTTTTATATTTTTTGAAAAATAAAACCTTAGTTTCTGCAATACTTTCCAGAAGGGCAATCACTGTCTTTTTTACATGCTTGTGGATTTGCATTTTCACATGGACTGCAAACACCGGCATCAGAGCATGATAATGGCGGGCATGGACTTCCGTCTTCCTGCAAGCAACATTCGTTACCAGTTGTCATACGACAAGCCCCTGGGCGACATTTAGCACCTTTACCACCTCCGTGACAGGGTTTTCCAGAACAATCGGAATCCTTACACTGTGCTGGCAAGTTACCATAGTTTTCTTTGATTTTGATTATGTTCATTAAAAATACTACTCCCATTCCGGCAAAGAGAAGGAGCGCAAAGATAGCCGCCGCAACGCTTCTTTTCTCTAAAAAGACCACAAACAAAATTACCCCGACCGCTATGGATCCGATACCTAAACCCATATTCCAAGCCGACAAAGTATTAACAGTAACAGGTGGCTTTCCCCCAGGGCCAAGAGGTGGCTGTGGCTGGGCTCCCTGACCTTGACCACCAAAGTTTCCACTATGTTTACGCTGATGATGCGCGGAAGTTTCAGCGTGACACACTGGCATGGTATCTGCTTGTTTTTCGCAAAAAGCGTTATCCAAAACAGCCCCGCTACATGCTATATTGTCGCCGCTGAAATTTGCATCATCACAGCAAGTAACTGAATGACCAAGTCCTGTTACATTTGCCGGATAAGGTATTCCGCGGCAAGCTTGACTGGAACCAACGGAGCCACCGCATGCATTTTTAATAGGGTCTGATACTATTTTACAACCTGAGACACCCTTGCAGTAGTTTGGATCAGAGTTAAGGGCACCGCCTTGGCAAATGTTTCCAATTAAAGATAAGTTAGGATCGCTTAACCCACAACCCATCATCTCGCATTCACCAGTTCCATCTTTATATAAACAGTTGTTGGTGGCTTCTCCACCAGCGCCGCAGTAATTTGACATTTGTACTATATTACTCATTTTTTATTAACACTAAAAAAATTTTAGCTTAAAACTATTTTAGACAAGAATAAATGAGTAGCTATTTTTGGGGAAAAACTCCATCTTCTGAAAAATGCAAAACTGACAAGCAAGAAGATGATCCAAAACAAGAAGCAGAAACATCTGTAAAGACAGAAGAACTTAGTTCTTGTGTAAAAGATAATTATGTAAAGCCAGATACTGAACTTCAAAAAGAAGTAGAGGGCGAAATTGATACAGCAGAACAAGAATCTGCGGGTAATGTCACAGAAAAAAGCGATGCCGAGGCAAAAACATCTGAAAAAACAAATGAAAAGGATGAGGAAAGTGAGGAAAGTGAGGAAAGCGACGAGGAAAGTGAGGAAAGTGAGGAAAGCGATGAGGAAAGCGAAAGCGATGAAGGAGAGCAAGAAGAGGAAAGTAAACCAAATGTTATAGAAAGAGAATATACTATTGATAGAACAAAACCATTGTGGATTATCACAGCCGACGGTAGACCAGTCTTTTACACTGATACGGAGAAACAAGCGGAAAAGATTTTATGGTCAGCGGCAAAAAGGTGCTGTCGGCAGGTCTCTAGATATGACTATTCTAGCGTTCATCTCACACCAAGGGCGAAAAATAGGATTGATATCACAGGTTATATGAATTTTGTGATAATGCAATACGACCAGACTATTCACAGTTTATCGTATCGAAGAGCCCCTTTCGCCAGTATTAATACCGAGAATTAACCTTAAAAATTTCATTCCAAGAAAAATGAAATTTTATTTTAAAAATGACAACAACAAGTAACTAACATGGACAAACGACTTCAGACAATTTTAAAGAAATATAAAAGTGAACAGTTATACCAGACTCATGTATCACTTTTTGGTCCCAAAGGAAAATATTGTATAAACAGACAGGATATTGATAAATTTTTAGATATATACTCTCAGGTGGTTGCTGACAGCAGCAATCTAGCAGGAGTAGCTGAAAAACCTCAGCCGTATATACCAGTACTGGTCGATGTAGACATTAAAAGAAAATTAGAAGAGGATGAGACGGAAGCTTCTCCCATATATACCTTGACACATGTTAAACGTTTGATAGAACTTTATCAGGAAGTGTTGAGGAAAATTTTGGAAGATTTGCAACCGGAACATTTATATTGTATTTTGCTTCAGAAAAAGCCATATTTGGATATCAAGAATGGAGACTCGTACACCAAACATGGCTTTCACCTGCATTTTCCTTACGTGTTTATGAACAGATTAGAACAGGAAAATCATTTGATTTCACGGATCAAAGATCTTGTTGCTAAAGCTAAGATCTTTGAAGATTTGGGATTTAGTGATTCTGCTAGTTTGATTGATACTAGTTATTGCAAGGTTCCGTGGTTGATGTACGGCGGGAGAAAAGCCGCCGACAAGGATCCTTATTTGGTAACAAAAATGTACAATGATCAATGTCAAGAAATATCGTTAGATCAAGGTCTCAAAGAGTACAAAATTTTTGACAAAGACGAGAGACAAATTGAAATGAAAAAAGAAGTCGTATTTTATTTACCTAGAATATTGAGTATTGTTCCCTATGGTAGGGAAATATGTCAACTCAAAGCGGGTTTAGCACACCCCACGGGCAATGCAAGGCTCAAAAAGAAAAAGAAAAAGACTCGCGAGGAAGTGCGAGATATAAACTTCCAAGAAAATAAGGATATGATCCGTAAACTTGTAAATATGTTAGGAATTCACCGAGCGGAAGATCGTAATGAATGGATGCGTATAGGCTGGGTATTGTACAACATAGGTAACGGGTGTGATGAAGCAAGAGACATCTGGTGTGATTTCTCTAGTAGGTGCGGAGAAAAATATGATGAAGATGAATGTCACACCCAATGGGATAGAATGGTTAAAAAAGACATGTCTATAGGGACGCTTAGACATTTCGCAAGTGTTGACAATCCTGAATTATATAATGAATTAAGATGCGAGCAAGTGAAAAAATATATTCATCAATCATTGAACGGGTCTCATAATGATATCGCAAGAGCTCTTTATGAACTTTACGGTACACAATTTGTGTGCGCTAGCATGCGACACAATATTTGGTATCAATTTACAAATCATCACTGGCATGAAATAGAAGAAGGTGTGTATTTGAGTCAAAAAATATCTGGAGAAATTTTGGATCATTACACCAGTCTTTCCCAAGAATTATTTACAAAACTTGGATCAGCTGCTGATGCAGGTGAAAAAGCTATGTTTGAACAAAGGATTAAAGCTCTTATGAAAATTGTTAATAATTTGAAAAGCTCACCTTACAAAAGAAATGTTATGCGAGAATGCAAGGAAGTTTTTTATGATGGGGATTTCATCAGAAAACTAAACAAAAATCCTTACTTGATAGGATTTAGAAACGGTGTTTACGACACACGAACTCATTCTTTCAGAGAAGGCAGTCCTGAAGATTATATATCTTTGCAAATGGCTGTTGAATACAAAAGGTTTGAAGATGATTCAATCGAATTAAACAGAATCAAAGACTTTATAACAAAGGTTTTCCCAGATAAGAGTGTACGAGAATATTTCATAGATACGTCCAGTGATGTATTTGTTGGTGGAAATCATAGCAAAATAGTACAAGTTTGGTCAGGTGAAGGTGACAACGCAAAATCTATTACACAAATATTATTTGAGAAAATGCTTGGACAGTATTCGGTTAAGTTGCCAACAGCTTTAATAGTTGGTAAAAGAACGCAAAGTAGCGCAGCTTGTCCCGAATTGGTTAGAGCTGGAAATGGTGTTAGGTTTGCTGTATTACAGGAACCAGATCAAAAGGACGTCATAAATATTGGTATCTTGAAAGAACTTTCTGGTAATGATACGTTCTTTGCTCGTGGTTTGTTTAAAGAAGGCGGTGAAATTACCCCGATGTTTAAACTAGTTCTTATTTGCAACGAACCTCCACAGCTTCCCTACGGAGACAAAGCTGTGTGGAATCGTATTAGACTTATTCCATTTGAATCAACTTTTTGTGATGATGCTCCCGAAACGTTCGATGAGCAAATGCAAGAAAAGAGATTTCCAAAAGATAGATCTTTCCAAGATAAAATTCCAGGTATGGTAGAAGCTTTTGCTTATTATTTGCTTGAACATCGCAAACATATGAAGAGAAAACCAGAACCTCCGAAAGTCAAAATGGCGACAGAAAGCTATCGAAAGAAAAACGATATTTACAGACAATTTATCGAAGAAGTCACGATCGACGACGAAAGCAAATCATTGTCGTTATTGGAGATGTATGGAGCTTTCAAAGATTGGTTCAAAGAAAGTTTGCCAGGACATCATATACCTGTCAAAAATGACGTTCAGATATATTTTACTAAAGCTTGGGGGGAGCCAGGCAGAGGTGTAAAATGGAAAGGTAAAAGATTAAGAACTATTCAAGATGATGTGGAAGCAGGAGAAGCAATAGTTTTTGAAGACGAAGATTTTGTACCTAATTTGTAAAAACTGAATTTAAAACATCTATATCCAAAGATATAGATGATGAATAGTACCGATAGCACTAATTGCATTAGCGAAGTTCATTTTGGAATATGGAGCAGCGAAGATATTTTAAAAGCTTCAGCTGCTGAGATAACTTCAGCAAAATTAACAGGAGATCCAGAAGGAACTGTATATGATCCACGCCTTGGGAGCATGGATCCCCATAAAAACTGTCCAACTTGTGGACTTAACTCAAAAGAATGTCCTGGACATTTCGGACATATTAATTTAGCTCGACCTTTGGTTCATCCATTGGAATATAAACACGTCTTACAATTGTTACGTGTGCTATGCTTTTCTTGTAACCAACTGTTAATAACAAAAGAATTACTTGAAATGCAAAAAATTTTAAAATTAAAAGGACGTAAAAGGTTTGAAAGAATTTGCAAAAACTGTGAAAAAGTTCAAATTTGCATGCACTGTAAAGCTTATCAACCAAAGATACAATTTTCGACAACAGAATCAACTTATCACATGCTTTATAGCGACAAAACTAAAATTCCAATGTCAGCGAGTGACATTTCTAGATGTTTTTCTAACATGGATGACGAGTTGGTTAGTTTACTAGGTTTTGATCCAAAAATGGTGCATCCAAAGAGCTTGATAATCAAAACCTTACCTGTATTACCACCGGTTGACAGACCATGGGTGACAGCAGATGGAATGATGTGTGATGATGATCTAACAATTCAATACGTTGAAATATGCAAAATCAATGCACATCTATCCAAACCAGAAACGCCGCAAAACAAAATTGCAAAATATTGGCAATCATTGAAATTTCGTGTTAAGTCTTTATTCGACAACAGTCAAAACAAAGCAAAACATACAAATGGAAGACCTTTCAAATGCATCAAAAAAAGAATAGCAGGGAAAGATGGTATTGTCAGGGGAAATCTTATGGGTAAAAGAGTAGAACAAGCGGCCAGAACTGTTATTGGAGCTGATCCAACATTGCCGACAGGTGTTTTGGGTATTCCGCCATATGTTGCCAAAACATTATCAGTCGATACTCACGTAAACAAATATAATATTCATCAGATACAAAATTTAGTTGACTCTGGAAAGTGCAACACCGTTACCCGTGGTAAATCAAGAATCAACTTGCAATATGCTACCCGAAAATTAGGTACTCCAATTCGTGTCAACGACATAATTTTAAGAGGTTCTAAAAGAATTACTATTACACCAGAAGATAGTCATTTTAAATTAATAAAAGGAGACATCATCGAGAGGGAAGGAAAAAGAATTCCTACAGTTGAAGAAAAACAAAAAGTCTTTTCTCTCCAGATCGGGGATAAAGTAGCAAGACAACTACAGGACGGAGATATTGTATTATTTAACAGACAGCCTACGTTGCATCAAGGATCTATGATAGCACATAGAGTCAGAATTTTACCAGGAAAAACTTTTCGTTTTAATCTTGCGACGACTTCTCCTTTTAACGCTGATTTTGACGGAGATGAAATGAATATACATGTACCTCAAGATCTTAGGGCACGTGTTGAACTAATGGAATTATCGGACCCAGAACATTTATTAGTTTCAGCTCAATCGGGGAAAACAAACATTAAAATTGTGCAAGATTCGTTATCGGCTGCTTATTTGATGAGTTGTGACAATCGATTAATGCCTAAACATCAATTTTTTCAACTTTGTGCTTGTTGTAAAGGCGAAAACTGGGAGAAAACTTCTTGGATATTGCAAAAAATAAGAAAAATTTCGAGGGTGATGAAAAATAAAGATATACCCGGCCCTTATTCTGGCAGAGGTCTAATATCTATGATTTTACCCGGTGATTTTTTCTATCGCAAGAAAAATAACGCTGTGCCCGACGAACCTTTTGTTGTGATAGAACAGGGAGTTATGATAGAAGGAGCCTTAACTAAATCCGACCTCAAAGGTGGTCATAATTCTATTTTACGCAGAATAGCCAAAGAATACAGTGCTCGTAAAGCTTTAGAAATCATAGACAACATACAATTTGTTACCAACAATTGGTTACTATACGAAGGTTTTAGCGTTGGTATCAAAGATTGTATAGCTACAAATAAAGAAGCTATTTCAGAGGCGGTTGAAAGATATATGTTGGAGGCGGATATAGCCGAGAAAACAACTGCCAATCCGTTAATAAGAGAAGCTAAAATTAACGCTGCTTTGAGTAAAGCGAGGGATATTGGTCTCAGAATGGCTAAAAATGCTCTTACACCAGAAAACAATTTTGTTAAAACAGTGACATCTGGATCGAAAGGGGATTATTTTAATATAGGTCAAATTGGTGGAATTATGGGACAACAAAATTTTTCAGGAGCCCGAATCAAACCTTATTTGAATCATGGAAAAAGACCAACAGTTCATTATCCTTTTGGGGATTTACCCCAGGACGTAAGATACGAATCAAAGGGTTTTGTAAGAGGTAACTTCCTAGAAGGTTTATCCCCTGCTCAAACTTGGTTCCATGCTATAACTGGTCGTGAAGGTGTTACAGATACGGCTATGAAAACAGCTAAGACTGGGTATATTCAACGTAAACTTGTTAAAGTAGCTGAAGACTTGGCGGTTAAACAAGATGGAACTGTTAGAAATGCAAATGGTCATGTTGTACAGTTTGTATACGGAGAAGATGGTCTTGACCCAAAAGAAACAATACTGGTGAACAAAAAACCAGCTATCATGAATATTAAAAATTTAGCCACACAGCTAAACCACAAATATTCTACTCGAGACCGTATAAGAAAAAAGTGGATTAGTATTACCCAAAAATTAATTGAATTTGCTCCTAGCTCATCGGAAAAATCCTCTGACGAAGAGAGTGAATCTGATATCTCATCTCATGAAGATATAGAAGATTCAGACGATGATTCGGAGGATCCGATAGAAGAGGAGAGCGATATTTCAGAATCAGATGATTCTGACAAATCTTCAAACTCTAGCGCAGACAATTCCTCAGATGATTCAGGGATAGATTCAGAAGATTACTCTGAGTTAGAAGATGAAGATGATGAATTTTACGAAGACTGGGATTAAAAATACAAGATATCATAATTTTAAATATAAAAATTATGATAAATGACGCGATATTGGTATGACTCAAGAACTTGCTATATTTGGGAGAATTTACCGACTTGTGGCTGGTTTTTTCCTTGCGTATCGTGTGAAAATATTACAGGTAAAACAATAGATATCGCATTCAATGCAAAAGAAACCACGGTTTATATATGTTCTCATTGCAGTAAAAAACTATCTAGTTCAGAAATTAAAAATTTGATGTCTTTCAGATATATCAAAGCTAGTTACTAGCTAAA
>Ga0209977_10000155_pt1 | contig 25608 bp, 26 predicted proteins | sample SumtaG_2_FD_183113 | JGI IMG/M metagenome (GOLD analysis project Ga0209977, IMG submission 183113) | Deep subsurface microbial communities from Indian Ocean to uncover new lineages of life (NeLLi) - Sumatra_00607 metaG (SPAdes) (version 2) | ecosystem: Environmental > Aquatic > Marine > Oceanic...
ATGCGTCAGATATATGCAAAAAAAGTTGACTGCGTGGGAGCGGCTGGATTGTTGAAGTTATTACCAATGTCAACAACATTCTGTAACAAAGGAAATCCAGCAGGCTGGGAACCTACTTGCCAAAATCGAAGACCTTCATTTCCCCCAAGAGTTCCAGGCACTAGTGCCGTGGAGTCTCTAAATTGTACTGCTCCTTCTGGTAAAGCTGCAGGAGCACTTCCAGCGGGGCCAATAGGACCTGTAGCCCCGATATCACCTTGAATCCCGGTAGCCCCAATAGGTCCTTGAATCCCGGTAGCCCCAATATCTCCCTGTGGTCCAATAGGGCCGGTAGGACCTGGAGGACCCGGATTTTTTGGCCAATTTAATCTTCTAAACACCGCGGTATCTGCACCCAAGGTGCTTAATGATAGATGATCATTATATGTTTTAGGATCTGCCATTTATTATAATATAATTTTAAAGAGGTCACAATACTTTAAAAATGTCAACTCCAAAAAAGTATTACATTAGAGAATTAAACCCGGACGACATTCCACCTGGAACTCATAATTATACAAATCCTTCACAAGGCGGAAGTAAGATTGTAGTTATTGGTAAACCAGGAACCGGAAAAACAACTTTAATTACCTCGTTATTGTATGCAAAAAAGCATATATTTCCATGCGGTATTGTTGTTTCAGGCACGGAAGACAGTAATGGGCACTATGGAAAGATTTTTCCAGCTAGTTTTGTTTACAACAAATATGATGAAACAGTCATTGAAAATTTTATCAAAAGACAAAAAATAGCAAAGCAACACATAGAAAATCCATGGGCTGTGTTATTGCTTGATGATTGCACGGACGATCCCAAAATTTTCAGCAAGCCGTTGCAACAAGGTATGTACAAAAATGGACGTCATTGGAAAATGTGGTATATTTTGTCTTTACAGTACGGTATGGATATTAAACCAGTTATTAGAACAAACATTGACGGTGTTTTTATCCTGAGAGAACCAAATTTGCGCAACAGACGTATTCTATGGGAAAACTACGCTAGTTGTATTCCTGATTTTAATGAGTTTTGTCAAGTAATGGATCAATTAACCGATGATTACACAGCTTTATTTATCAATAACACCGTGCAAAGTAATGATCCAAGGGACTGTGTATTTTGGTACAAAGCCCCGCTAATTGAAGGAAAATGGACTTTTGGTTGCGAAGAATACTGGATGCATCACGAAGAAAGATATAACCCCGATTCACAATCCCTTTTGTAATTTTGATATTATCAATAATAATATCAAGTTAAACTATATCCACGTATTCATTCAAAAAATCACAAGCCTTAATTATTTTCTCTAACTCTTCTTGATGTTCTCTGAGAGAATTTTTAGTTTTTGTGATGTTTTTGTCATAGTATTCCATGCTTTTTGAAACTATTGCGTTATTTCTACGAATCCACATTGAATGAAGTCCCGATAACAACATCCAAGATGTTAAAAATGTTGCATGAGATATCCCGTAAAATTTATCTGCAAAGAACCAACAGAAAAGTACTATAATATTGATATTTACGAAAAGTTGAAGACGATCTAAACTTATTTTGGTTTTACCTAATTGCAGGTTTAAGTTATCCGCTAAATTATCATCTAATCTTTTGATTTTTTCGTGTATTTCCTTGATTGCCACAAAATTTTTAAGTAAGCCCCGTTGATATGTTACTTGTTTTTCTCTACGGTCTACTTCTTCTTCAAAAGTATCAGACTTATTATTAGCTTCCATCAAATCTTCTCGTAACTTAATATTTTCTTCATGTAGTTTTGTGTTTTGTTCTACAATATGCTTAGCTTCCAAGCTATGTGCGTAAGTTGCCTCTTTTTCTGCCATTTTAACGAAATAATACATAACAAACAAAATCAATTTGCTCTGAATGGTTTTTTACATTTAACACATTTTGCAAACACGCTCGTGGCTTCATCTCGCCCCCTTGTTTGTAAAGGATAAGACAAAACTTTTTTGCTTCCACAAGCGGGACACTCAAGAGCTCCCTCGATTACCTGCGGTGGGGATATCATGTAGTGATCTTGCTCTGATCTTTTCACCTCAAACTCCTCAAAAGTTTCATCTTTGAAACCTATTTTTCCTTGGTCTAATATGTTATAACTACTAACGACACTTTTGGTTTCTTCAATCAGACACATAGTTTCATACACTAAATTTTGCCAATTATATTCTGTTGAATTTTCGTCTTGGACTATAGAAAATATTTGTTCGGTAAACAGATCTATATTATCCTCATTTTTCATAAACTTACGAAGAGCTTCTCGGATTTTTTGTTCACACATATTTAAATATTTACTCTTTGCAATAACTTTTTCAGTTTTAATAAATGTCTGGCTACTTTATCGTTTTTATTATATTAGTATTTGTGAGTCTAGGGACAGCTTTGATTATACATCTGTCTAACCGTTCAAATAAAGTAGAAAATTATTCACAAAAAGATCCTATGCTTATGGAACTCCAAAGTTTGTTGATTAAATTACACCCAAAGGCAACAACCATAGATATGACAGAAGCTGGTAAATCTTATACGGTCAACAAAAAACATATGCACCTTTGTCTACGAAACGAGAAAAAAGAGTATTTCAATAAAAACCATCTAATTTATGTCGCTATACATGAATTAGCTCACGTTGTATGCCCTAGTATTGGTCACACTCAAGAATTTTGGGATTATTTTGATAAATTGTTAAACAAAGCTATAGCCATGGGAATCTACAATCCCAGTATACCAATTGTTGCCGATTACCAAGATCGTTGTCAAATGGGATAATTTATTATTTCAGTTCTTCAATGTTAAACTTTGTATTGAAGAACGTCATCACATAAATTTTGAACAACAAATATTTATACTCCTGGGATAGCTATAGCTGGTCCTCCGCCTCACATACTAAACTTAGGTTTATGTTTTCCGCCTCACATACTAAACTTAGACGACTTTTTACTCCACGCCCTAAATTTAGGCTTGTGGTCTTTACCGCACATATTAAACTTGTTGGTTATTTTTCGGTACCTGGATGGATATCTAGAACTAAAGCCACCGACAAGTTTGTAAGCAGCATAAGCCGCAAAAATACTTGCTACTAAGCTCAAAGCTCCACCGATGTAGTGAACAGTTCCGTCAAAGTCTTTATCCATTGTTCCAGGTAATATCAAAAGATATAATCCTAAACCAAACAATGCAAGACTCACTGTATATAAGATTATCTGACTAATTTGCATTTATTAAAAGATTTAAAATAGGATATTTTAAATTATTGATTGTCCAACAGAATTTTAGCTTGTATCATTAAAACACAATCACTGGCATCATCCTTCTTTTTCAGGGAATTTAATTTTTGTAAAAATTCAGAATCTTGTCTTCGACTTAGAATTGAGATGGCTTTTCGTGTACTCCATTTTTTAAGATTATCTTGTATCAAAACTGTCTTACCATTTTTATAAGTTTTCTCAATTTTTCCAAACTTTTTTGGAGCACGTAACACCTGTGTTTTGTGATAAGCTGGAAATTCCAAAACTTCAATTTCTGGGAAAACAATTGAAAAATAACTGTAGCAATGTTGTCCTAACTTTAAAGCCATAGTGTTAGTTTTACGTCTACCAAAGCTCATTTGTTGTTCTATCAAAATTAGGTCACACTTATTCCAATATTCTTTTCTTTCGTCTAGCACTTTTATCATGTTTTTGTAAACTCTGGGATCCAAATAAGAATCGTCGCAATCATACGTCAGATCAATGTTTTCTAAAAGTACTAGTTTACCTTTTTCAAACTTTTTCTCTGGGTTAATTACTTGAAACTTTTTCTTACCTTTTTTAATTGTTTCTTTCTCAGAATTTTTAAGTTCTTGTATTTCTTCTTCAGTAATATATTCTATAGCAAAGGCAAAGTTTTTCTTGCCGATATCAAAAGCTGCAATATGGGGCATTTATAAATAGTTTCATTTCTTTGGATGATATTTTTAAATGTAATAACATTTAAAACGTTTGCCACTCTTGCTTACCCTCTAGAAATTCTTCACGTAACTCCATCAAAATTTTTCCTAGCTTGTTTTGTCCATTGGCAGAAGGTCCTATACCAAACACTAAATCTTTTCTGGAATTAAAGATTATTCTTCTTTTTCCTGTCAACAACAAATTTTTCTTAATCGCTGGGTGCTGTTCGAATTTGAGTCTTAATATTTTTTTCATCGAAGTTATCGGATCCCAGGTTTCATGAGGAGTTATTTTTTCTCCAATTTTCCTAGAAGCAGTGGGATTTTTACTTTTCTTTAATTTTTCTACATAGTTTTTATCTCCAGGATTTTTACAAGCTTGAAACAATGCTTCACTTGTTGGATAAACCCCTTGAAGGCATATTGATTCAGGTGGAACTTTTATTTTATGTTCGGAATAAGTAGAAAATCCATTGCTTGGACCTATCTTATATGCTCTGAAAAATACCATATCACTTAAAAAGTGATGTACGTACATTTTTTGAGATCTAGTTTGAGGTGATCCTACTTTTCTCCACTTTTCTCTCATAACAGTTCTTTCATTATGATATTTAGTAGTCAAAGCAATGGCTTCCTGAGTGTTAATTTTATTTATAATAGCAAGTAAAACTGCCACAACAATTCCCGCTCTTCCATGTCCTCCTTTACAGTGTATGTATATTCTTTCTTCGTCGCCGAGTTTGTCTATAGTTTTTAACAACAAGTTTATCAGAGCTGTAAATTTAATTAAATCTTTGGGAACTGATCTGTCCGGTATAGCAAAATTAATCCAAGATCCTGAAAACCCTGGATTCAGATAATACGGATCTTTTACTTCACCTTCTTCGGTTAAAATGACAAAATACTTAACTCCCATGTTTTTTAACATTTCTGCTCTATCATGCGTTGGAAAACTGCCAAATATGGCTTTTTCTGCAACAAAGTAACTTGAAAATTCTTTGTAATTTTCTCCCATTTTCTTAATGAAAAGTAGTTTATAAGTAATAAATCAGTTTGTATTAAACAATTCAATACACAAACTAAAATGTCACATTACGATACTTTAGAGATTTCAAGATCGGCTTCTCAAGACGATATCAAAAAAGCATATCGTCGATTAGCAAAGATATGGCATCCAGATAAAAATAAAAATAAAGACGATGATAAGTTTAAAAATATTTCAACAGCGTACGAGGTTCTTAGTGATCCAATTAAAAAAAGAAATTACGACATGACCTTATCAAGTGGCCCAAGTCCTTTCATGGGACCAAATTTTTTTCAACAATTCTTTCCTCAGCAGCAACACATACAAAAAACCAATATAGACATTACTTATGAAATAGGTATAACACTGGAGCAAATATGTCAAAGAAAAAGATTAAATGTCTCTTACAAAAGAAAAAATGTTTGTATTTCATGCAAGGGCAACATGACCAAAAACAAATATATTCCAAACTGTTTTGCTTGTAATGGCCAGGGTTTCAAAATTCAAAAAGTAAATATGATGGGAATTATGTCCATGAACCAACAAGTTATGTGTAATGCATGCAAAGGAAAAGGTAAAATTATAAGTAAATTAGACGAATGTATTAACTGTGGAGCCTCCGGTATAAATGAAGAAACAAGCAGTGTTATTTTAGAGTGCGAAGAATTTGCTAAACTTGCGAATTCTTTTGTGGGTTCTTCAACTAAAAAAATATTTTCAAACAAAGGTCATTTCGATCAAAAAACCAAAAAGACGGGAAATTTAATTGTTTTAATCAAAATTAAGCCACATAGTAAATTTAGCATTGCGGGTCTAGATTTATGTTGCGAGCATAAAATATCCTGTTTAGAAGCTTTGGCTGGCTTTAAAGCTTCTATAAAACATCCCAATGGAGAAAATATAGATTTCATATCACCAAAAGGCATCTCTTTCGTAAATAATCAAAAGTTTAGAGTTCCGGATTGTGGGATTTGCGGTCGAGGGCATTTGTATGTAAAAATAAAAATTTGTCTCCCGTGTGAAATTTCTGAAAAACAACAAAAACAAATTATGGAGATTATGAAAAATGATACTAAATAAAAGATGTCTCGAAGGCGTAAGAAAAAGGTTTTTACCAAAAAAGATTACCAAAGTGACCAAGGAATGGTCACCACAGTCTGGGGACCTGCTCTTTGGCATGTTTTACACACTATAAGCTTTAATTACCCCACCAAACCCACACCCCAGCAGAAAAGAGATTATAAAAACTTTTTTCTGTCGTTGGAAAAGGTTTTGCCTTGTAGATATTGTAGAGAAAATTTTCCCAAGAATTGTAAACAAGCTGGATTATGCGATGAAGTTTTTAAAAACAGAAATAGTTTTTCCAAGTTTATTTATAAATTACACTGTAAAGTCACGAAAGGTCTTGGAAAATACACTAGCGAAGATTGCGATAGTTACAAAGAAGTAAAACAGAGGTATGAGTTTTTTAGAGCAAGATGTAGTAAAAAAGCACCAAAAAAGTCTAGTAGAAAACCTAAAAAGGAAAAAGGTTGTGTTGATCCTTTGAATGGTAAGAGATTGAAATGTGTAATAGACGTAGTTCCCCATACAAGCAAAAAGAAAAGTTTCAAGGTGTGTGCAAAATACACTAATTAATTTGTTTTCTAGAAAACAAATTTTATTTAGTTGATTCATTTGGTTTAATCGTAAGACATCTGTTGACCCATGCACCAATTGCCAAAAGAATTGTTACAAGTAAAGCCCACCATTGGGCGCCATCTGGATTTGTTGGTTCTCCAATTGGATTAGTTAATAATATTAGAGCATACCAACCAATGATGGAAGCGCAAACCAAAAATGCGAGTGCCACCCAACGATGTTGATTAAATATTTTCGACAAATCCATTTTATTAGTATCAAAAAAATTCACCCAAATTTTCAGCATCTGAATCTGAATCACTGATGTATAATCCTATAAGTTCCTTCTCGGTTAGAGCTCGCCTACCCCCACCCGACTCTGTCGTAACGATGGTAAAGTTCATTAGGTGGGTTTGGGTGTGCGACGCCACCGTGGTATATTATATTTTCTCCAAAAGCACCATCCTCCACCGTCCAAATCCATTCCGCGTCGTCAATTCCCATTCGCACCAACGCATGCGCGTAATTAAATAAGTCGTTGCGATAAGATTCCGCCACAGCTAATGAATGTCTATAATTTTCCAATGCCATCTGATCTAGAAATTGCCTTTCATCGCGAGCCGCCGCGGAACCAATAAGCACATTACCGTGTTTATCTTCAAACGTAAAATCCCTTTCAAAATCAAATGGTCTACCCTCACTTTCTACCTCCGTTTTAACAGCATGAATATCATCCTTCACTGCTTGTAAATTTTCACGTAGTCTACGCATATACGTTTCTCTTGCGTCACGGCGTTTATCAGCGTATGAATGAAAAAGATCAGCAGGCCATGGTCCTCTTCTTCTCAGTTCTGCAACATCGGTATTCAATAGATATTTGAGCGTCTCTACCTGGTCCGGCATTTCGTGCAAATTCCTTAGTGTGGAATAAACCTCATGAGAAGACGGCCAAAGCTGAGAGGCTTCGTGCCGCTCCTCCGGTCGAAATGCTTCATCCATCAAAATATCGATTTCTCTTTTGCTGAGGGGTTCTATATCACCCATTCGGTCCCACAATTGGCGATTCGAGCGCGCAAAAGTTGCACTATTAGTTAATTCAGAACCCATGATCTTTTTGAGATCTTTTTGTTGTGGTATCGTGACAAGACGTTTAAGATGTAAGTCGGAGCCCTCGGACCACTGACTTGTGTGAGGTAATTGTCGAGCAGCTAAATCGAACAAAGACGGTACTTTTTGCTTTTTCAATTTTCTACCTTCGCCTAAAGCTCCGTGCTTTTTAAAGACACGATCCTTTTTGACCTTAAATTTACTTTTTTTCTTTTTGGTTGACATATTCTTCATTGGTATATTTCCGGTGTTTTGACTACGATCTTGTAGTCCCGAAAGAGCACGGCGACTGTTTAGACTGTGTCCCCGAGGTGAGGTCGGAAAGACAACAGCGTTAAGTCTTTGCATGAAAGATCCAAAGGTTTTTGGTTGAGCTGGTGGTCCATCTAAGTCTAATCCGCCTCGTTTTATTTTGTTTCTTTTTCTTCTTTTTCCACGAGCTGCAGCCTCTCGATCTCTGCTTCTCTTTAGTTCACGCGAGAAACGACCTCTGGCATCATCTACAGCGTCTTCTCTATCTTCAACATACATTAATTGTAGACCATTGTACGCGTTAGGAAATAAAGCAATTTCCGCGTGATGTCCGACCGAAGAATCCTCATAAGGTTTACCTCGACCAGTGCCAAAACCGTAAATTTCATAGTTGGGTAATTTTTGTTTCAGCTGTTTGGAAACTAGAAAATCACCCGATCTATAAGTTTCCCTATTGACTACCCAATTTTTATTAAATATACTTTTCCCTGTTTCGTCTAATATCGCATCAACAAAAATTTGATTTGCCGACAAGCTTAAATCAAGTATTTTTATATCTTGATTGATTTGGAATGTCTCAATTTTATTGCCATATTGCACAATGTCTTCTCTTTTAATTCCAAACCATCCGGTATGTGAAAAATCAAGACCATTTCTACTTGCGGTATATAACAAACTTCCAGGTAGTAAAACCAAAATTTGCACAGGGTAGTCTCGGCCGTCGATATTTATAACCTCGATAATATTCCTAGTAGTTTCTTTTAGTTTGCCTTTTATATTTTTCAGAGGCGTTGCATCTGATCTTCCATAACTCATTTGTTTTAAAATAAAAACAAATAATAGATTCAATTTTGTAAAACAAAATGACTATTGATCAGATCATTTGGTTATCAACTTTCATTGTCGCCACTATTTTATCTATCTTTTTTATATCAGGAGCTGAAAAACAACAAGCCCTTTACAAAATATTTACCAACCCTATTAATTGGGTATTTTTATCTTTGATAGCAGGGGCTATAATTTACGGAATTGTTACCGATGACGCCAGATATCACAAAGCTTTGGGTTTGTCGATAATAGCGTTACTTACCTCGATATTTGTAGAGCTTAGAATGATATTTGCCCCGTTTTTCTTAGTAATATGTTTTGTTATGGCTTTTCCAGACCTATTTTAACTGTTTTTTAAATTCTAGGAATTTAAAAATTTACAAGTCTGTGTCACATATATTTTCACAAAGCTTGTTTATATCATTTGTGTTACCAGCTAAAAAATCTTTATCGGTGATACATTTTTTGTAAGCTTGTAAATAGTCAGAAATCTGAGACCTTTTGTTTTCTATATCAGACACTTTCAAGGAAAAAGGAATTTCTGTTAAAACTTCTTTCATAGCTTCATATCCATGCTTATCGATAAAAATACTTAAACTTTTAATTTCGTCTCGGGTGTATCTTGTTTCTATAGACAACATACAAGAATCAAAGGCTGTTTCTTGTCCATCTTGCGAATTAATAACGTGTTTGAAAACAAGTTCTCCCAGTATTCTAATGTCTGATCGACAGAGTTTTTCAACTTTTCCTAAATTTTTAAGAACAGAATCGCCAAGTAAATCAAATTCTGGGATATCGGGAGATTCTTTTTTCGGGGGTAATTTTTTCTTTTTTGAAAAGTTCTCATATTCATCATCAAAGCTTATACTTCTTCTCTTTAGCATGTTCTGTTGAGACATTATTGAAAGATAAAAATCAGTTTATATTAGTCTTCTTATTCCAAACTCCGCCGATATCTGAACGAAAAAATCAGGAGGTAGCGGTGGGGGAGTATCTTGTTGATCGGTTTCAAATAATTCTCCGTTGTACAAATATACCCTAAATCTTAAGTTGTCGTTTGGTTTAAATTTAATAGTTTGCACTGTGCCATCGCCGTCTAATTTAATAAATTTAGATATAACAGGAGTACTTGTGTCATCTATATTTACCCGAAATAAAGCTTTGTTTGAATTTGGATTATTAGAGTAAATTATACCTAAATTACCCGAACTTGGACTAGTCACATTTGACAACTCTACGTAAATGTATGGGTAAAAAGCGATTAATCCGCCTATGTTATTATCTAACGGTAAATTTGGAAGTATTAACGATAAAAGCTCTATTTCATAACAAACCATTTGGTTTTGAGACACTGTACTCCCAGTATAATTTAGAGAATGACTAATGTTTTCCAAAAATGGTAAAATTTGATACGATTGTACTCTTAACACTCCACTGTTATTTAAACTACTCAGAATATTATTATTACCTGTGATTGGTAAACTGTTATTATTCAATAATTGGGGATCTCCCATATTTGTTAAATTATCAGAAGTGTTTTGATAGACAGCTCCGAAATTTTGATAAGTACCCTCTATGTAAAAAACAGAGAGTGTATTTCCAAAATTAGCAGGCACAACTCCAGCGCTATCGGTGGCATATACGCCAGTAAAAGTTTCCGTTTTGCTCAAAATTGCCATTATTCTGCGTAATCCAGTTTCTGGGAACGGATTTGTATCAGAGCATTCTGTTAATTTAAGTGGGTACTCGCCTGATTGGATATCCAAACCGTTCCACCAATTATTTGTTCCAACTCGAGCCATAGCATAGTAATATCTTGCAATTGCTGGAGACCTGGTTAAAATGTTTGTGTTGGCGGTCCCGTCTAAATTATATTGACCCAAGCTAGATAAAAACACATAGTCGCCAAATTTACCCCCAACTGTAGTTCTGGTGGCAGTAGTTGTCGATGTAATTTCAGGAATTTCCAAACATTGATAAACTTGAGGTATGTATAATACTGCAGATCTTCCCTGAGCTGTTGATAAATTAGGTTCAAGGAAGTAATTACCAGTGCGATATCCTTGACCTTGCTGACGAACCCTGATTTTGAGTATTCCTCCGTGCAATCCACTGGTTTGACCACCAGTCTTGTTACCAGACCACATGATTTCTTCTATTTCTCCGTAAAACCCATTTCCAGGACCGATTAATAAATAGTCAGGTGTCGCATAATTTACTATGGCATTTGTGTTATCTAAATATTGAAACAAGCCAGAGGCAATGGTCTCACCTCTTTTAAAGTTTTCACCTCTTTCCTTAATCAAAATTTCAAGCACTGAACCATTAGAAATCCCTATTCTAGAAATAGTATCGACTTGTAATGGATTTTGTCTACGAAGTACAAAAGTACTACTTCCAAACATGTATATAGGAGTTGTTAGCTTAGGAGTTATTGCACTGTCTTGTAGTACTGGTAAACAAATTGGATTATCCAAATAAGCTATTCTACGATTAGAATCGTATCTGGTAATTTTGGAAAAACAAGGTAAAGAATCAGGAGTCTGTGGAATGTTAAATCTGGTTCGTTGCTCCTGTGTGTAATTGGACACAAATAAACCAACGTAAGCATTTTCTCTGTCGGACCCTCCAGGAATAAAAATCCGTGGACCTCCGGTCACAAAATCTTTCCAATCATTTCTAGGATCTGTGTTAAAATCTATTAAATAAAAATCTTCATTCGGATTGAAATTTTCCGAAAAAGTTTCTTTTATCGTAACCACGGCAGAAGAAGGCTGATAAGATTGAATTATACTGCTTTCAACAATTGCGGCCGGTAGAGTAACACCGGTTGTAGAAGTTATTTCGGGCCAAGTGACAAAACTATTAGCACCAACATTTGGTCCGTAAACCCATGCAATTGTTGATCCAGATAATTTAGAAGCAGGATTTACATTTGTTAATGTTTGACCAACAGAAAACCCGCTACCATTTGAACAATAAACATAAACAGCGATAGTCCCACCTGCTACGAAGGAATTATTTTTCTCATACAAAGCAAAAATAGATCCGTATTGTTGACCACCGCCCGGTGCCGGAGCTTCTATAAAATTATTAGGAGGTGTGGTCGTTACACTTAAAGATCCAGCCAAATCCGTCAATACCAGAACTTGCCATCCTAATAAACTTTGTTGATTTTGATTAAGAGGCAGACTGGGATCATAATTAAATCTTAATAGATTAGATCCCGCTAAATAATCTTTTTGAGGGGTGTACTGATAATTAAAAGAGGTAGTACCTGTCAATGGACTCCAGATATTTTGATTTATCAAACTAGCTGACAAAGAAGGTGCTCTTCTAGATCCACCATTAAATTTTTGAGCGGTTACACAAGCAAAACTTTCAGGGAAACAAATATCTTGAGTAGCTCCTGCAAAATCAGCCGCTGGCTCAAGCGTTGGCGTTGGTCCTGGATTTCCATCCACTTGTGCTCTTACAGGCCAAACAGATGAGTAAAATACTTCGTTTATTCTTCTGGGTATGATAGGTACCACTGGTCCCAATCCTCCGTTATATTCCCCACTTGGCTGAGCGTAAGGCATTTGATACCAAGTGTATTCGGGATAAGCCCCAACTAAAGCATTTCTACCGGAAGTTTCGGTAAAATTCCTGTTGGTGCAAGTTATAGGAACTGTAAATTCAGCCGGACAGGGCCATTTGTGTCTATCCCTATACTCTGACGTTAATTCGATGAACCGGGTAGAGCTTTCTCTTTTTTGATGAGGTTGTGATTTGTTCATTGATTTTATTTAGATCAAAGAATTTTAAAGCCAAATATTACAAAAATTCGAAATTTAAAATTCTTAATAAAAGAACATGGACTTAAAAAAGATTTTATCTATTATAGCTTTGGTTTTGCTCGGAATTTTCATATACAATATGATTGATCCCTTAGGTATGGACACGCCTACGTACAGGGCGGTCTCTGGGCCTTACAAGGGTAGATCAGTCGTTCAAGCTACCGGAAAACCAAGATTTATGGGTAGTTATGAAGCCGGTTTTATTATAATAGTTTTGGCCCTCCTATGTATTGCTTTTGGGAATATTTTTGATCATTCAGACAATTACACTAAGCCAAACGAATTAATAATTCTAACAATGGAGAAATGCGGATTTTGCAAAAAACTAAAATCGGAACTTCCAAAAATTAAACAAATGCTTGGTGGAAATGTTGACATCAAAGTTGTAAATGACGACGACGCTGATTTTGAAAAATTAAGCAAAAAAATGAAAGCACGTGGTTATCCACACGGTCGTATTAACGGGAAAGATATAGTAGGATTTAGACCCGCGGCTCAATATGCAGCAGAAGTTAAGAAAGCTTTGTAAACTTATTATTATTAATAATAAGTGTTTATACGAAAAGTTTCAACGCCTCTTGAACAGTTTCTAAAACGACGTTTGTTTTACCAGCCATTTTCCTATGAATTGCTAATCTTTTTGAATCTCGAAATTTTCTCTGTAGCTTGTCTAGTAATATTCTTTTTTCTTGATTTCTTTCTCCACTTGATTCTTCGGTATTTTCGATTTTCAAATATGGATTTAGTTTCGAGTATCTTTCTAACAAATCATCTGGAAATTTTTTATTGCTGGGTATGATTAATTTGGTTGGTAAACCATAATATCTATAATGATTTGCAAAAGCCATGACAAAACCCAAAGAATCTGACTGACGAGAAACAAGATTTCTGAAAGTTAGATTGATTCTTCTTTTAGGATTTTTAAATTTTTTCAACGGTGGTAAAACTCTGTGATTTACATCGGCTCTCATCATACAAATAGAAGCGTCTGGTAAATATACATCTTTACGAGGTCCCCCTTCTTTTGATTCATCTCTGATTTGAAACCTAAATGTAGCTGATTCGTGTTCAGGGGGCCCATCTGGGAAAAATGTTACAGAAGCAAAAACTGGAGGATCGGCGTACCAAGGCTGATCATCTGTATGTTCACATATGGTGTGTTTGTTACCTGGTACGTACTCATTGGCAACAAATAAAGCAAAAGTCGCTGGAGAGACAGGAGCTTTAGGAAAAGTTTTTTGTAAATATGGTATTAGCAAATTTGACAATCTTTGAAGCCCGGGTGGCATCGCAACAGTTTTTGATTGCAAAACGATAGACGACGTTTGTTGAGAAGAAGTCCAGTAAGTTTTTTCTACAGTTAATTTTGAACTTCCTTCGTCAATTGTGTTTCCCATAACACAAACACCTCTGTTAGGGGAGTTTGTGCCTAATCCACCAACATGTTTATACACAAAATTTAGGTCACATGCTTCTTGCTTAATCTTCGCTAATAATTTGGGTGTAATTCCATCCAAATCAAATAAACTTTTAATTTTGATTCGATCTTTCATCCATTTACTGGGTTTTTTCGAAGACTTTGATAAATTGTAATCAGCAAATTCTGATATTTTTTCAGAAAGCAAAAACTTTTTCTCTCTTGATTGTTTAACCAATTCAGATCTGGTATATATATTTAACTTGTTGAAATTTGATATATTCGGATTTGCACAGAAATGTCTCAACTTTTGTGCCTCGGTCATCTTTATAATTTTAAGTTATAAAGATAAAGTTTTTCAGTTTACGTTAATCTCTTGATAGAAAACTCCGCTGAAATTTGCACAAATACATCTGGTTCGAGTGGGGGAATAGTATCTTTAGTTTGTGTTTGAAATAATTCTCCATTCTGCAAATACACCCTGAAATACAAATTATCGTTTGGTTTGAATTTTACTGTTTGTACAGCTCCATTTCCATCAACTTTGATAAAAGCTGAAATTGCAGGAGTGGGTGTGTCGTCAATTCCAACCCTAAACAAAGCCCTATTTGCATTTGGATTGTTTGAATATATAATACCTTTCATCCCACTAGAAGGTGCGGAAACATTCGATAATTCTACATACAAATATGGATAGAAAGCAATCAATCCACCAATGTTATTATCGAGAGGTTTATTCGGTAAAATTAGAGAAATTAACTCAATCTCATAGCAAACCATTTGATTTTGAGAGACTGTACTTCCAGTATAGTTTAGAGGTACATTGCTATCTCTGTCAAATTGTAAAATTTCCAAGACATTAGCTGAAGCTAAATTACTCAAATTCATAAATCCAGCAAAATTGGCGGAATTATTGTAAGTAGCTGGCTCAATTCTATGATCAATAAACGCTATTTCAGGTTGCGCAGCTAACGCATTAGTATCTGTATTAATTGTTTGACCTGGATACGCATCCGAACCGGGTAATTCCGGCAACCAAGCTAAATTTTTATCGACATATTCTGTTTGTGCGATCGAATACCTGCCTCTAAATGAAGATAAATCATATCCTTTTGATAATCCTAGCCATAAAACATTATTTTGTCCAGGCAAAGGATTTCCATTTGGCAGTAAAATATTCCAAAACCCTCCTAAATACGTACCTGGCGCATAATACTGTAAATTTACCACAGAACTCCCCGCTGTAGATATGTTTTTGGCGATAACAATCTGATTGTTTCTGCTTCTAATTACAGTGTCAATAATTCTCAAGCCTGTTTCTGGAAATGTTTCATCATCAACCTTACAATTCTGTGAACGTCTTGGATATTGGTTATTTTTCAATTGCCTACCATATTCGTTAAATTGATTAAGCGTTATATCCGATCCAAATGTAGTTTGAGAAAAATTAATGATGTATTCGGCTATTCTAGGTGCTTGATTGTATTGCGTAGCTGCTGGTAACCCCCCAGATGCACCAAAAGTAATATATTCTGCGGTATCATTTAATCCATGACCAAAAGTTGGCATATACACTGCACAGCCAGGCTCGGGAGTACTTGGAAACTTTTCCCCGCCAACTACACTTATCGATTGATAAGTTGTATTAACTTGTATTTTTCCGTTAATACCTGGTTGGCGTCTAAATGTGTAATCCCCATTTGGTCCCTCAAAAGGAGCAGTTCCAGCGGCGTTTTGTTTGGATATATCACCCCCTTCTCCTTGAACTATATACAACACAGAGCCGGGATAATAATCATAACCAGGTGTATTAATTTTAACATCAGTTATTCCACCTAATGCATCAACAGATATAATATCAACCCAACAAATATTCAAAAAAGTATAAGTTCCATTGATTATTTCTGGCTGTGGTAACATGCCCGTAAAAGGTGGTAAAAAAGTGTCTGGGACTTCAATTAGAGCCATAGCGGGCATCCCGGGAGCGGTAGGTTTATATCCTTGACCTGCGCTAGTAATTACAATTTCAAATACGGAATTATTATGAATAGCAAAAGGAGTGGTCACCGGAGTTGCTTCTGCGATTAAAGGTTCGTAAGGAACTAAAGACTGTTGAGGTTGAATGGGATTTTTACCCCTAACTACAATACTCTCCGCGCCGAAAAATCCTCCAAAACTAACAGGACCATCGTTTAAATCTTTAGTTGTTAAAGTTGTCCAATTGATCGAATTGCTCCAATAATCATATAAATTATTAGCCGTGCCAAATCCCGTCAAAGGGATATTTTTATACCAAGGTGGGATAGCAACTCTAACAGGTACAGGATTTGCCAATCTTGTCAAAGAAGGCGCTGTTCCAAGGGCTGAAAGAGGATTTTCGGCGGTGGTTGGATCCAAAGAACTTACAAAAACAATTGCATCGCCATTTACAGGTTTTGTTAAAGCAACCCTGAACGGTTTTGAAACAATTGCCCCCAATCCACCAGTCGCTGGATCTATAGTTTGTACTTGATAAGTTACAATTGAACCAACAGGTAATTCTGGTGCTACACTAGGTGATAAATATACCACGGTATTGTTAGAAATAACATTTACTCCTCTGTCTTGAGGTGCTGCTCGCTGAAACTTTGTTTCATTATCCAAAAATAATAATTTATTGGTTACCGAATAAGAAGAAACTTTTCCGGTTTGTACTCCTAGTAAATTTGCATAATTTACATCGTAAGTAATATTCTCTAAAAACACTCCAGAATAATAATTTGGAATGTTCGCCCCACCTGGGAAAAATAAACGAGGAGATCCGCTCTGCACTTGCGGCCAGTATCCAGTTGGATCAGTATCGAAATCAATTAAAAAGAAATCGTTCCCGACACCTGGCGTGAAAGCATTAGGACCACCTGAAAGAAAAGGTGTTACCAGAGTAGCTGTCCCAGTTGAAGCTTCATATGAAGCGATTATTGAAGTTTCAACAAATCCGCAATACCTATATTGTGCTTCTGGGTCAGTAGCAACCAAAACTGTCCCCCAAGCGGTCCCATTTAATGTTACCACATCGGAAACAGAAAAACTGGTTAGTGTTGTGGAATAAGGAGGCCACTGAGCGTTGGCAAATCCCGGCAATTCTGCATTAGCGTAAGTACCTCCGACTCTGACTACAATATTTGTGTCTGAAATAATGCAAGCAATATATCCATTCGCCCCAGGAGCAACAACTAAATCGCCAAGAACTGGTGTTGTAGGCGGTGCTGAATCTATTGTTAAGGTTTGATAATAAAAAGCCTGTCCCAAACTTCCAAGTAGTGGATCTGCGTTTCCGGCATCGGCTAACGGTTCCAAGAGAGGATTTGTTGTAAAACGTATTAGCGTAGCTCCTGCAAAATAATTATCAATTGTCCCGGTTTGCAAAGCAATAGATCCTAATTGAGGGGCTTCAGGTGTGCCACCAGAAAAATTAGCAGGAGATACTACATTTTGAATTCTGATAAATCTATCGTTCAAAAAATTTGCATTCCATGCTGGTCCAGGTCCAAAGGCCGCCAAAGGCGTGTCAAAACGGGCTCCTTTGCTTCCTGAAGTCCATCCACCTTGACCTCTGATACTTCTATTTGTAACAATTGTCGGGCCCAAGCCCGCTGCGCTCATTGAACTCAAGTATATAGGATCACTTCCTTCCAGCCAATTGATTGGCCACAGAGAAGTTAATGTCTGATTATTAATTGATCGGGGTATTTTTATTACCTGTTGATCTGTACCACCTACATCTCCAGCGAATGCTCTCAAATCTTCTCCCGCGTACGGGGCTTGAAACCAAGAAGTTGATGGGTAAGATTTAGCAATATAATCTTGTGCGTTTACTCCTCCCTGTACGTCGTTGGTGCAAGTAATCTGCGTCTTAAACTCTGCTGGACATGGATAACAATTTCTATTTCGGTAAGTGGAGTCAAATTCCATATATCTTCTATTAGACATTTTATTATGTGGTGGGAATTTTTAAGCTCGAGATTTTATGTTATACAATAAATGTATTCGAACATGTACAATTTATGCAACAGCAATGCTGCGCGACCTCGAGTTATCACTACGAATACTCATTTTATCAATCCAGCTTCAAATATTTATGCTACAAGTGTCTTTAGAACACAGAGACCTAACTATAATCCGGGAATATGGGGTCCAGGAGCTTGGGATTTCCTTTTTACTGTCGCTAAAAGTTACCCAAATAATCCGTCATATTCTGAAAAATTAAAAATGAGAAGATTTCTAGAATCTATGGATTATTGTTTGCCCTGTGAAAAATGTAGAAATAATTTTGCTTGTGAAATTGGATTTTTAACTGAGGGTGATTTGACAAATTCTCAAACAGTAATGAATTGGTTGAATAAATTACGAGAAAGAATCAAACAAAGAAAAAAAGAGGAAAAATAAATGGTTTTGTTTGCAATAGCTGACATAATTTTATCGGTATCTTGGCATACTAGTATTTTTGTACTGAGAAATATGTATAACGGAATTTATTATCTTTATTATGGATTTCAACCCTCAGAAGAAGAAATTTTAAAATTACAAGTAAATGAATTACAAGAGAGAATTAAAAATTTAGAGGAAAAAATAAAAACTGAATCTAACGAATAAAACATTTTAATCAAATGATTAAAATTCCAGTACTAGACAAAGGATATATTGAACTAATTGAAACTTTTGGCGATGAATTGACGATAGTCAACGCAGCCAGAGTTTCTTTTGGAACGACAAAACAAGATCTCTCGGAAAGAGATGTAAAGCTAATTAAATATTTGTACAAACACAAACACATGTCTCCTTTTAGACATTTAATGTTTCGTTTCAGAATTAAGGCGCCTGAATTTGTCATGAGACAAGCATATAAACATGTTGTTGGTATAGAAGCTACGTCAAATGATTCGACAAAGGATCACGCTTGGAACGAAATTTCTGGTAGATATAAACCGGTCACCGAATTTTATGTACCGGAAATTTGGAGGCAACAATCAACCGACAACAAACAAGCTTCAGCTGGTCCATTTACCGAAGAAATGCAACCAGCTGTTCGAGGAGTTTTTGAGGGAGCAATGGAAAATATCATGAAGGCCTATGAAAATTTACTGTCAATGGGAGTTGCACGTGAACAAGCCCGTATATTGTTGCCTTTGAATCAATACACGGAGGTAATATGGACATGTTCTGCGCAGGCTCTTCTTAATTTTATAGAGCTCCGTGATGAACCTTTTGCTCAAGTTGAAATAAGAGAATATGCAGTTGTTTTTAAAGAACTCTTAAAACAGAAATTTCCTAATTTGACTGAGATCTGGTTTGCAAATTGAAAAATTTTGATAAGAATTTAACTTATTAAAATGAATAGTTTAAATATCTACACTGACGGTTCTTGTCTGGGAAATCCAGGAGCCGGAGGATATGCATATGTTGTCATTATCGACGATAATATTATTCAAGAAAAAAGCGGGGGATTGGTTCAAACAACCAATAATCGAATGGAGCTAACAGCCGCGAATGAAAGTATAGATTTCGTTAGCCAAAACTTTTCAGAGATAAAGGTGAAAATTTTGACAGATTCTAAATATGTCAAAAATGGAGCTGAAACATGGATGAAACAATGGAAGTCAGACAATTGGACAAAAAAGAAAGGTGAGATTAAAAATTTAGATCTGTGGAAAAAACTTGATTCTTTAATGTCACAATCAGCTAAGTTAAAAATTGTAATATCATGGGAATGGGTAGAAGGGCATTCCGGGGACAAATGGAACGAATACGTTGACAAAAAAGCTAGAACAAAAGCTGAAGAATTTGCACCAGGAGCATCTAAAATTTCAGCGGGTCCGAGTGGTTTAACAAAGTCTCAAGAAAAAGCCATTTCGCTGATGATCAGTGGTAAAAATATTTTACTTACTGGTCCGGGTGGATGCGGGAAAACCTTTTTGATAAAATATTTCACGAGAAATTACAAGACAAAATTTAAAATAGCAGTGACCAGTACAACTGGTACTTCAGCTTTGCATATTAATGGTTCTACGTTGCACTCATGGGCGGGAATAGGATTAGGATCGGGTAGTGTAGGGGCAATGACAACTCACATTAAAAAGAAAAAATATCTGAAGACTCGGTGGACAGAAACCGAAATTTTGATAATAGATGAAGTGTCAATGCTTAGCGGAGAATTGCTCACTAAACTAAATGAAATAGCAAAAAGAGTTCGTCGTTGCGAGAAACCTTTTGGAGGACTACAAGTTATTTTTGCCGGGGATTTCTTACAATTACCTTGCGTTGGTTCCAGTGAATTTTGTTTTGAAGCACCTGTTTGGGAAGAAATAGTTGAAGAATGTGTATATCTAAAAGAAAATATGCGTCAGTCACAGGGTGCATGGCAAACTTGTTTGAATGAGTTAAGGATGGGTGAAATTTCCCAAGATTCATATGACCTTCTTGAAAATTGTTTAGACAGAGAATTGGATATTACTGATGGGATCGAACCTACTATTTTGTATCCTTTAAACGCCGATGTTTCTGAAATAAATAATGAAAGACTTATGCAAATGGCTGAGCAACACGGGGAAGTTTTTGAATACCCTAATACAGTCAGCTTATATGACCCAAAGCAAAAACACAAAATAGAAAAATTTGTTAAAAATTGTCCCGCAGTTGAAAATTTAAGTATAACTATTGGATGTCAAGTAATGCTTTTGTGGAATTTGGACTTTGATTCAGGACTTGTAAATGGTAGTAGAGGTATAGTTTTAAAATTTATCGAAGACAAACCTGTTGTAAAATTTCTAAATGGAACAGTAAGAATGATTGACTATCACGTTTGGGAGTTAGAAGAAAATGATAGAAAAATTGGAAGTATCGAACAAATACCTTTAAAGTTAGCTTATGCGTTAAGCATTCACAAAAGTCAAGGTTGCACTTTGGATTTTGTAATCACTGATTTGCAAGACGTTTTTGAATATGGACAAGTTTATGTGGCTTTGAGCAGAGTCAAAAAAGTGGAAGGTTTGAGTATTAGGGGTTTAGATTTGAACCGTATAAAAGCTCATCCTAAAGCTGTAGAATTTTATCGAAATATGTAAATTTTATACTTGAATAAGTATTAAATTTAAATTAGTTGATTAAGCTTTTTTCTTGACCACGCGTTTCTTAACTACGCGCTTCTTAATTACTTTTTTCTTTGGCTTTGGCTTTTCTACTACCTCTTCCTCTTCCTCATCCAAACTACCGGAACCATCATCATCGGAGACTTCTTCATCTTCTTCATCATGACCAAGGGCCGATAGCATATCACCACCGGTGACAGTCGCCACTTTTGCTCTAGCTTTTGGTTTTAGCAATCTTTTTTGTTTTGAAGAAGCTATCTTTGCTGTTGCTTCATGTAGCTTAACCTGAAGTGATACTCTGGCTCCGATAAAAATAGACTCGATCTTAACTGCTGCATCCAAATGGCAATATTTACCAATCAAGTCGAGCGGGTCAATTTCCTCGTCGGTTTGCTCATCGTAAAAAGGAGTTAGAATTTTAGGAGGTGGTACCTTTCCGTCTGGTCCTTTTTCTTTTTGGTTTTTCTTTGATACCAAAAGCTTTGGATAAAGTGTCGGACCTCTGCCCTCGACAATTTTTCCCTTTTCGCGCTTCCAGTACATGGGATTAAATTTCTTTAGTTCCGATGCTTCCAAATCGTATTTTTCCACCTCGTCTTTATTTTCCAAAACATGTTGTTTGGCATATTCTGCCGCGGCGTTAAACCCTTCAACCCAAGCTTTTTCTCCATCGGTAGCCGCATCTTTACTCCACATACACAATGCTACTGAATATCCATCGATAACTCCATTGTCATTTGTATTTGCTTGAAGACCATATGAAAAGCGTCGCCCGGTTGAAAATACCAGATCACCGATGCTTCCGTCTGGATTAATTGCTCCAATAGGGATACGAAAATATATGATTGTCTTTCCATCACCAAGAGTGATGGTATTCTTTTGCGGCTTACCAAACCACATAATACTTTCTGGTCGAAAAATCTCCATAGTTTCAGGATCATATGCAAGTGTTAGTTCTGTATTATCACTATCGTAAGACATTATTTTTATTGATAAAAATCAACCTTTAACTAAATCATTTTTGAATTTTTTAACAACATCCGCATTTTTTGAAAAGTTTAACCAAACAATTTCTAACTTTAATACGGGTTTCGCCATTATTTAATTCAATGAAACTATCGATCACGCTCGGTAAAGTCATCTCAATAAAAAGAGACAAATCGCGAGCCATTTGTTCATCTTCTACTTCATCTTTTACATATTTGGCGACAACAAAAACCACCAAATCTTTTTTCTGAGCTCCTTTGAGATTTGAAAATCCTTGAGCTAATTTCATTAATTGAATTGTAATTCTTGCTATGTTATATAAGGTTAATCCACCTTCGTTATCGGCAATTTTAACTAAATCGTTATACAATCTAGTCTTTGGGTAATCACCTGGCATTTCCACAGAGATATGAGATATACTTGTCATTTTTATTTAGTTAGAACTTTTAAGATTTGTTTGTATAACAAATTGTGATACAAAATTATGGGTCTCCAGAAATACTGTCAACAATAAAGTATGCAAAGGTCATCGCACTTGTATATGGCGTGCCATTGTTGAACGTTGCAATATCAGCTGCAGCTACATTTCTAATAAATTTTACCTCCAAAAAAGAACTTTCGCTGGATGTGTGATATCCCGATAAAGCTATAGCAGCCCCTGCTTGCTGCGCCGCCACCAGTGTCACGGGAGATCTTTGGTTTGCTGAAATAAAGCCATGAAGTACAGGAGTGTCGTATGATCTGTCAAAAGTTATTCTAAAACCGTCTCCTGCTGTAATTCCAGCGGCAGGAAGGCCGGAGAAAAGGATAACACCAGTAGTATCAGTTTCTCCGACCAATTCGATAGTTACGGTCGGTGTCGTCGCAACAGCCCAATCTCCAAGACCTGTCACAGTAACATTACCTGACGGGCCGAAAAATTGTAAATGGCTGTTTTTTGCTATGTTTAAATCCCCATCTGTTAAATTTAAAATTACATCTCCAGCAGCAGTGTTTACTAATGATATACCGGTGGGCCCAGATGTCTCTATAGTATGGTTGCTGCTATTTTGTGTTATATCACCAGTGGCAGTACTATTTATACCACCAGTGGCAGTACTATTTATATCACCAGTGGCAGTACTATTTATATCACCAAGGGTTGAAGTTGTGGTTATATTGCCCACAGCAGTTATAGATAAATCAGCAGGACATTGAATATCACAAACTTGTAAAACTCCGATGACAATTAAATCTCCTGATATCTCTATACCACCTTTAACAATTAACTCTCCACTTACTGTTAAATTTCCAATAACACCTGTTTGACAGGAAAAATCTTGCGATGCAACTAAAGAAACGCATTGTAAGTTTGCCTTTTGACATGTTGAAAGATGGTTCAACATAGCATCACTTTGGTTTAGGCGACCACTTGTATTAGCGGCGCCGAATACGAATAATCCGTTAGACATTTATTACAAGAAAATAGTTTGTATCACAAAATGTGATACAAAAATAGAATAAATTATTAATTGTGATACAAAATTATGCAGCAATACTGTCAACAATAAAGTACGCAAAACTCATCTCATTTGTATATCCCGTGCCCGTGAACGCTACAATATCAGCTTCGAGCACATCTTTAGTAAATACAAAATCAATGAATGAGACGGTACTATCCGTGTAATATCCCGATAAAGCTATACCAGCAGATGCTTGCCGCGCGGTCAGTACAGGATTGGCTGTCAGGAGGAGGACAGAGGGTGCAGAAAGCCAGGCCTGAAGAAGTCCGGACTCATAATCTCTGCTAAATTCAATTCTAAAACCATCTCCTGCTGTAATTGCCACTCCCCCTCCTGTGACAGGAAGATTGGTAATAACAATTACACCAGTAGTATCAGTTTCTCCAACCAAAGCAAAAGTCGCCGCTGCCCATCCTCCAAGACCTGCCACGTTTTGAGCGCCTATCGCTCCCAAAAATGCTAAATGGACATTTGCATCACCCGAAGTTCCAAGCCTTAAATCCCCAGCTGCTAGTTCTAAATTTACATTTCCAGTACTAGAGTTTCCTAGTTTTATACCACCAGTTCCAGATGTGTCTATAGATACATCCACAGAAGATGTGGTTATATCACCGGCGAGAGCTATTATACGCGTGTCGTTTGCGCTTTTCAATGTCAAATCATTATTAGAATCAATAGCAATATCGTCATTGTTGACAGTTGGAAATCCAGCTGTCGTTGCAATACTGATCGCGCCGCTAGCGTTGACTCCTGGTTCCGTCTTTATTCTTATGATAGATCCCGAAACTCCCGAAGATGATAAGTCGAGTGCACCATCAGCTGATATATTTGTTGCGGCGTCGCTTGATATCAGATTTTCACCACTAGAAATTGATGTGGTAGCGGTTGTAGTTACAGTAAGATTCGTGCTCCCGAGAGCAGCTGCCCCCGTAGTTCCGGTTAGTACCAGGCCGGCAGACCCTGACTCAATTTTAGCTGTCCCAGCAGCCGAATCTAGTTCAATAAGCGCAACTCCGGAGATGGCTGCGATGGAATTGCTTCCGACCAATACAACATCTTGTCCGTCTGTTCGTATCGTGGGGGCTTCCATGACAATATTAGAAACAGCTGTTATGAATAAATCATTTGGGCAAAAAATATCGCATACAGTCAGTGTACCGGCAAAAGCAATATTACCCCTTACTTGTAAATTTCCACTTACTGTTAAATCTCCGATAACAGCTGTGTTGCAAGACACATCTTCTGAAGCAACGAGACTAGTGCATTGCAACACCGATTTACCACTTACAGTAAGATCGTTTAAACCTTGCATTCTTTGTATTTGTGAGCCACTCGTGTTGGCTCCGAATAGTAAATATCCAGACATTTATTGTATAAAAAGAAAATTTGCAAATCTTATTTATAGAAAATTAAGATTTTTACTCACTTTGTCCAATCACAGTGTAATGTATTTGTGAACTTAGCGAATTTGCATTTCCATCAAGTCTTAAAATAATCGCAGTATTGCTTACTTGCTGCACCGAGATGAAAGCTTGAGGCACAGTTGCGGCGCCTCCGGCTAAAGTTGCCTGTACAACCGGAGGATTCGTAAATTGTGTGCCAAAAAATATTATAATAGTATCACCAACCGCTGCGGCAGTATCTAATTGTATTTTTCCAGCAGTATCGGTGCTTCCGTTTGTCAGAGAAGCAATACCGGTCCAACCCGCAAGATCAAGCGTGGGTACATACTTAGATCCTCCGGTATCTCTAGAATTTATATGCCCCACTGTTGTTACGCATGCTTTAACCCCATCATTCCCAGGAGCATCTGCGGCAGTTACAACCACTTCATCTTCTCTGCCGGTTATGAATATTTTTCCGGTGTCAGCCCCTATATCTATAGAAGCACCTCGTAAACTAATGTTGTTTGAGATTGTTGCTCCAAAGTTA
>Ga0209977_10000156_pt1 | contig 25594 bp, 24 predicted proteins | sample SumtaG_2_FD_183113 | JGI IMG/M metagenome (GOLD analysis project Ga0209977, IMG submission 183113) | Deep subsurface microbial communities from Indian Ocean to uncover new lineages of life (NeLLi) - Sumatra_00607 metaG (SPAdes) (version 2) | ecosystem: Environmental > Aquatic > Marine > Oceanic...
AACCCCAGCATCCCATTCCGGCCACATTGGCTTCACAACAACAGGTTTGCCGCAAATTGTTCCTTCCTGACATTCCGCTTTGCTGGCAAACAAGCCTCTTTTAGCGTCTGGGAATCCAGGATACGGACCAGTGCAAGCAACTCCTTGTTTTCCATCACATCTGTAATAAGTTTGGAGATGTGTTGGTACGGGGCAACTTCTCTCGCATTGTTCATAGTTTGAGAATCTACCAGCATGAGCGGAGGCGGGTTCTTGGACTAAATGACATCCAATACCATCCACACACTGATAACTAAAACCGCCCAAATGGGGTTGATGTTGCCCACCAGGTCCCAACTTAAGTGGAACACAATGTCCGGGGGCGCCAATTTTTTGGTTATGCTGGCTAGACTCCACGCATTTAAAATTAGGGGGACATTTCTGACCTGTGGGGCCACATGTCATCAAACTAACATGTTTGTTGTGATGCGCCGGGATCAACTCGGGGACGCAATGTCCGGGGGCACCGATTTTGCCACCTGACATGCATTTGTAACCATCTGGACAGTTCTGTCCAGTAGATCCACTGCATGGAATTAAATGCATAGGCGTTGAGGGGTTAACGCACATTTTCACACCCCCCGTATCACCACCGGAAGCGCGACAGACAAGCGGGTAATCACATGGGACACCACCCATATCACCTCCACTAGGTCTGCATGGATGTCCTAAAGTTCCGCGGTTATCATTATGAGAATTCGACATTTTCTTTATTATGAGATAAAAAATTGTAACCTTATTTTTCATAAAAGATGTCAGAGACAGAGAATTATGAAAAATTAAGCAAAAAATTGGCAGAAGCTACTTTTTTATTGCATCAAATGCGTATTAAAAATGCTCAAGATCCCCCTAAAACAAAAACGAAAAATCCGGCGGGTATAAAAAACTCAGTAACAAACAATTCGCATAATAATTGGGTTAGATCTCTAAGAAACAGTTTTTATAGATGATTTATGTCAAATTTGATACAAATCACAAAATTAATCTATGTAGATAACTAACTTAAAACTCAATTGAGATTCAAATAAATGAAACAAGTGTTGCTATACAGTAAATATTCAGAAAGTTGCCGGCAACTTCTTCAAACAATGCAAAGATTTGGAGCAAATATAGCCATGGTTTGTCTTGATAATAAAGAAGTTCGACAGAGAGTAATGAACGACAAAAGACTAAATATAACAGTAGTTCCCACACTTTTGTCCCTATATGATACTGGGGTTGTTGAAAAATACGAAGGATCAAAAGTAATGGAATTATTGTTAAGTTCATTCGAGAAAATCAATCAACAAAAACAAGTCACTATACCTGAACCACCGCAAGCACCCGCGGAACAAAAAACAATAATAGAGGAAAGTCCTGGTGATACTAATTGGGCAGAAAGAATGACCACCAAAGTAGCTAAACAAGAACCACCCGCCGTTCGTAAACCACCTGAAGCTTCGGAAAAACACACAAATATTTTAGATTTGGATGCCGAAACAAATAATACTGAAAGCCCGCCAGTTACCTTACCACCCCCTGCTAGTAATAGTCCCGAGTCTTCAGATGAAAACAACGATAGAGGTCAGGGGGAAAATTTACCTATTAAACAATCTTCTGGGGTTAGCGCATTGGCGGCTCAAATGGCAAAAGAACGAGAGTCACAGCAAGCAGCTATGCCACGTGGAGCCGAAAATAATATTCGCCCTAGTAATTAAATGAATACGATTGTGAATTTAATATTAAGAATTGTAGCTTTTGGAATAGGTTCTTTTCTATTGCTGCAATTTATCTTTGATTGTGATATACACAGTGGAGTCGGTATAGCAGCCTTGTTTGGGTGTGCTATATTAGTTGCCGTGGCTTTTTTCTGTCTTTACAAGCCAAATAAAGAAAAATGGAGAACAGCTTAAATTTTAACATCCATTAATGTTAAAATTATTGACCTACTTGGATAAGTCTTTCTTCTATCTCTGGTTTAATATCCTTTATGATTTTTAAAAACTCGTTATAAGCCGGTTCCATGGATTTTCTAGTAGCTCCCGATAAAATTACATTGCCCGAGTGAAAAACCAAAAAAGTATTGTGTTTTACTTTATTTAATTCCTTTGTTTTATCACTCGGGGATAGTATATCCAAATACTCTTCATATGTGGTCGTTTCGGTCGACCACTCAGTTTTTGAAATATCAAGAACGATAGTTTCCAATGATTCGTATATAGAAGATCCACCTCCTTCAATTGGCATTTTAATGTTACAGCCGGTGTAACCAAAACTTGTTTCAAGCAAACTTCCATAATTTGTGCTTTCATTAAAATAACAATCTAGATTCTCCCTGTTGACTTCGAAACCAAGAGAAAAATCTATGTTAGTCATAACAGTTTTAATTATCACTCTGACATGCTCTTTTTCTTTTAAAGTGTACAAAGTATGATCATCAAGATTCAAAATATGATCCCATAGATGTTTTATGCATTTAACAGCGTGTTCATGCTTTTTGATGCCTGTCATTTGAAACTTTCCATTAGCAGAAAGTTTAAAATTAACAAGTTTATCGTCAACTTTGATAACAACAGATAAAGCATTTCTGAAATATCGGTTACTACCTTTCTTTTTGGGTTTTTTAAGATCAACTCCTTTGACTTTTTCAAAAAATTTAAGGGTAATTATAGATCCAGAGGGTAAATCTTTATTTGGATCTTCAATATTCTTATGACTTCGTCGACCTCGTTTTTTGGGTATTACTGTGTAAGGAGCCACAGGCAACATATTGAAAAGTCTAGATATGTCATATACAGCATTTGACAGGCCGATGACTGTCTTGGTAGACACCGGAATTCTATCAAACTCTGGTGTAACTAATTTTTGTTTATTTTTAGACATCTTTAACTTTTCTTAAATTCGCTTTAAATTCAATTTACAAAAAAATTAGGAAAAGTTGTTTGAAAATTTTTAATAGTACCGCCATGCTCTAGATAAACCAATCTTCTTTGCCTATAGTGTCTTTCTAAAACCGGAAATTTGTCCACTAAATCAAAAATTACAGGTACACCTTCTTCTGTTCTAAATACCCTACCTAAATATTGAATAAAATATTCTTGTAAATCAGCTGCCACAATTAAAGCATCCAGTTTTGGATGGTTAAACCCAACACCCGCCTTCTGAACTGTCGCGATTAACACTCTAGAGGTAGTATCAAATTCTTTTTTCATTCCCACCAACGAAGTAACATCAATATTTTTAGCTTTCAATTTTTCAACAATTGTTTGTACATGTGACACTCTTTTGCATAAAACTAAAAAACATCTGTCAGAAAAATGCTCTATTATTTTAACAATTTTGTCATTTCTTTCATCTGATTCTGCTTGAGAATTCAACACACTATTCCAATCTAGTTTTCCCATTCTTGTTTGCTCCACTGTTGGAACGAAATTAGTTTTTACGCGATATACTAAATGTTTTCTATGCAATTTTCTAAATATAATGTCCGAACCAAAATATGCAAATAATAAATTGTCCATCCCATCTGGTCTACTCGGAGTAGCACTAAGTCCAATTGCGTATCTTGGAGAAACATAATGCAAAGAATTAGAAAGTTTTTCGGTGCCTATCAAGTGCAACTCATCAACAACTAGTGTACCTACGTGATTAAAAGTATCTCTCGGTAATTTTGGAACGTTAATTGCGTTGATAATGTAGAAATGAGCCTTTTTATCTACCTTGGTTTTAGGTTTGACTTTTTGGATAATCGCGCCATCACAAAATTTTTTAATAGATTCCTCCCATTGATCTATTAATATAACTCTACTCACGATGATTAACACTGGCATTTTAATTGTCAATGTTATATTGATTGCTGTTATAGTTTTTCCACCCCCTGTAAAAAGGGAAATTATAGTAGTACCTTTTTTATTTAGTTTTCGCAAAGCCTCTTTTTTAACTTCTTGTTGCAAAGGTCGCAACTTTCCAGAAAATTTAAGTTTTAACTGAGGAAAATCTTTTCTACTTCTGCGTTCAAGTTTAAGAGTTTTTTGTGCGAAATATAATGGTAAATATACATCATTATCTTCTATATCAAATGCGCAAACTACTTTGTCTGAGGGTCCATATTTTGTTTCTTTTGGTGTAAACTGTAAATTTCTTGCTATATTCGTTTTAAGCTCTTCGCTTAAGTTATCTAAACAAACTTTGATTGACATTTATTATATTAAATTGTTAATTTAATATCAGTTCTTTTTTATCTGGTAAACAAAATTATCGCAACAATGAAAATAGCAAAACCAGCCAAGAAATACATCCAATTTTTAGACAAAAATTCCTGTATTTGTCCATTGGAGGAACTACCACCAACAGCGGGCTTGTCAGATTTTTTAGATCCGGAATTTGGATTTTCAAAACTTTTAACATTATCACTTTGATGATAAGCAATCCATTGTGATTTATTGCCTATCAAAGAATTGTCATTGGGGCAATTTTTCAATGGCGGATTTTTACCCTTTTTAGTATCACCCCAGCCGGGTAAAACAGGTAAATCTGTTTTAGATTCTACATCTTTCAGCTCAAAAGTGACATAAATTCCACTTGTACCCGCGCCGGGTGGTGTTTCCAACGCTCCATTTGGAAGTAAACTTTGATCGTAATTTTGCCATTCGTATGAAAACTGTGAGAAAACGTTAACAGGGAACATCGCGATATTAAAATATCCATCATCGTTCCATCGTTCACTCCATGAATTTCTAACAATCCAATAAGGAATTTTAACTCCATTCAAGGTACTTACATTATATCCAACAATAACAACAGCGTGGTTACCCGCGTAAGAAGCCACATTATTATTTTCTATGTAAACATATTCACCATTAGCTAACTTTTTCCAAGACATATGGGGATTAGCCTGTAACTGAGGGTTTTTGTATTGATGTGTAGATTGTTGCAAATTCCCTGGTTTGCCGGCAATAAAATCACTCAAGACAGCGTAACATCCTATAACAGATCCTTTAGTGTGTAAATGATTCATTATTGCTTTTTGAGTAGAGGAATATGTTCCAGAATTGAAATGTTTCATGTTACGAATACTTCCATCTAACAAACCTTGTATACCTCTTTGATACAACAATGAATTTGGATCTATTGTTATGATAGAATGTTTGCCTTTGTAATAACAAGCCTGAGTGCCATAATTAGAGGTAGGAATTGAACCATCTGGGCTACCTGTTAAAAAGCTAGCAGCAGCTTGGTTAAATTTAGACGTAGATGCATCGGCGCTTACCGGCATGGAAGTTCCGTTACAAGTAACATCGTACCATGTATAATCATTGCAAGAATCAAACACTAATGGCAATCCACCACCTGCAAGAGATACAACTCCCATACGAGGATCACCACCTCCGCACCCCATATTTACAGGGTTTCCTTGAAAAGACCTAGGCCAAATAGAAGGAGCAACATTAGAGCCGACATCTTCATCATTCTCACCCGTGTTAATCATCACAGAAGTAACACTAACGCTTTCAGCAACCCCGTGGTTTAATGCTAGCAAATCTGAAGATACTCCTGCTATGGCATGTGCCCAACAACTACCACATTTTCCTTGATTTAAAACTATTGGATGGATACCCTTTTGACCATTCTTGACCGTACCATTTTTTCTTATATCCCAAGAAACCGGTAACTGAACAGCCGCGGCTGCTTGTAATGCATTCTTGTGCTTTGCAGTAATTTTTGGAACAACTGAGGTAAAAGCCACCAACGGAGCTATGTACAAAGGTCGAACTTTACTCGTATCTCCGTATTTACTAGAACCTTTTTCTATTAATGTAAATGAAGCCATTTATCTTGTTTCAAGATTATTTCTTATTAATTGTATGTAAAATCCTAGAAATAAAGCATTCGTGATATCTGACTCTTTTTTTTCATTAGCAATTTGGCTGATCAGAAAATGTTTGATTCTTAAGATTTCATCCGTTGATGAATTATTAGCTTCTAATCGAGATACAATATCTTTGAGTTTGGTTACCATAAAAGCTTTATCGCAATCATTCATTTTGTCAAAAGATTTTAAACTTTAGATAAATGGAAGCCAATTCTGCATATAATTTGCTGGAAAAATACCCAGACAGGGTGCCCATAATAATTAAATGCCATGAAAAAACTTTAGATTTGGTTCGAACAAAATTTTTGGTACCAAACAATTTTACCCTCGGAGAACTAATGGTAGTTGTACGTAGATATCTAAAAAACTTAAGACCCTCAGAAGCTTTGTATACTTTTTTTAATGGTAAAATGTATCCTCAATGTGCGATGATATCACAAATATTTGCAGTAGAACAAAAAAATTATCATTTAACAATGATCTTGTGTAAAGAATCTGTTTTTGGTTAAATTACGTAATTTAACCAAATAATTATTTTGAATTTGAGCTACAATGTAAAAATACAATTTTAAATAATGCGAGAGCAGCTGTTACAGAGAAAAACACGTCACCATCGGCTTCCGGAGCGTTAGGTAAAAATTGAGATTTTGTTAAATCATTAAAAGGACAAGTTCCTTCTTCTTTAGTTCTAAAAGATCTCCAAATTAATGCAACAATACTTAAACTTAAAATGTATCCATTAACTAACATATTTCCAAAAAGTATGCCCACTACAACAGCTATTAAAGCAAAATAATGAACTATATGAACAAAATTATCTCTCATTTCATTCTCGGGGAAACAGCAGCAAGTAACCATAAGAGCAACTTGTACCGCGAGAGATATAGCCATTATCCAAATACTTACCAGGTCTTTTTGTTTTGAATTAACCAAGAAATACAAACATATTGCAGAAAGTACAATAAATATAGCTAGGCCTATTAACATCTTTTTATAAAAAGGGGGAACCTTAAAAACAAAATCTTTTACAGAAATGAATGATTTTGAGTGTCCTATTTGTTTACAAGAAATTGAAATGGCTTTACAAACTCCATGTAATCATTACTTTTGTAAAAAGTGTTTAACTGATTGGCAAAATCAAGAAATTTCTACGGGAAGAAATCACGCGTGCCCTGTTTGCAGAGACAGTATTCAAAAAATACGAGCAGAATATAATTTATTAAATTCGAGTAGCGACAGTGATACCTCAACTAATTCAGACGAAACATCTGATATTCCTGAAATAAATCGCGTCGAGTGTCCACATAAACGTTTATTTGTCTTATTAGGCTGCTGTACGTGCAGTCTTGTCGTTACTGTTATTTTTATTTGTGTTCATTGATTTTTTACCATAATCAATACATGTTTTTGCAAGATAATACTGGCCATTCCAGAACGTTAGCAATACTTGCAAAATGACGTAAATATTAGGCTTTTTGATCAAGCTTGGTATAGCCAAAAAACAAGCTAACAAACATCCGGGAGATCTAAGCCACATACTAATCCAAGTATAAAACAGTTTTTCAGACATAGGGTTTAGTTTCCCCAATTTTACCATCCATAATAGTAAATAATCTGTAAATCCCGGCAATCCCGTCATGAAAAATAAACCAACGGTTGTAGCCCTACTTGGTTTTAAAATAGTGACAGGGGCAGCCAGACCTAACATAACGATGTGATGTACCCATTCATCACGTTTTAAATTCTTAAAAAACATGACAATATGATACAAATGAGATATTATTGCCAATTCAAATGTGTATAAAGACTTAGTGTTCCATGGAGTTTGGAAACATTTATCTATATTCGTTAAACAGTAAACAACATCTTTATATCCAAGAGCACATACCATCAAATTTGTAATTGCATGTATAAAAAACCAACGCGCGTTATGGGGGACATTTTGTTTTTTAGTTATAAACCTGTATAATAGGATAGAAGCATAATCAACTCCAAACATAAAAGCACATGCCACAATAGAGAAACTAGAAAGTATTTTCATCATTTATACTTTAGAGGAAGTCCTATAAAGTATTTTAAAAGTATTTAGAAACCGCTTCTTGAGCGAAACTGACAGTTGCGGAAACCGTTGGTAGCAGCTGCATTAGCACGAGCTAATTCTCGGTTACCCGTGAAAGGGTTGCGAGGATCTGGCTGGAAATGCTCGACATGGTGATGATGACCAGTGCTATCTCCATGATGACCGTGATGACCCTTCATTGCATTTGCTCTCATCTGACGTTGCACTTGTTGTTGTCCAAGCTCGTAAGCACCGTAAGAGCAAGTTGCTTCATTAGTACCAGGAAAACTAAAGACGCCGCCGAAGTTACCGGATTGACCCTCAGCCATTTTACGCTGTTTACGCAAAACTCCTGCATCGGTGTAGTACATGTTGTCACCGTACAACTGTGAACGAAGACCTTCATCCGACAAATTAATGTAATCGTAGTATTGAGGCCGCAGATTATTTTCGACTATAACGCGATCAGCCGCGCTGTTGCAGCCTGCTCTTTTTGTGTAAAAAGAATCGGCACACACCTGGCGACCGGCGAGATCAAAACCGGTCCAGTTTGGGCAAACCACTAAATTTGGGTTAAGGAAACGATCTGATTCACTACGTGCCGCGGAGGCTGTGTCGACTTTACAAGTTCTTGTTGACGCTTCAATTGAAATCATTGTTTTCTTATGGAGAAGAAAAATTTTTTTTATTATTGTTCAGAATCCGATGGTAAAAATTCTACCAGACTTTGAAATAATATTTCTAATATATTTTTAACACCTAGCTGGCCATCTATCACTAAATTTTTTGTTTTAAGTTCTGTGATTATTACATTGCTTAATTCTTCGGATTGCATTGAATTTAGTTTTTTCTTGATTTGAGGGTTTATTTCCCGAATAATCGCAATTTTGTCGTTGATGTTAAAACTTTTTAATCTTTTACCGCTCGGAAGACTCTTCTTTGATATTAATTTTTTGTCGTTGATTACTTTTTCTTTAGTTATTTTTTCACCTTTTTCTTTCATCTTTGTCGCCTTTTTTGCAAAAACTTTAGATAAATCTATGTTGTTATCTTTATCATAAAAAATCGATAAATCTAACAATCCTTGCTCGACGACCGTTTCCCCAGAGAATTCAATTAAAATGTACCTGACCCTTTCCTTTAGCTTATCGGAGAAAAAGGATTTTAAATCTCCTGATAGTACAGTTTCTTCGAAACACTCTAAATCAACACTTTTGTCTATTTCAACAACTGCTTTGTTTCCACACCATTTATTATCGTCTTCAGAGCGATACGCTTGCAAACTTATTTTTTGTTCTTCTTCCATAAAATTCAAATTTATTATCCATATTTTTTGGTCATCTATAGAAGTTTGTTTGATCCATCCGCTACGAGTGTATTTTGTAACTATCTCGGTTGATAACTTATCTTTCTTAGCGATCATTTGGTTCACAGCCATTTTCAAAGTGCTAAATATCATATCGCTAGAAAAAAGATCTAAAATTTGTATAATATTTCCACAGTCCTCTTTGAGAATTTCAGCTATTATAAAATTTCCCGCTTTTTCTATATATTCGGGATCTTCTTGAAGATCTAGTACAAAACCCTTATAATTTCCTTGTTGTAAGGATCCAGGTGTAAGAAATAACTTTTCTCCCGATTTCCCCAACGTCATCATAAATCCCTCGGCATTCTCCACGGGTATTTTTTCCACTATCATTTTATCGATAGCTTTTAAAATCGTAACATCCGAAATTAACATATTTGGATTCCATTCTAAACCCTTTTTAGTACCCCTTTCAGCAACTTGTTTAATAATTACTGACATGTTTGATACTGTACAAGTCCTCTTTTTTATCTCACTGGCTTTTAAAGATCTTTTCAATACCTTAATGCAAAAATTTATCGCTTGAGTATCATACCAATAATTAAAATTAGCTGTTTTTAAACATAATTCACCAGTTTCGTCTTCGCAAAACTCTAAATTATCTAATTTATTCATATCAAAATTAGAACATGTGTATTTGCAATCTTCGTAGTCACAATCTCTTGAACCGTCAACTGTACGTAAATTTCTGTTGTAAAATAAAGGACAATCAATCGCGTTTTCCTTAATTAAGTATCTAATTTTAGCTATTACTTTGTCTTTTGACACGTTGTCAATGTATTTTCTTACATCTAACGAATTCATAGCAGCCTCGTATTTTTCTGAATCAAAAAGCTTTTTGCATTCTACGTTTGGATCTGGTATGGCAGCGTATAAATAAATATCTACCCCTAAAAATTGACCCCCGGTTTTTTTGAGCCTTTCAATCAAAACATCATGAGATTTAGCCCTAATTGCTCGTCCCATAACTTGGTCTAACCCGGAATAATTCCATCCAGGTTGTAAAACATGGACTTGCTGTACATCTTTTAAGGTTATGCCTTCTCTACTAGCTTCTGTTCCAATAAGTAAAGATATTATTTCACCAAAACAGTTTTCAGGACTATTAAAAACTTTTAAAATAGCTTTTTTATCAACTTCTTTTGTAGAACCTTGGATAACAGCAAATCTTTTTCTTTTACTTGCAGAGCCTTTATTCCACGGTTTCCATCCTTGTCGTTGTAGGAATTTAACTAAAGGACCTTTCAGAAGTTTATTCTCGCTGTTTAGTACTTTTGTGACAGAGCTGACGTAGCCAAAGCTTTTCTTTTGGTTTGCGTAAGCTTTCTCAACGTTTTCAACGAATTCTCTATACTTGGCTGAGTGATCTGCGGTTCCCATGGAAGCCAAATCTATTGCTTGGAATAAACCTTTATCAACACCTTCTACCTTTTCATTTACCTTTTCGCAATACGCTTCTGTTTGTTCTGGTCCCATAAAACATGAAACCAATTTAAGGGGTTTTACCACGTTGGCAAGTTGTGATTTAACTTTTTTTGGTGTATTTTCGGGGACTACTTTACCAATAAATTTATATACAGCTCCCATAGGAGATTTCATGAAAGAGATCCTGCCTTGAAATAATTTTGCAAGCTGATCTTTTACCTCTTGGGAAGCTTCATCATCATCGTCATCTAAAAATTTCTTAAAGTTTTTTCGTAGTTTATCAAAATCAAAATCTTCAGGTGATGTTATTAATTCCATGACGCTCAAAATTTCTTTAGCTCCGTCAAACATAGGGGTTGCTGACAGAAGCAAAACCTTACAATTTTTCAATCTATTCTCTTGATTTTCAGGTTGAAACAAATCTTTTAATTTTTTATAGTAGTTTTCTTTTTCTGCTCCTGATTTTTGTGTTTGACGATGAATTTCGTCTACTATGAAAAGAGTTCCATTACCCGAATCATATTGAGATTTTATTTCGCGGGCGCTCTTTTTGTTTAAACTGTTGGCAAAAGTACCTACTGTTTCAAAAGAATATCCAACTAGTCTTTGCCTTTGTTTTCCAGAAATGCTTTTGTAAGTTTCTGGAAAACAAGTTTCAATAAGTTCCTTTTTTTGTTGATTTAATATTCCAGTGTTAGGTGCTAAGAAAACTACTTTTTTACCATATTTTCTATTTGCTTCGGCCGCTGCAAAAGCTGCACATGTTTTTCCAGTACCTGTTTCATGCATAACTAATAACCCTGTATAAGGTGTTTGTCCACTTAAAAATCTTCCAACAACTTTTTGCTGGGGGAATAAGTCTCCTTTTAAAGAAACTGGTTCAGCAGCTAATCTATTTTCATAAAATTCTTGCTTATGATATAACTCATTAGCTATATTAGGTCCAATTTCTGGATAATCTGGTATAAAATTGACGACATCCATTTTAATTTAAGTCTTCTTTTTCATTTATAAGATTTTCTTATAAATTTGACTAATCGCTATATTCGTCTTCAGAATCTGAATAAACTAATCTCCCATCATCTTCGTCGGAAGAATCTTCTTCCATCTTATCTGCTGGTTCATTGTACATTTGCCTTGCCAAATTTGGATATTTTTCAAATGCTTTTTGTTTATTCATCAGACAGAGAACTTTTTGAATTGTTTCGTTGGATGTTTTAAACTTACATGTAATTTTAGCTCTTCTCCCTGTGTTGGATAATTGTGTGGCAATGCATTCGTAATGATTTTGATTAACAGCCAGTAACAGAATGGTTTGTCTTGTATTTTTAATATAATCCAAATCGGCTGTTATATAGGGAAATTTGGTTTGACCATCAATCACGATAATATTCACATCGAACTGATCAGACAAAAAAACTAAATATTCGGTGCCAATCCATTCGCTTGGATCTGTAAAATGATCTACCAAATTTTGTAAAGCCATTTTACCGGACATGTCAAATGTTTTTGACATTAAAGAGCGATATTCTACCACAGCTTTCTCGACAGTTTCACTATCAAACTTTTTCAAAATAGATTTAACGTTTGCGGAAACTTTTTCTACAAAAATCTTAGTTTCTTGAGACGTAAAAATTTGTTTAAGTTCTTTCATATCCTTGTAAACTCCATTTTCTTTACTTTCATTTCCAAACTGGGACATATCTAGCAAATTTTCACCACAAAGATGGTAAATTAATGTCATAGATTTTTTAGAAACCACTTTGTAAATCCAAGAACGACTTTTAGATTCTTTGTATTTGTCCGGGGACTTAAAAACTTTCGATACGATCTTTTCGGTATTTCTTAACTCCTCAGTCAGGGCTAGAAAGGACGGTTCCCCTTTTTGAAGAGTTTGCCAATTCTGCATAGTCAGCTTTCTACCGATTTTACTTCTAATAGAACTAGCTCGCTGCTGTCTCTCTTGTTCCGCAACACCTCGAACTCCATCCCCATTTAAATCTCTATATTTCTTATCTACAGCTGTTAAAATAGCGTGAAAAAAACAGGAGCCATCTCCTATTGTTCCAATTCTCCATGCATTCTCAAGATAAGGAGAATCATATTTTTCAATTTTTCCCCATGATAAAACAGATGGAGAACTATAATTTTGACTTGTAAATGCCATTTTAAATTTAATTTTTGCCCTTTTAAACAAATTATGAATTCTGAGTTAAATATTGGTTCCCCACAACCTTATGATATTAATAATCAAACTTTTTTAGTATTCAAAGATGCGAATCCAAAACCTTTAGTTCCCCCAAAAGGATGCAGGGATGGATTAAACGCTGAATGCATTAAAGGCGTAAGTCTTAACGATTGTATTAAAACTTGCTCTGATAATGATGAATGCACTTTTGGTTATTTTATCGACAAAAACAATAATACAACTTGTTTACCTATATTTACAGGTTCTTATTACCCAGAAGCCAATCCTTTGTACTACGTAAAACCAAAAGACAGTTTTCCCTTGACTAAAAATGCAACTACAGCTACTTTTATTAAAAATGTATGGTTTAAACAAGGAAAATTACCCGACGAAGCAAATGCTGTTTTTATGAACGACGAAGTAAAACTGGTTGATACATGGAAAAGAGAACTGGAATTAAAGCAAGGGTTTGTTAAAATGCAACCTGTTGGTAGCAAAATTACAATTTTGTCATCTTTTATCGACGAATTAATCGACAAAGTAAACTTTGGTAATTTTTTGTCTTTCATACAAGGTGATCGCAAGAGTTCTATAGTATTAGAAGACAGTGGTCAATTGGATAAATTGTCAGGAAGTCCGCATCGTAATTGGAAACAATCTTCTGAAAGCGCTTTTCAAATTTTACCAGTAAACAAAGTTTCCAAGGATGCAATTTTAACGTATGGTGAACCTTTTGCGATTAAAATTTACGATAGATTTGTTGTAAGCGACAAAGAAACTGGGGAATTGCACTTAATACCGGCCAGTATTGGACAATGGGGTAAACATATCAATCCGCCTTATTTTAAAGACTTAAATTATCTAGCAAAATCTTTGTTACCAAACAAAGGTCTTATTTTTACATTTACACCAAGCAAACAAGTTTATTATTGTGATAAAGGAGTTTGCAAGTCTATAAATCTATCAGAAGCAAAAACATCTGGAGAAAATGCCAGGTATGACAATAAAGTTTTATATACACAACCCAATTGTTTTTATTCATGTAAATGGAATCAACAAAATGAAACTACTTCAAATTCTTTACAAGAAAAACCCAAGAAAAATTGTTCGACGATACTTATTTTGCTTTTTTCTCTTGTAGTATTAAGTTTCGTAGCTTATGTAATAAATTAAATGATATATTTAATATCATTTAACACAATCAAATCACGCATCCGGAGTGTGTGCGCGCTACACACACTCAACTTGCCAAGTTATTACTAAAAATAGAAAGAGTTTCTAGAAACACTATGTTCAACTCTACCTCTGATATAGTTTATAACGAGTAGTTGGATGTTTACCGAGCAATTAATTTGTAGTTATTTCAACGTGATATAGAAGAACTAGCTACGATAGTTGTACTTTCGCGTCAAAGATTTCTATAATTTAGGCGTCCCCAAAATGTTAATTAAATACCGGTCACAGAAGCGTCCGCTTTCGCAAACACAGTCCGTGTACAGTACTGCCATGGAAACATTTGCACTGTACCCATCGGAAAATTATTTAACAAGACAGAATCTCCCGAATTATTCTCATTGTTTCTGTGAGATCTTTTCCGAGAAAAACTAAACCACGAATCCAATACTTAGTTTCCTGGTTAATCCATCACTTTTATCAGACAAAAAGTAATAAGACACAAAGGCACTTATATATTCTATCCAGAGGTGTTTAAAAAACCATCATAAGCTATACAAGAAGCCGAATGGAGTTGCTTGACACCAAAATACAACTTTTAATACCTATTTTCATTTCTATAAATTTAATTACGCGAAAGATGTGTAACCAGTGTAAAGAGCTGCGGGCGAGCTCATTCCAGCTACATCTCCGTTTGTTGGGTTAGCTCCAGACATTCGAGAACCGGCTTGGTTAAGATTCGCATAGGCATCTGCAACCATATTAGCAGAAGTACTGGCGAATGTGGATGCATTCACTGAGGAAGGAGGAGCACCCTGTTCGACAAGGTCGGTGACGTTCATACCAGACAAGGCCGAAAGACCGCCATTGGCCGCGTCCATAGACACAAGACGAATGGTATCGTTAGCACCACCAGAACCGTTACCAATTCCAAACATGGCAGCCATAGCACCGGTGCTAAGACTATCAGCAGGTCTGGCAGATGTTTGCATGTATTGACCACACGGGGTAATAGCAAGATCACCACGAATCATATCAACTGTTCCCGGGCACCTAGCACGCTGGAGTGTCGAGTAAACCATGCGATCAGTCATGAAAGCAGCCCCAACATTTCCATCCATTGACGCAACTGGGAGTTCACTGGTAAAACTAGTACCACTCGATTCGAGCATCGAATCCTTGGACTGACCTTGAGGACCCGAAAGGGCATCAAAATCAGCTCCCACTAAATTGGACCTTCCATACCCGGCTGCGATAGTTCCAGCAGGTCCGCAACCCGCTGGGGAAGATTTTTGATGCATGTGGTGACCTTTATGGCTACCGTGGCTAGTGTAATGCTCGGCGATGTTAGCAGCTTGTTCAAAATTTTCAAAAGGCGTTGAGTTTAACCCAGCTTGTACCCCAAGACCAGGGCCTGCCAGAGCCATACGAGGTCCAGCTGATCCGATGGAGTCAGCCATCATATTGGTCGCGCCAATCACAGTTTTTGGCTGCATACTTGGCGTTGGCTGAAAGAAAACAGAGTCAGGCAAGTCGCTTAGTAAACTTTTGCCTCCCGATTTTGAATAAGAAACAGTGTGCATATTTGGTCTTAATGCCACATTAGTCCAATTTTCAACAACAGGGGAAGATTTAGAAGCCCCGGCAACATTAAGTACCAAAAGGCCTAGTGCTACAAGTCCTGCGACAGAAACTAAAATTTTAGTAGTAGTAGACATATTTTTTATCTAGAGATGAAAAATAATTTTTTTGAAAAAGTGTAAAACCCTTTTAAGATTATCGGGATCTTGGATTGCACATACCACCGCGTGTAAAACTTCTTTGGTGTTTAGGGAATCTTCTAGTTTGTTCAAGATTAGCGTTAGCTTTACGCATTAATCTCTCTTGCAGATCTGTTCTAAAATCCATTGTGTCATTTGCAAATTTTTGTTGTGCGATAGTTCTTGCATATTTGTTTTGTTTTTCAAAATATTGTGAACTGGGAATTGCCTGTGTAGAAACACTTGAAGGTATAAAATCAACCTTACTTCTGGTAATGTAGTTAGGCCGTTTATATGCATCTACATCATCGTAATAAAATCTAACCTGACCTGTTACCGGTTCAACATATGAACGATAACTAGTGCCATAACCAGTGTATCTCGGGTCGTAAATATCTGACAAATGCGTTTGTCGGTCATACGGAATTAATTGCTCTGGTTTTTCAAAAGGGACAGGTGTAATATTAGGATCATGGCCTATAAAAGTTGTACCATTTTTATCTTTTTTACAAGTCACTGGTTCAAATTGCTGTGTAAAGGAAATTCCAATATTTGAGCTTATAGGTTCAACTATTTGATTTCGAGTGTAAACCCCTGGTTGCAAAGTTGAAGTGTAAGTTTGCTTGTTGTACTCATCAAACACTGGGTCTTTGGCACACTTTCCAAAGGCTACATTACTTGGCAAATTATTATCAATTGGTTGCGTTGGGAAATAACCATCACTCATAAGCACGTCTCCGGAATAGTGATTATCACTTAAATTATATAAGTTTGTTTTTTTACTTTGATGATATGGAAAATTATAAGTTTTCTCGCCTATAGGAGTATTTGTTATTGGGGTAAAATCTCCGTTAACTGAAACATCGTTAGGATTAGTAAAATTCTCAACCACATCTTCTATGGGTGTAAAAGTATCTTGTAATAGTTCGAGATTCATATCTTTATCACCGATACACATGGTTTGACCAATATTATCGGTGCAATCATAAGTTTCTTGACTAACTAAATAACCAGATCTAGACAAATCTTGGTTTGTTGCGGTGTTAATACCGGGTCTGACAACTAAACTGTTTTCTTTCCAAGCAGACGACAGGGGTGGAGGTACTCTTACAGGAGCTACCATAGTACGTTTTGCTGGATTTCCGGCCAGATTTTGATTTACAGAAACAAAATCTGGTCCAGGATTTACTTGACTGTATATTGTCGCTATTCTAGCTGGATTGTTGCTATTTCTTGAACAATTATTAACAGTTTTATTCGCACAACCACCTACATCGAAAAATTCTACGCTATATTTTTCGGCGCACGACTTTGTAGACGAGGGTCTTTTTGACAACGGAACCCGATTAGTCGGGGATTCATAATTCTCTGTGCATTTCATATTTCTTAGAGAATAGAAAAGAATAACTGTCAATAATATTCCAACTGCCATAAATACAAGTCCATACCACCATCTTGAGTTTCTCGATAATGCCATAAAAAAACATATTAAGAGTCCTATCAACACACTTAATTTAACTATAGCATTTAATTGCTCCGAAAAACTCATACTTGGCAGTGGTATAATCTCGAAGTTACAAAAAAGTTCAGAAAATTTTTCTGTCCAAAATTTACCTTCGCATGACATTTTTAGTTATAGTGATAAAATGATTTTATAAATTATATTTTGATTCGCGTAAATGCCTCCTAAAAGATTAAGAAAAAGCAAGCATACTTTTATTCTATCTAAGATCGACGTAGAAGTGGTCGATCTTAAATACGGATTTAGTTTGTTATCGAATATAGGTGTAGATGTCGCGGCTGCGGCTGACACAACTTTAATAACAGATCTACCCGCTGTTCAAAATTCGGATATTGCACATTCATTTGTAGATGAATCAAAGAAAAATCATCGCTGTATTGTAACAATGCAAGATTTGATTGCAAATGAAAGGCTCCCTGCTTCAACAACTACTTGCTGTTGGTGGTGCAGGCATAATTTCACCACAACTCCCATTGGTTGCCCGGTTTCTTTTGTCCCGGGTAAAGTTACTAAAACTTATCATTCTGAGATAACAAAGGACAAGTATTCAATAACCGATAACATTAGTAAATTCCGCAAATCAATTCTTGAGCTATTGATGAAAGATCACGAGTCTGTTTTTCAAATAAAAGAAAACCACGAAGAATTTTTTATCATGGACGGAATATTTTGTTCATTCAACTGTTGTTTAGCGTATATTGAAGATAGTTACACCGAAAATATTTACAAAGACTCTTCTAGTTTGCTATATTGCCTTTATCAAAAAATTTTTGAGAGTGTCAATATAGAGGACGTAATTTTGAAACCAGCTCCCCACTGGAGACTTCTGCGATCTTATGGTGGAAACATGTCCATAGAAGAATTCCGTAAAAGTTTTAAGACAGTTGAATACATTGATTTGGATGATCACGTGTTTAGAATGCCTCAATGTAGAATATTAGGTCATGTTTTCGAGAAAAAATTCAAATTTTAAGGTAAGATAATAATAGAAAACATGAGCAAAGAAGTAACTACTGTCAAACTTCCAGGCATGGAAGATTTTCAAAAAATGATGAGAGGAGAATGGGACGCCGGGACAATGAAAAATGGTCAAAAAATTGATCCTAGGAATCTTATATTTCAAAATAGAGTAAAAGATGAAAGTGAATGTTCATTATGGAACGATTCGCGATGGAAAACCGCGAGAGATAATATGTCAGAAGATCAGTATCAACAATATCAAACGATAGGTAACCAATTTCATGGTTCAATTAATTACACCGACGGAACAAACACTGGTGTACCAATACCAGAACCTGCTAGAGATTCGGTTGCTCACATTATTATGGGATTGAAAAGCGGTCTTTTACCTTCAGACTTAACAGAAGAAGAAAAAGATGTGATGGAAGTTTTCCAAGGTAAAGAATGGTATAAAAATTACGGATTTGATAGCACAAGCACTGAAAAAACAGATACTAATACTAAAAATAAAACAGATACACACAGCCAATAACTACTTGATTTATCAGACTTAAGGCTTGATAAATTTTCATTCACAATAGTTTCAGGTGAAACACCAGCGCTTATATCTTTTTTGTAACTAGAAATTTGTTTGTTACAATCATTAATTGAAGTGTTTGTATGACTGGAAGGAACACAGATTTCGGCATTATTAACAGAAAAACCCTTAGGCTTTTCTTTCATGACAAATATAGGAGAAATATCAGGATTTAGCGCGTATAATCTCGAAGACCAATCAAACCCTTCTGGGGGTTTACTTTGATTAGAAATAAATGAACTGAGACCATCAGAAGTTTTTCTTCGGTGTACATATAGTGGAATAGTGCCAGGAACTGGCTTTCTGTAAGCACCAAAAACAACAGTTCCATGCACCGTTGATGTTTCTAACGAATTAACATCATAGTTATTGAAAATATATAAAAGATCTACAATGCCATACGGTGCTTCGTTTTTCCATTCCACGTTAAACATAAAAGTTTCCGGTGGTAAAGGCAATATAGAAGGAGAAAACACATAAAAAATAAATTGCAGTTCCATTCCAAATAAAGATTCGGGGAAATACCATTTTTTGTTTTGTAAAATGGGAAATTGCAATAAGGATCTTGGATTATCGTCAATTTTGTTATACAAAGCCATTGGAACTACAAAATCAGTAGCCAAATTAAATTCTACAAAAGGCATTTTCTTGTGTCAAATATTAGTTTTTAATAGAAATTCTATCAAAAGCTAAACCAATTCTTCATTGCCTGTATCAGATAAAGATCTTTCTCTATTTCTCAAACAAACGCATACTTTGAGCATGATTTTTCCTGTGATGCTTTGTATTTTAAGATAAATTGCCATATTTCCACCAATGATTGCCATTATTTCTGTTACACTCTTCTTGGTAATTTCTCTCATGAAAATATAATCGGCGAAAGCAGATGCCATACCGGACATCACCAATATCATAAAAACTTTATACACAGCTACAAAACGCCTATCGTTATCTTCTTTAATAAAATCGGATATATAAAATGGTTTTGAATGCGGATATATACTCAAAAATGGAAAATTTAACAAAATAAGCAAACTTCCAGTGAAATACAAAACTGCTATCCAAATAACATTTCTAAACATTTCGAGAAAAAACGGCAGTGAAACAAAACCAATCGCGAAAGGTAAAAGTAGTCTTTTACATTTAAAATTCATTTATTTTTCATTTAATTTTCTTTAGACGGGTGTGGTATGAGAAATTAATTGGTAATTTTCTTTAATAATTTGATAAACGGGGTTTAGATCAGCTCCCATCTGTGTAAACTCTGGTTTTATTTCACCATCTACATAAAACTTATAACAAGGAACACCATTTACTTGAAATAATTGACCCCAGTTTCCACCCACACTTGAGTCTTTATCAATATCCAAAGAAACAAAAGATACTAAATCATTAGTCAAATCACTTGACATTTGTTCAAATTGTCCAGCGGTTTGTTTACAAGGTCCACACCATTCTGCGTGGAATTTTATGACAACAATTCTTTTGTTATTGACAATTTGTTTAAGTTCATGTGCATTTTTTGGTATAAGAGTAGCACTTGAATTATGTTGGGATTGCGCGTACATTTCTTTAAAAACTGAATTCCTTAAACGTAAAATTATAATTAATGATATGACGCTTCGCAATCTTACGCCTCATGAAATTAAAATAATTTTACAGTATATGGAACCCCATAAAGGTTTGCCTAAAAAAGTAGCTGACGCTGTTAGATGTAGAATACATTCTGATATTAAGCATCAATTACAGGATATTAAAATACACCCAGAATCATTAAAAGAGTTTATGCAAACTATTAAAAAACGGGTATATAAAACTATGGTAGCAGCTGGGGAGTCTGTTGGGTTGACTATGGCACAGTCTCTTGGAGAGAAACAAACTCAAATAACTCTAAACACGTTCCACAGTGCTGGTCTTGCAAATTTAGCTGTAACCAGTGGAGTTCCCAGATTCACGGAATTATTGAACGCTACAAAAAATCCTAAAAACCGATCAATGACCGTTAAATTACACAGGGGTAACCAAACACTTGAAAGTGTTAGGCAAAGTAGCAGAAAATTTGCGTGTACTTTTTTGGGGGAAATCATAGATCAATTTGAAATTCTCGAAACCAAAATTGCCCGCAAACAAAGTTATTACAAAATTTACCATAAAATTTACGGTAAAGAATACCAACAAGCAGATTTTGCAATTAGATTGCAATTAGATCGAGAAGAATTGTTTAACAGAAACATAACGTTAGAGAATATTAGTGACGCTGTCAAAAATTCGTTTGATGATGTTATTTGCGTCATTTCTCCTCTCAAACTCGCGATAATTGATATTTATGTCACAAGTGTTGATATGGATGCAAAATCAAAAGAGCATTATCGCGATATGTTATCGAATATTAAAATTCAAGGAATTGATGATATTAAGCAAGTATTTTTTGAAAAGGATGACAATGATAAATGGATTGTGTCAACAAATGGCAGTAATTTCATTGAAATGGCTCAAGAGCCAAATGTTAATTTCTACGAACTTGTGTCTAATGATATGTGGCAGATATACGATGCTCTAGGTATAGAAGCGGCGAGAGAATTTTTGATTCACGAATATTCCAGGATTTCCGGGGATAATGGAGATTTGTCTTTACGACATACTTTATTGATTGTTGACATAATGACTCAGAGCGGAACATTAACAGCTATCTCACGATATGGAATGCAAAGAGATTTCACAGGTCCGCTTGCCAAAGCATCATTTGAAGAATCATTGCACAATTTTATGATGGCGGGTGTCAACGCTGAGAAAGAAAGTGCCAAAGGATGTAGTTCTTCGTTGATGATAGGTAAACCAATCTCCGTAGGTACCGGATGCATACAATTATTGTTTGATAACGAAAAAGCTTCCGAAAGTTTTCCAGAAGCTCAAAATGATCTGGAAGATTTACTACTATAAATCATAGACCAGTATATATCCTTAAATTGACAAATATGATAGACATATCATATTTGACGTTTTCATTTTCTAGCTATTTATTAAATGGAGGATGTACTTTATAGTAAAGTGTATAATTATGGGTTGAAATTTGATTCAAAAATTAAAGCAAATGTTGATGATTCACTCGTAAAATTATACCTATTGGCTAACACCAATTTAAATTACCCAAAACTAACCTTCCTTCTCAAAAAAGTTCCCCGTAAATTACACAAGTCTCTTTTTGTTTTAATATTTCATATTAGAAATCCTAGAGGAGGTCTTGGACAAAGAATGTTAGGTAGATATGCTTATCAGTGGCTTTTAATTAATTTTCCGGGGTTTTTTAGGGAAATATACAAGTTAATACCGACAAAAGGAAGATGGGATGATATATATTGGCTTTTTCCAAAGGCTTTAAAACTTTCTAACATTCAATTTGTACGAAAAAATTATAATAGTAAAATAACCGAAGAAACTCGGGAAATGGCTAAGAAAGTACAGAATGAAATAGTTCGATATGTTTCTAGCGTTTTTTTGGAAAATTTTTCAAATTATATGCAAGGACTACCGTACGATCGTTTTTTTATTAAATGGTTGCCAAGTGAACATAGTTCTCTGAACCGGTCTTTCCATATAGTTGCGGAATTATGCCATCAATTAAATATATCATTAGTTGATTACAGAGTAATATACGTTTCTCCTATGCGTAAAAAGTTAAATTTACCAGAATCATTAGCATGTGCAAAAGATTGGGATTGTATTAATTTCAAAAATTCTGGCAAAAAATGTCTAAAAATTATGCACAGAACGTACAGCAACAAATCTTCGACTTACAAAACATGGCGCAAAACTAATACAGAAGGTTATTTCATACAACCCGCTCTTATGATAGATTTATATTTGAAAGAATGTTTGACAAATAAAACTTTTTTAGTTCCTGATAGAGAAATAGAGTGGAATAAAACCATTAAATTAGCTCGTCAATTTTTCAACGGCGATTCTATTTGCATCGTGGATACTCGAGGAGGTATGTACATTAAAAGTAAAAATTTTACAGGACTTGGAAACTTAAAATATATATCAATAGCGCTAGGCCTTGCTGCAAATTGTTCCCACGGCAAGCAAAATTTTTCTTATACTTTTAGAAACTTACAAGGTTTCACGAGACACGATTTTTCACATCATTTACTGGATGTAGTGAACAGCTTTCGCTCACAATTTTGTGATTATCCAAAAATTAAAGATATTTTTTCTTTCATAAATATCACCTTTAAAGAAAACATCCCCGAAACAGTAATTTTTGTTGGGGCGGAAAAACCTGTATTACCCAAGGAAAAAATAGAGGGAAATTTTACCTTAATTTGGTGGTATATTACTTCAAAAACAGTTTCTTTTGAAAAACAAGACAACGTAATACTAATATCAGGATGCACAAGAGATATATATAACTATTTGATGTATTATGGAAATTACAACTTACACACAAGTGTTTCTATGATCATCAATTGAGTACTTACAGCTAATATTTTTAACAGTACTTTGGATTAAATCTCAGATTCTCTGTGAATATAATAGTGCCTCAGCAAATACCAGAACGGCACAACGTTGACGACAAGCATTGTGAGAAATTCTTGAAATCACACGATTACCACAATATGTTTTAAAACTGATCTTATCACATGCAAACTTTAATTGTAGAATTAAAGTTATGGGAATTAAACATTTTTGGATTTGGTTTCGTGAAAACTGCGCAGACAGTATAGAAACTATGAATAAAAAAGATGCAAGAATATACAACCTTTTGAAATTAAAAGGGGCGGAATATATCGATACTTTAGCGATAGATATGAATGGTATTTTTCACGATGCCGCACAACGATGTTATAAATACGGAAAGTGCGCGCCATTCAAAAAAAGGTTACTAAAACCTAAAGCAAAACCTTGGGTAATTGAAAATAAATTTTTTGAAATGGTAGCCGAAACAATTGAATTTTATAGAAATATGGTCAGACCGACCAAAAAATTATTGTTGTGTGTTGATGGAGTAGCTGGAGCGGCTAAAATGAGTCAGCAAAGACAAAGGAGATTTAGAAACTCCGACACAAAAGGAATGCCTTTCAATCCAAATTCATTGACACCTGGGACTGAAATCATGGATAAATTAACATATTATCTAGATTGGTATTTCAAAACGCAAATAACTTGTAATCCTGAATGGCACAATCTGGAAATTATTTTTTCGAATGAAAAAGTTCCGGGAGAAGGAGAACATAAAATCGTTAGATATCTTCGAAATGAAAAAGAAACGGGAGAAAAAGTTTGTATTCATGGAATGGATGCAGATTTGATAATGCTTGGTTTAGCTGTCCCGGTAGAAAAGGTTTACATTCTACGAGACGATTCTTTTAATGAAGATGTTATACATTTTGTTGATTTATGTCACGCGAGGCGTCTGATAAGCGCTAGAATGAGTTCAACTCCAGACCTAGCCATTCAAGAAGGTACCAGAACAAGTTCCAAGAGGGTAATTAAAGATTTTGTTCTTATGTGTTATACCGTAGGCAATGATTTTTTACCTCAAATACCCGGTATAGAAATTCTACAAGGCGGTATAGATAGTTTATTGAGTTCTTACTCTGACATTGAAGAAGAATTCGGATATCTTACGCGAAGTCATAGTAATCGAGAATATATAAGACGAAATTCTTTTCAAGTGTTTTTAGAATACGTTTCAGAACTGGAAAAACCTATGCTTGAAATTAAAATTTCAAAGTTATCACAGTTTTTCCCTGATCCGATATTGGAATCCGCTCTATCTGGCCCAGATGGAATTAAAATATTAGATATGGAAGCTTATAAAAATTCTTATTATAACGCTAAATTTCCAGGTATATCTGTTGAGGAAATTTGTCATCAATACATCAGAGGATTACAATGGGTTTTGCTTTATTACACATCAGGTATACCTTCGTGGAGTTGGTTTTATCCATGGGATTACTCTCCATTTATATCAGATGTTTGCAAGTATTTTGAAACTTACAAGGCAAAAAAATACGCTAATGATCAACCGTTGTTGCCATTTCAACAATTAATAACTGTTTTGCCACCGGAAAGTAATAATTTAATTATTCCTGAACTTCGACATCTTGTTTCAAGAGAGAACCCGATTCTAAAAGAATATTTCCCTAAAGAAATTGTTGTAGATTTAGCTGGAAAACGTCGAGAGTGGGAAGGAATAGCTCGTATCCCAAAAGTTAATTATAAAATATTTATGAGAGAATACGATGCAATAACTCTTCCCAAAAATAGAGATACTAGAAGAAATATACCAGGAAAAGCATTTAAATATGTAAAATCAAACGACTCTTTCACTCAAAAATCTCCATGGGGTAGAGCAACTTTTAATGTGTCAAGAATGTTTTGCAGCTTTTAAAAAAAAGTTTGTTCAATAAAGAATCATGATACAATATCCCAAACAAGAACATACCACATTGCCTTCAGTGGAAATGTGGGGGACAAACATGAATATTTTGAAAGATCCTCCAAAAGCTCTATTTACTCGTAGAATAGACAAAGTTGGCTCAACGCAGGAAATAACCAGAATGATTGGCGAAGATTCAGGAGATCGTATTTGTGAAATGATCAAAGTGTATCCTCGTGGTATAAATCCAATGGTTTCTGTTTCTTATTCTAATTACGGAACTAACGGTGGA
>Ga0209977_10000157_pt1 | contig 25555 bp, 18 predicted proteins | sample SumtaG_2_FD_183113 | JGI IMG/M metagenome (GOLD analysis project Ga0209977, IMG submission 183113) | Deep subsurface microbial communities from Indian Ocean to uncover new lineages of life (NeLLi) - Sumatra_00607 metaG (SPAdes) (version 2) | ecosystem: Environmental > Aquatic > Marine > Oceanic...
GTAACAAACACAACCGGTTCACGGTCAACAAAGGGTTGTCGCTTATTTTGACAACCATCCTGGTGGTCGCCTCATTCCTGGTTATTCCAGGAAATTTAAAAGGTTACTCAGGCGAAACCGAAGAACTGTATTTCTGTATACTCCATACCAACGATATGCATTCCGAGCTCATACCCCATTCGCCGGCAGTAGACTACCGCCCCGGAGAAGAAAACGCTGCCATAGGAGGGTTCGCCCGGCTGGCTACTGCCGTGGACGAAATCCGAGATAGCAAAAGGAAGGAAGGTGAACCGGTCCTTCTCTTTGACGCCGGTGACTTCTTGGGAGGTGCTCCTTTCGCCTGGCTGGCTCTCAATGGTTTTGCTGCAGAGCTTACCATGATGCAGAAGATGGGATACGACGCTGTAACCATCGGCAACCATGAGTACGATTATGGCACTGACGTCCTGGCGCAGTATCTTTTACAGGCAGGATACCCTGAAGCTCATCAAAAGACACTGGTACTGGCATCCAACACAGAGGCGCCATCAGACCATCCACTGGCTGCCCAGAGTCTCTACAGGAACACCGGCATGTTTGAGCTGGAAAATGGCCTGAAGGTGGGAGTCTTTGGCATTGTAGGTAAAAATGCCGTCCCGGTAATGGGTGATAGCGGAGACGTGCAGTTCTTGGACCAGCACCAGGCAGCCCGCCGGGCTGTAGATGAGCTGAAGGAACAGGGTGCCGATGTCATCGTGGCTATCAGTCACTCCGGCGTGGGTGGGGACCGGGAACTGGCACAAGAGGTGCCGGGGATCGACATAATCGTAGGCGGCCACTGTCATACCGCACTGTTTGAGCCGGTCTTACAGGGCACTACAATTATTGTCCAGGCTGGTTCCCTGGGAACGTATCTGGGGCAATTGGAACTGGCGTACAACCCCGCCACCGGCGAGGTACGGGTGTGCAACGAAGAAAACGACCATCCCTTTCTTTTTCCCATTGACGACAGCTTTACCTGCGATCCAGAAATCGATGCCTTGGTCCAGGAATATACCCTCATCTTGAACGCCTACGTCGGGGAAGTGACCGACGGCGAATTTGATAATGTCATGAGTACGGTAGCCAGGTCTGATTTTGTCCTATCCAACCTTCCGACCCTTAGTGAAACTGCGCTCGGCAACTTCGTTACCGACGCCATGCGCTTTGCTGCTCAGGAGGTTACCGGCATGAGAGTCGACATAGCTAGTCAGGCCAACGGCAACATCCGCAAGAGCATCTTTCCCGGCGCCACGGAGCACTCTGCAGGAAACATTTCTTTCTATGAGATTCTGGAGGCTACAGGTGTGGGAAGCGGACTCGACGGCTACCCGGGTTGCCCGATTGCGTCTGTCTATCTCATCGGAGAAGAAGTGCGCCGTGTGCTGGAAATAACCATATTGTTGCAGGAATTTATTGGAGATTCTTATTTTCTACAGTTTTCCGGCCTGCGGTACAGCTACAACCCCGTTAACGCAGTGCTCCTGACAGTGCCTTTCGTAAACCTGCCTATTCCCACGACCCGTGCGGTTACCAGTGCCGAGCTTTACACAGGGGATGGGGTTCAACCTGTCAACAGTGACGAGTACATCCCCTTGAAGCGTGGAGACGAAGAGTTGTACAACCTGGTCACCGACGCCTACCTCCTGCTCTTCCTCCCACTGGTGACAGATATGCTGCCCCAGCTTGAGATAGTCCCTAAAAACGCCGATGGAGAGCCGGTACCGCTGGACAGAATAGACGAACTGATAATACGTCATGACGATGGGAGAGAGCTTAAAGTATGGGAAGCTGTGGTGATTTACGCCGCAGCCCAGCTAACTGGAGAGGGTGGGGTACCGCAGATCCCCGATTATTATGCAGGTGTTGGCGGGCGCATCACCAAAGTCTGGACATTCCCTCTGTTAGGGTGGCTTATCTTAATACTGGCAGTTATGTTGGCTGCCATAATATACCTGGTCTTCCGCAGGAGAAAGCACAAAGAATTCCGGGAACACCATACTAATTAGACTACTACAAATCAGGTGTTATGTCCCCAGAACACCCCATGCTGTTGCTGTGATACCTCAGGCTCCCACACAACATCACATGTGTCCATTTTGCTGGACGATATTCGTTAGATTAAGTACACCAGTTTGACACGCTCCAGACGCAGACCTATAATCTTGACATTTTCTTTGTAGCGAGGAGGGTGCCGTGTCAGGTGAAGAGAACAAAGACTTGGTGCACCGGGAAATCGAGGACAAGGCGGGTAGAATCGCTGGTTTCCTGGAGAATACCGTTCTACGGGCGCTAGAGCACAATCTATGGGAACTGTGGTCCTGGTTTGGTCGGGGGCCTGGCTGTGCGCTCCATGATGAGGGCGATGCACTTTGGTTTGACACACCGATCCCTACTCTGCCTTACAACGGCGTCCTGCGGTTTGCCGTAACTAGTGCTGTTGATCGCCGAATCGATTCTATAATAGAGCATTACCAGCGGCGCCGAGTGGCATTCCTTTGGGTGGTTCACCCCTCATCGCTCCCGAGCGACCTCGGCGAGCGGTTGCATAAACGGGGTCTTGCAGAGGTTGAAGTCTGTTCTGGGATGGCGGTCAATCTGGCTGATTTGCCTGACCCGCCGTCAGCGCCCGAAGGCTTTGAGATTCATGAAGTGGACGATGAGATGGCTACGAATCGTCTGATCGAATTCGCTGCCTGGCGTTGGCACGTGCCAGCAGAAGCCCAACCTCATCTCAGTGCGTACAACCAGGTGCTCTGTATTGGTACGCCCTCGGCAAAAATACGATGCTGGATGGCGTGGCATGAGGGAGTTCCTGTATCCAAGGTGGTTCTACACTGCGCCGCCGGAGCAGCGGGTATCTACGCTGTCGCGACAAAGCCGGAGGCGCGCGGACAGGGCCTGGCCAGCATCTTGACACTTGAGGCCTTGCGGACGGCACGTCAGGCCTGGTATCAGTTGGGTGTATTGCACTCAACACCTATGGCACAGAAGCTGTATACCGCGCTCGGCTTCCACGATGTGGCACCGTTCAGGCTTTTTGCCTCGGAAACGATTCATCTGTAGTGCGCAACAAACATCCGTTTCGTGTGATTTCAACGAATTCCAGGGACACCATACCAATGAGGTCTACTACAAATCAGGTGTTATGCCCCCAGAATACCTTAATTGAGTCCCAGAGCATCTCGTAGGTTGTCTTCAATGCTTTTCATATTTGACAGAGGTATTATCCAAGCTTCTTTGCTATCATATACTGCTTTATCAACCTTACGATTCATATCGCAACTGGGGGGGAAGGGACCAAGCCCCCAGCCAATCAGTTATAAGATGATCGCCCACCAATATCCGGTCTGTCCAGCTAGTGATTGCTGCAATTGGGTAACGGGCTTCACCGCTGTCAATCAGGCGCGGGCGGGTCTGCAGGCACGACCTTCGGTATGGGCTCGGCGCCCGGCGCATTATCCCAGATGCCGCTGCGCTTCTGTAACTGGTACTCACGGTAAAGCCAGAACCCAGCGATAGCGGTACCGCAGACATCTGCTATGGGGATAGACAACCAGACGCCGTTCAGCCCCATGAAGCGGGGCAGGATGAGAATTGCAGGGATGAAAAAAACCAACTCACGCACCAGTGAAAGAAAAATGGCTGTCCACCCTTTGGATAGTCCCTGAAAGGTGGTAATGAACATAATGGCCGGACCCATCAGAATTAGGGTTGAAATGAGAATGCGCATTCCTGGCACGGCAATGGCCAGCAGTTTAGGGTCACTATTGAAAATAGCGATTGCCTGTGGAACGAAGATCTCCAGAATGATAGTGGCAATACCCAACATCACCACCAGAGCAACGGAGGCTAGCTTGACAGCTGACCACAGCCGTTTCCAGAGGCGTGCCCCCAGGCAGAAGCCAACAATTGGTAGAAGACCATGAGCAACACCGATAATGGGCATAAACGCGAGGTCGATAACACGTATCCCGATTCCCAGGGCTGCCAGCGTTATTGAACCGAAACCGGCTACAATCCGGTTGAATAAGATGAAAACTATTGTTTCCGTCAGTTCCATCAAAATCGATGGCAAGCCCACACGGTAGATCTGCGTTATGATAGAAAGATTAGGTCTGAGGTGATGCAGCTTCAACCTGTAGACAGATCTTCCGCCGACCAGATAGTAGAAACTAAGTGCGGCAGCGATTCCCCCAGTTATCGTTGTCGCCAACCCAGCCCCACCGATACCCATCTCCGGGAAAGGCCCCCAACCAAAGATAAAGAATGGGTCGAGGATGGCATTGAGCACAGCGCCAACAATAGTGAAAATCATCGGCTTAACGGCATCCCCAGCCGCATGGAAAACGTTGCGTGACATGAGTCGAAAAAGAATAAACAGCATTCCCCAGCCTATGAAAACGAGGTACTCCACCGTCAGGGCTACAATGTCCGGTGTAGCCCCAAGTAGAATGGCTACCGGCCTGGCAAAGAAGACGCTGATAACGGTGAAAATAACACCAAATACAGCAGTCAGTGGAAAGATCTGACCAGCAACCTGGTTGGTTGCCTCGATGTTTCCTTCACCGAAACGCCGCGATGCCAGGGCGTTGGCGCCAACACCTGTTCCAACACCGATGGAGACTACGGCAATATAAAACGGAAAGGTAATGGTTACAGCGGCAATCGCCTGATAGCTGAGCTGACCCAGCCAGAATGTGTCAGCTAGGTGATAGAGAGAGATGGTTACCATTGAGGCAATGCTGGGCGCACTCAGGCGGAGGAGTAGCTTGCTTAGCCGCTCTGTACCAAGACGTGCGGTAGTCTCCTGAAGCTCATCAGGTTTATCCGTCTTCATTATCCTTACGGCTAACCATAGCTATGCAGTCCATGATTATTTGGCACAGGAAACTGATGGGGGTATAATCCGTGTGAAGATACAGATGCTTTCCAGTACTCCGGTGTTTATGCGTTATTTTACCCCTGCGCTTGGGAGTACCGCAAGTCGTCCACCCACAATTTGTATCTATGTTTACTAAATCTATTAAGCTAGTATTACAACAGTACGAGTTGTATCGAATTGTGTTATATTCATGATCAGACCGAGCCTGAGATATATCAAAGTTCAGAGCGTCTTGATTGGTAACCGCAGATTGTATAGGCAGAAAGGAAGCTTATGAGAGTCATTGGATTGATCGGAGGTATGAGCTGGAATTCTACATTAGAGTACTATCGAATCATCAATGAGTCATTTGCCATCAGGCTAGGTGGTCTTCACTCGGCTCCCCTGGTTCTTTATAACTTAGATTTTAATGAGATTCAAAGGGCTCAGCATGAAGACCGCTGGGATGACATGGCCAATATTCTTGTCGATGCGGGTAATGCTGTTAAGCGAGCTGGTGCTGACTTCTTAATAATCTGCACAAACACCATGCATAAAGTTGCTGATGACGTAGAGGAGAAAGTTGGCTTGCCACTGCTTCACATTACTGATGTAACTGGCGATGCCATCAAGGAACGGGGGCTGCACCGAATAGGCCTACTGGGAACAAGGTTTGTAATGAAAGAATCTTTCTATCAGGAGAGGCTTCGGGACCGCTTTGCTATCGAGGTGATTGTGCCTGGGGAAGATGATATAGATACTATTCATCAAATTATTTACCATGAACTCTGTGAGAGCAAGGTTAATGCGTCTTCCCGCTGTGTTTGTGCCAACATTGTCAGTAAATTGGTTAATAATGGCGCTGAGGGTATTGTGCTTGGATGCACGGAACTCCCCTTGCTCATCCAGCCTGGTGACATAAATGTTCCAATATTTGATACTACTCAGCTCCATGCGGAAGCCGCGGTCAACCTGGCGCTCGCTGAAATTTAGAACTTCTGTCCCTATTGGTATGTCGCTGCATATTTCTTCGGGCGTTGAATGGCAGGGTGGATTTTGTGATACACCAAATCAGGATTGCGCAATCCTTGACATATAATAATTAAAGGAACATCCTTCCAATCAAATGTACCGTGCGTGATGTATTATGACCTATAACACTAATCGCAGAAGACGCATATTGGAGACTGGCTCAACGTCTTCGCCTCCGTCTGAACAACGACGTACACCACAATAAACCAATTACGATGAAAAAAAGGTACGGCCGGTAGGTGGTCCCCTTGCCGATTCCGGTAACCGCCGTCGCTGGGGTGGGAGGTGGTGTTAACGGCGCTGCTGTTTCGGCAGGTATTTCGTAAGCAGGTATCTCGGCAGAAATTTCATAGGCAGCTATCTTGTCATTGAGGTACTGTTTGGGTACCCAACCCAGGGGGTTGTTTTTGCCGGTAGCCTCCACCCAGACCCATCCCGGCTCACCTTCCAGCTCGAAAACGGCGGTTGCCTTTTCATATTCAGGTAAATAAACCAATACCGAAGTGTGCTCCGGGACAAGCACTATAGCAGAGCGAAACCCGGCGGCTCTATACATAACCGCCAGTAATACCGCCATATCTTCACAATCAGCATACCCAATTCCATCCTCGACAATAGCTGTAGCCAGCTCGTCGGCATTCTGGGCAAACTCTTCATTTCCATTTTGGTCTATGTCAGGGGTATATTCCACCCCGTCACGAACAAAATGAAATACCGCCTCTGCCCTCCGTACCGGGTCTGGATATTCATTGGCAATCTGCTCACCCAGGCTATAGGCTGCGTTAGCCTGGTCCCCCAGGCTCTGGAAGGCTATCGCCGGACGAAACCCTGTGTCAGTTATTTGATAAAAACCGTCTTCACCGAAGGCCCTGGTCCTACATATCTCCCAGTCATCAAAAGTATCTCCGTCTCTCTCGTAGAAACCTTCAGACAGAAATGCTGAGGCGTAACCAGCAGTCGCCACCGCAACTAGTAGGGCAACTATTAGACCCAGTAAAACCCTGGCTCTCTTCATAACGGTCCGGTCAGTGCCGCATGCAGTATTAAGCCAAAGAAGACAAGATAACCAAAGATATGCAGTCCTGCAGCCACGGGGCTATCGGTAATACTGCCAAACGGTATTTTAGGCGTTAGCTTGTTCAAGATATAGAATAGGGCTACTCCAAGCAGTAAGCTTATCGCAAAGCTCAAAGCCAGTAACCCCCACGTCCTGAAATCGAAGATGTACCACACTATTGGAGCTGTGACCGCAGTTAGTGCGGTAATAGCGCCGTGGATAACAAGACCAATCAGGATGAAGAAGCCGGCTATGAACAACCCGGTAGCCACCGGGCTCTCACCTATGCGCTCGCGATAAGGGACATGAGGGATAAGCGCATCCAGCGCTCTGACTCCAAGCCATGCCAGAAGAGCAGAGACAAAAACCAGCAACACAACCTTAGCTAACCATATCAAAGCAATTACCCAGAAAGGGACGCCTAAACCTAACTCTGGCATATTAGTACCTCCTTATTGTCCATTTTCGATTAATGGTAATGACATAACATGAGTTTCAATAGCGGCCGCTGGTTATGTAAAGTCTACAAAAGCAGTGCATTTTTTGCGGAATTATGGGACATTTCATAGTTCCGAGTACCACCCGCCTACAGCGCTATTCTATTATAAGTGTAGCATTTTCTTGTCTCGAATGTGAATTCCAGGGATACCATACCAATCAGGCCTGCTGCAAATCAGGCATTATGTCCCCGGAATCTAACCGTTGTATAATAGGTACAAGTAATTCTGGCGTGAGGAAACCTACGGAAGTACAAATCACCAGACGGGAGGGTTAAATTTATGAAAGTAGCAATCATTGGAGCAAGCGGTCAGATTGGAGCATTCATTCGCGATGAAGCACTGGCGCGGGATCATCAGGTAACTGCGATTGTGCGCAATCCTGAGAAAATAACTGTGCGGAACCCGCATCTTACCGTTGTGAAAGCGGACATTCTTAAAGATAAGGTCGATGAACTCGTGAAAGGTCATGACGCGGTTATAAGTGCCTACAATCCCGGCTGGAGCAATCCAAGTATTTACGATGAGCAAATCAAGGGTTATAAGGCGATTATCAGCGGTGTCAAGAAGTCGGGAATCAAAAGATTGCTGGTTGTCGGCGGGGCTGGAACTCTTGAAGTCGCCCCTGGCGTGCAGCTTTTGGATACGGTGAGTTTCCCGGAGCAGGTGAAAAAAGGAGTGCTGGCAACCAGGGAAACACTTTACATGTTAAGAAAAGAAAATGAACTTGAGTGGACATTCTTAAGCCCGCCAGCCTCAATCGCCGCCAAAGAGCGGACGGGGCACTACCGTGTTGGGAAAGACCAACTTCTTAAGAACGAAGAAGGCGAAAGCAAAATCTCCACGCAGGACTACGCCGTTGCCATGCTCGATGAACTTGAGCACCCGCAACATATTCGCGAAAGATTCACTGTCGCCTACTGAATTCCTGGGACACCATACCAATCAGGCCTGCTATAAATCAGGTAGTATATCCCCGGAATACCTGGCTAATTCGGAGTATATTAGGTTGAAAAACCAAAGCACAGGTATATATACTTTTCACAGCATAATAATTAAGCAGGAGGTATATAAGCATGCCAGTTATCCGTACGCCAGATGAACGTTTTTCCAAATTGCCCGATTTCTCTTTTGCCCCACACTATATTGAGGTTAACGGATTGCGCATACATTATGTGGATGAAGGCAAAGGGGAGACCATACTCTGTTTGCATGGCGAACCCTCATGGTCATTTCTATACCGTAAAATGATTACCGCCATGTCAAAAAAGCACCGTGTTATAGCTATGGACTTTGTCGGCTTTGGCCGGTCTGATAAGTTCACCGAGCGGGAGGCATATACCTTTAAGATGCATCTGGATACGCTGATGGGCTTCATGAAGGCGATGGACCTTGAGCAGGTAACTGTTGTGGTGCAGGACTGGGGTGGGTTAATAGGTCTGGCTGCGGTCGCTCATATGCCGGAACGTTTTGCCAGGCTGGTTATCATGAATACCGGCTTGCCCACAGGTAAGGGAAAGCCCAGTGAAGCTTTCCTGGCATGGCGTAGTTATGCTGAGACTCATCCTGATTTGGAGGTCGGGCAATCGATACTTGGTGGTATGGCCCACCCTGAAAAGCTTACGAAGGAAATCGTCGCCGCTTATGAAGCGCCTTTTCCAGACGTTGCATACAAGGCTGGGGCTGCCGTGTGGCCGCTACTCGTTCCCATCAGCCCTGATGAATCTGCCTCTGCCGAAATGCGGCACGCTCGGGAAGTCCTGTCAAGGTGGGACAAGCCAGCCCTGGTCATGTTTTCAGATAAAGACCCTATTACAGGTGGCGGTGACAAGTTCTTTCGCTCTCTTATACCTGCAGCCAAAGACCAGCCGGAGATTATAATCAAGGACGCCGGTCATTTTCTTCAGGAAGAGAAGGGTGAGGAAATATCTCAGCATATACTGGACTTCATAAAAAGAACACCCGTTGCCTAGTATTTCGGCAGGTCTTGTAGGCTAGGCGAGTTCCAGGGACACCGTATCAGTTAGGCATTATGTCCCTTGAATTCCATGCTGTACACCGCAAAACATCCTGGCGGACGTTTTGGTCCTCCCTTTTAGCTTTCCTTTGTCACACTGAGTTGTTTCCGGTCTATTTGGCCTGACCTGGTCTTGGGCAGGCTGTCAACAAACTTGATTTGTTTGGGCACTTTATAATCAGATAAACTCTGGCGGCAAAAATTGCGTATTTCGTCCACTGTAGCACTTTGTCCTTCCTTAAGCACTATAAAAGCTGTGGGTATTTGCCCTTTGTAATCATCAAGGACACCGACACAGGCTGTTTCGGCTACCGCGGGGTGCCTCAGGAGAACTTCTTCAACTGCCGCGGGGAGAATTTTAACTCCCCCCGAGGGCACTATAATAGATGATGTCTTTTCTATGAACTCCAGGTAGCCGTCCTCATCCAACTTGACCAGGTCGCCAGTATGAAACCAACCATCTTTGAGGACCTGGGCTGTGAGTTCAGGCGACTTGTAATATTCTTTCATCATCCAGGGAGCTCGGGCAACAGCTTCCCCTACGCTGCCCCGGGGTACTTCCCTGCCGTTTTTATTCAGCACTCTAAGCTCAGCCAGAGGCCTCCCTGCCGTACCTAATTTACGGTCACGAATAGCACCTATAGTGACGATTATTAACTCCGTGAGCCCGTATATTTCGCACACAGTCAAGTGAAACTTTTTCTCAAGCATTTCCATAAAAAGGGCTGAGGATTTTGCTCCGGCAGAAAGCACGCTCCTTAACGAACTAAGGTCATAGCTCTTAGTCGTCTCTTCGTCTATCAGGGCCAGGCCATTAAAGCTAGCCGGCACGCCTATAAGCATGGTTGCTTTTTCTTGCTCTACGGTGTCCAGCAGACTCTTGGAACTGAAATGAGGAAGGATTGCTATGGTGGCTCCCATCTTAATGGGCATGAGAACAACCAACCCAAATCCAAGAAGATAATTAAAAGGGAGCAGACCTAAAACAACATCGTCTCTCTCCAGTTCTAATTTTTCCACCACTATGGGCAGAATTGACATGAACGACGCGTGAGTATGCACTACGCCCTTGTTCTTCCCCAGCACGCCCAGGGTGTAAAAAAGGATGGCTTCATCCTCGTCCTTTATATCGACAGAGGGCGATGCAGGGGAGCTATTGGCCACCATCCCTTTGTAGGGGTCTGTATCAACTTCAAGAACCTGGTTCAGCGGGGGGATATTGGGCAAAATTGAAGACAGCACGGGAGAGAATCTTTCTTCGGTAATCAGGATTTTGGGATCGGATTCACGGAATTGAGGCTCAAGTTCGGGCGCCTTAGCCCCGGCATCAAGGAGCACGCTGGCAGCTCCAGCTTTAAGCGCTCCAAAGCAATTTATGACCCACTCAGGGGTACGGGACATTAGAATGGCTACGTGGTCGCCCTTCTTTGTTCCCAGACTGATAAGGGCGTTGGCTATCTTGTTGGAAGTCTCATCCAATTCGCGGTAGCTAACTCTGCGAGAGCCAAGGACGATGGCCGTATTCTGTGGCACCTCGCTGGCAGTTTTTTCTAGCATCTGCTTGAGATTCATTGTCTCCTCCAGCACTTGATGAATTTAAAGTAAGATTATGAGCCAATTTCTTATTTCTTGTCAATGGAATTCCGGGGACACCGTACCAATCAGGCCTATTACAAATAAGGCATTATGCCCCCGGAATACCACTTTCGGTGAGCGGAAAGTTGACAGCACCATGTCAGCCGTCTAAAGTGTAAAGTTGGGGCACGTTCACCCACTTGCTCTCAGCGTCTATGGAACCAGGATACGTTACGCTATACTACTCTGGCGAATTGGAGTGTCGTGCGCAAGCACTTGAGGCTCGCTTAGCCTCCTGCGATATCTGCCCTAGGGAGTGTCGGGTCAATAGGTTACAAAACGAACTGGGCTATTGCCATTCCGGGCGTCTGCCCATAGTCTCGGCGGTCTGCGCTCATCGAGGTGAGGAGCCGGCTATTTCAGGGACCAGAGGGTCAGGGACGGTTTTCTTAGGCAATTGCAATATGAGCTGCGTTTATTGTCAGAACTACCAGATAAGCCAGAACTGGAATAAGCAAAAATCAAATGAAATGGACTGCCACACCCTGGCTGAAAGGATGCTCTACCTTCAGGATGGACTGGGCTGCCACAATATCAATTTCGTTTCGCCATCCCATTTTGTTCCCCAACTCCTGCGGGCAGTTGTGGAAGCGGTGCCCATGGGGCTGCGAGTGCCGCTGGTTTACAACAGTAATGGCTATGATTCTATCGCTTCCCTGAAAGAGATTGACGGTGTCATAAATATCTACTTGCCTGATTTGAGATATGCCTCTGACAGATGGGCTAAGAAGTTCTCGCATGCCCCGTACTATGTAGCACGGGCCCGTCAGGCTATTAAAGAGATGTATCGACAAGTTGGAGACCTGGTAGTAGATAAATCTGACCTGGCACAAAAAGGATTGATAGTACGCCATCTTATTCTGCCCAACGGGCTGGCAGACAGTGAGGAATCGCTAACCTGGCTTGTTCGGGAGCTTTCTCCCACGGTGACGGTTAGCATTATGTCTCAATACATGCCGATGCACAGGGCGTCGCGAGTACCACTACTTTCTCGGAAGATTACAATTGATGAGCATGAAACGGTTCTCAAGCTAATAACCGACCTGGGAATAGAAAACGGCTGGGTGCAGGAAATGGGAGCAGCAGAGGAGTATCTCCCTGATTTTGAACGGGAAGATCACCCTTTCTCCCCGGCGAACTACCAGGACGTCATACCAATCAGGCCTGCTACAAATTAAGTATTATGTCCCCAGAATACCACTTGCAAATATTTTTAATTCGCGGTAAAAATAATATTAATTTGCATGAGCATGCATTGGCTGAATAGATTATAGGTCAAAACATTAAAGGAGGTATCAATAACAATGGCAAAAAAAGAGTCAAAAGCATCAGAAGCGCCGCCGACCCCGCCTGCGTATCCCGTTACTTTGACAATCGATTACCCGGACAGATCTCTTAATCGGTTAACCACGTTCTTCAGGATCTTCACAGTAATTCCAATCGCTATTATTGCGGTTTTGGTAAGTGGTGGGAGCTTTGATCCGAGTACAACGAATAGTTGGACCTGGCTATATGCTGCGGGAGGTACCTTGTTTCTACCAGTCTTACTCATGATCCTTTTCCGGCAGAAGTACCCCAGGTGGTGGTTTGATTGGAATATAGCATTGACTAAGTTCAGCACACGTGTTTGCACTTATATTGGTCTGCTTACAGATGTGTACCCATCAACTGACGAAGAACAGGTGGTTCACATTGAGATCCCATATCCAGACGTCCCGAAAGACCTTAACCGGTGGTTACCACTGGTGAAGTGGTTTCTAGCTATCCCGCACTACATTGTCCTGGCCTGCTTGGCGATTGCAGCCATCGTTTGCGTGGTGATAGCCTGGTTTGCCATCCTGTTTACGGGCCGCTATCCGAGAGGTCTGTTTGACTTCGTAGTTGCTGTATCTCGATGGGGGCTGAGAGTAGCTGCATACGCTTTTCTGTTGACCACCGATCGGTATCCTCTCTTCAGTCTGGACTAGCGAATCCCAGGGACGGCATAATAATTAGGCCTACTACAAATTAGGTACTATGTCCCTCGAATAGCGCTACTCGGGTGGTTCTGGTTGCACCTTGGCCTGGGTTCTCACCGGCAGGCCCCAGATGTGGATGAAACCTGGGGAGGCACTCTGGTCGAAGGTGTCTCCCTTGTCGTAAGTAGCCAGGGTGTAGTCGTAAAGGGAGTAGGGCGACTTTCTACCCACTATCTGGCAGTTGCCTTTGAAGAGCTTCACCCTTATTGTGCCGGTGACATACCTCTGGGTACTTGCTACATAGGCGGCTAAGTCCCGACGCATACCGGTAAACCACAGCCCATTGTAAATGAGGTCGGCATACTCAGCGGCGACCCTGGCCTTGAAGCGGAGTTGTTCTTTGGTCAGCACCAAATCTTCCAGGGCCTGGTGTGCTTTAAGTAGTACTACGGCAGCCGGCGCCTCATAAATCTCCCTGGATTTAATGCCCACCAGTCTATTTTCCACGTGGTCAATCCGGCCTATTCCATGCCTGCCAGCCAAGTCATGAATCTTTTGGACAAGTGTAACAGGCTCTACCTTTCTGCTGTTTAGGCTTACTGGTATCCCTTTTTCAAAGCCAATCTCCAGATAAGCAGGCCGGGTGGGTGTTTTCTCCGGCGACCTTGTCCACAGGAAGACATCCTCAGGTGGTTCGTTCCAAGTATCTTCAAGCACACCACATTCAATGCCACGGCCCCACAGATTCTCGTCGATGGAATAGGGGCTGGCTTTGGTGATAGGCACGTGGATATTGTGAGCCAGGGCATAATTAATCGTTTGCTCCCGGGTCATCTTCCATTCCCGAGCGGGAGCTATTACCTTTAGCTCAGGGGCTAAAGCGGCTACACCGACGTCAATCCTCACCTGGTCATTGCCCTTACCGGTGCAGCCGTGAGCGACCATCCTAGCTCTTTCCTTCTTAGCTGTTTCCACCAGGAGTCGGACGATGAGAGGACGTCCCAGGGCTGTAGATAATGGATACTGCCCTTCATAAATAGCGTCGGCCTGGAGGGCAGGAAAGACATAAGACTTAATAAATATTTCCTTGGCGTCGACAACCAGCGCCTTTATGGCACCGACATTGAGGGCTTTTTGTCTGATAGTCTCGAGGTCGGGGACATTGCCGATATCCACGGTGAGGGTGACGACTTTCAAGTTATAGTTTTCCTCAAGCCATTTTATGGCCACGGAAGTATCCAGACCGCCGCTGTAGGCCAACACTACCTTATCTGACAATTCACAACCTCCTCCGGAGAAGTCCTAATATCCAGACTCCAGATTGTTTATCATTTCTTGATTTCCCCCAACACATCCCCTAAAATGCCTACCGCCTTGTCCACTTCCTTTTCGGTGATGATAAGGGGAGGCATAAAGCGCAGGGCATTTGGCTTCACTTCATTAACCAATAAGCCTCTATCAACACAAGCCAGGACCAATCTCTCGGCGATTTCCTGGTTAAATTCCAAAGCTATTAAGAGTCCGCGACCTCTCACCTCAGTGATAAAATCAAACTGCTGCTTCAGGCTCTCCAGCTTGGTCACGAAATAATTTCCAACTCGTTTAACCTGTGCCGGTATATTGTGGTCAATGATGTACTTTAGGGCGGCATGAGCGGCGGCACAAACGAGCGGGTTGCCACCAAAGGTAGAGCCGTGTTCGCCTGGGGAAAAGACGGAGAACTCTTCCTTGGCCAAGAAAGCGCCAATGGGCACGCCACTGCCCAGTCCCTTAGCCAGAGCCATTATGTCCGGCTCGACTCCATACTGCTCATAGGCGAAGAGTGTCCCGGTTCGACCAGCCCCCGTCTGGACTTCGTCCAGAATGAAAAGGATGCCCTTCTCCCGACACCAGCTTTGCACCTTTTGGAGGTAGTCATCGTCAGGTACATTCACCCCACCTTCTCCCTGGACTGGCTCCAGCAGTACAGCACAGGTCTTCTCACTAGTCGCCCGCTTGATTGCCTCGATGTTGTTATATTCCACGTTGATGAAGCCGACTGGCAGAGGTGTGTAAGGTTCGTGAAATTTAGTTTGCCCTGTGGCGGCGGTCATAGCCAGAGTCCGCCCATGAAAAGAGTTACAGGCAGTAATCACCTCGTAGGCGCCTTTGAGTCGAAGCTTGCCGTTCCGGCGAGCAAGTTTCACTGCCCCTTCGTTAGCTTCAGCACCGCTGTTACAAAAGAAAACCCTATCTAAACAGCTATGCTCAATTAGAAGCCCGGCCAGCTCTATCTGGGGCACGGTATAAAACTGGTCGGATATGTGGATCAAAGTTCTAGCTTGCTTTTCCAGCGCCTTTACGACCACCGGAGGGCAATGCCCCAGGCTATTTGCTGCCCAGCCACAAGTAAAGTCGAAGTATTCGCGGCCCTGGTCATCCCACGCTCGAACCCCTTCTCCACGAATTAGGGTCACAGGAACCCTATTACCCGTTCTGAAAAATAGTTTGTTCTCTAACTCTTGCCAATCATTCTGCGACAATTGTTGTACCTCCTGATTTAGTTTTTTGAGCCTGTCCGGCGATGTCATCAAGTAAGGCGTGGATGGCTCTGCCATCTATGATGCGCACGACCTTCGTGGTAGTCAAAGCTCTAAGGCTGGCTTCTATTTTAGGAACCATGCCCCCTGAAGCTACTCCGGAAGACAGTATATCCTTTGCTTCGGCTAAGTTGAGACTAGGGATCGCTTTCCCCGACTCATTGTGAATACCATCAACGTCGGTCAAGAATATCAATTTTTCTGCGGCTAATGCCGCGGCAATCTCCCCGGCTGCGGTATCCCCGTTCACATTGAGCAGCGTCATCCGGCCTCCAACGAAACCGCAACTTACAGGCGAGACTACTGGCATATAGCCAGCATCCAGCAACAGCTTCAATGGTGTGGCATCAACGGCGACAATTTCGCCAACATAGCCCAGCTCATGGCTTTTGGTGCTTGCCCGGAGCAAGTTGCCATCACAGCCACTTAAGCTTACAGACTTTCCCCCTAGGGACTGGATAGCCACTACCAGTTCCTTATTGACCAGCCCACCCAACGCCGCAGTCACCACCTTCAAGGTCTCGGCATCGGTAATCCTCAACCCGTTTACAAAGCTGGTGGGAATGCCCAGCCGGGCGAGCCACTCGGAAGTCACCCTGGCGCCGCCATGAACCACTACCAGGGACTCACCCTGTTGCTGAAGCTCCACCAGGTCTTCCAAGGTAGTGTCATGGGTGCCCAGGGTGCTGCCGCCGATCTTAACTACAATAATTCTCTTTTGCACTATGTGGTATAACTGCTATTTATCCTAACATATTCCTCAGAGAGGTCACAGCCCCAGGCGATGGCCTGGCCGTCCCCTAAATTCAGGCACAGCCTGATAAGCACATTATCGTTGTTGCTCAAAGCCAATTTCATCTCTTCTCTGCTGAAGGGGGTGGGGCAACCTTGCTTCATGACACAAACGTCATTCAAATAGACATCCAATCTGTCTTCTCTCACTCTGGCTCCGCTTCGCCCCAGGGCAGCAACGACACGCCCCCAGTTAGGGTTGTTGCCATTAATGGCTGCTTTCACCAGCGGTGAACCAGCGATAGTCCGAGCTGCCTGGCGGGCTCCAGCCTGATCTTCCGCCCTTTCTACTACGACTTCAATAAATTTTGTGGCACCTTCTCCATCTTGAGCCATAGACTTAGCCAGATGAGTGCAAACTGCAGTTAAGGCTTCCTGGAAATCGCCGCCATTATCCAAGTCAATAGGTTCGTTACCAGCTAAGCCGTTGGCTAATAAGAATGCACAATCGTTGGGGCTGGTATCGCTATCAATACTTACCATGTTGAAAGAGCAGTCCACCGCCTTTTGTAATGCTGCTTGCAGAAAATCAGCACTCACCACAGCATCGGTGGCGATAAAACAAAGCATGGTAGCCAAATTGGGATGAATCATACCTATCCCTTTAGCCACCCCGCCAATGGTGAACTTAGTTCCTTTCAAATCTACCTGGACGGCCAGCTCTTTTTGTCTGGTATCTGTGGTCATTATTGCCCGGCAAAAGTCGTGACCTCCTTCTCTGGTTGGCTTTATCTTAGGAATTCCGGCCCTGATTTTATCCATAGGCAAGGGCACACCAATGATACCGGTACTGGCGATAAGGACTTCCTCAGGAGATATGCCTAGCTTGGCTGCTGCCAGGTTTGCCATTACTCGGGCATCTGCCAGTCCTTGCCTGGCTGTGCAAGCATTGGCACAACCGGAATTTACCACAATTACCTGCGCCCGCCCTTTTGTTATATGCTTCTGGGATAAAACAACCGGAGCTGATTTAATCTGGTTGGTAGTAAAAACGCCGGCAGCCTTGCAGGGCACTTCGGAGCAAAGAATAGCTAAATCGAGCTTGTCTTCGCTCTTTATTCCAGCATTAACCGCTCCAGCCAGGAATCCCGAAGCTGAGGTAACGCTGCCCGAAGGAATTAAGGTAACCACAAAACTCAAATATATCAAGAAATTGAGACAGCGTCTATTTCCAGCGACCTTACAGCCCGGGCAATTCCTTTTCCAGATTGCTTTGTGGCTCAGGCTTGACCTACAATTCAAGCCTGAAGTTGCTTTCGCCTACTATTTCGCTCAATTCTCCAGCTAATTCGGGGCAGTAATTGACTGTTGTCTCCGGTATCTCCAGGTTAATTACCTCATCATCGCTGACAACAGCCAGAGAAACTCTATCTTGCCCGGGGTAACTCTTGAGGATATTCATAATTTTGTGGAGTCGTTCGATGTCTTTTTCTGCGTCACCCGACTGGTTAATATCTATCATGACATGGCGACGCTGGGGTTCCTTCAGCACTTCTTGCCTCACAGGGAGGAGCATAGCCTCTTGACAGTTTAACTGCATTTCCCCATTCCTGATCTTCACCAAGCCCTTGATAGTGAGGATGTTGCCCTCTTGCCATATCCCTTGGGTGCTCTCGTAGAGCCTGGGCCAGGCGATGACCTCGACACTGGCATCCAGGTCTTCAAGTGAGGCGACAACAAAGGGGCGGTTCTCCTTGGTGTGGGCCTGGCGTACCGAGACCACCATTCCCGTAACGGTTACCGTTTCATCAACCATGTCCCTGTTGATTTCGCCGCAGGTAACAGTACCCGGTAAGGAGGGTTCGCTGGCGAGGAAGTCAAGGGGTTGCGAGAAATAAACCCCTAACAGCTCTCTTTCCCAGATAAGCTTTTGCTTGGGGGATGCCTCTTCCTCGGCTTGTTCGTAACCAATGTGGGGGGCGGGGGAGCTCGTACCCCATGCATCAAACATGCTAACTTGCCCTGATTCTTTCGCCCTTTGTTTCGCCTGGGCCAGGGAGATAATTTTATTCAGAGACTCAAGTAGCGTCTTACGGCTGCCCAGGGAGTCAAAGGCACCAACTTTGATCAGACTTTCTAATACTTTCTTATTGATGTTGCGAAGGTCGGTTCGATAGCAGAAGTCCTCTATGGACTTAAAATCGCCCTCTGAGTCCCGGCCAGCTAAGATATGCTCAATTGGGGAAAAGCCAACATTTTTAATAGAAGCCAGTCCGAAGCGGATGGCGGGATTGTTTCCATCCTCCTTCTCGATGGCGAAGCTAGCCTGGCTCTTATTAATGTCCGGTGGGAGTACTTTGATGCCGAGCCTCCGGCATTCAGCAATTGCCGAACGAACCTTGTCCATATTATCTGAATAAGTGTCGAGCCAAGCCACCATGTACTCAATGGGGTAGTTTGCCTTAAGATAAGCAGTGCGGTAAGCAATGAGGCCATAGCTAACGCTGTGGGCTTTGTTGAAAGCGTAGCCGGCGAAAGGCTCGATCAGGGAAAATATCTCCTGAGCTAATTCCGGCGATATGCCATTTTTTTTCGCTCCGGCGACGAAGTTGCGCTGCTCTTTTTTCATCACTGCAGGTATCTTTTTGCCCATAGCTTTACGAAAAATATCAGCCTGGCCCAGGCTATAGCCAGCTAGAGCCTGGGCGATAAAAATGACCTGCTCCTGATAAACGATGACTCCATAGGTTTCTTCGAGAATCTCTTTTAGAATAGGATGGGGATAATGAATAGGGGCAACGCCCTGCTTAGCCCTGATAAAAGTGGGAATTTGTTCCATGGGGCCAGGCCGATAGAGTGCCACCATAGCTGAGATATCGCTGAAGTTAGTGGGCTTAAGTTCCTTGATATAGCGGCGCATGCCGGCGCTTTCCAGTTGGAAGATGCCTTTAGTTTCCCCGGAGGCAAGCAACTTAAAGGTCTTGGCATCGTCGAAAGGAATATGCTGCAAATCCAAAGAGACTCCACGATTTTGAGCAATAATTTCTTTAACTTTAGCCAGAATGGTCAAATTGGATAATCCCAGGAAATCCATTTTTAACAATCCCAGGCGGGCGATGTTCCACATGTGGAACTGAGTCATCACAGTGCGCTGCTCACCCTTTCTCAGCAATTGTAGCGGTACATATTCGATTAACGGCTCATGCGAAATGACTACGCCGGCGGCATGGGTGCTGACGTGCCTGACCAATCCCTCGAATTTCCTGGCTGAGTCAATCAGGTTACGTATCGCTGCATCCTGGTGATAAATATCATAAAGCTCTCGGCTCTGTTCCAGAGCTCTATCCAGGGTTATGGTCAGCTCCAGAGGAATGAGTCGAGCTACCTGATCAACCTGACCATAAGGTATGCCTAAGGCCCGCCCCGTGTCTCTTATCGCTGCTCTGGCTCCCATGGTGCCAAAGGTAATAATTTGAGCTACGTGGTCGGAGCCATATTTCTGGTTAACATAGGTTAGGATTTCATCACGGCGGTCGTCCTGAAAATCAAGGTCAATATCAGGGAGCTCGCGGCGCTCGACATTAAGGAATCGTTCGAAGACAAGCCCGTATGCTAGCGGGTTTACATCAGTTACACCCAGACAGTAAAGAGCCAGGCTGGCGGCAGCACTTCCCCGAACACCAAGGTAGATGCCCTGTTCTCTGGCAAAGGAGATTATATCCCAAACAACCAGGAAGTAATGGGCAAACTTTGTCTTCTGGATGACATCAAGCTCGCGGCTAAGCCGGTCCTTGACCTCTGAAGTGGGCTCCTGATAACGTTTTTCCAAGCCCTGCCAGCAGAGCTCAGCCAGGAAATCATCAGCTTTCTGGCCCTGACGCAATTCCACCTGCGGCAAATGCAGCTTGGAGAAGTCCAGCTCCAAGTGACACATATCAGCAATGGCTTGAGTATTCTCTACAGCCTGAGGTAAGTCAGCGAATAGCTGCCCCACCTCCTCAGGGCTTTTCAGGTAGAAGAAATCGCCAGCCATCTTCAGCCTTTTTTCATCATACACAGAGGTATTAGTCTGTATACACAAAAGAAGTTCATGGGCTGTGGCGTCCTTTTTATCAACGTAATGCACATCAAAGGTGGCTACCGGCGGTATATTGAGTTTAGTGGATAAAGAAATAAGCTCCTGGTTGATTTGCTCCAGTTCAGGCATAGGATGCCTTTGAATCTCCAGGTAGTAATCGCCGAAGGTTTCCTTGTACCATGAAGCTACTCCGGCAAGCTCGTCGTTTCGCCCTTCGAGGATAAGTCGAGCCAGTTCCCCATGAGCACACCCGGAAAGGGCAATAAGCCCGTCATGATGAAGCTTGAGAAGTTCCTTATCTACCCTGGGCTTATAATAAAATCCCTCAAGGTGGCTCTTAGTAACCAGCTGGAGCAAATTGCGGTAGCCCTTCTCATTCTTGACCAGTAAAGTAAGATGGTAATGGTTTTTGTGAGCTGGCTCTCGGCTATGGCAATCGGTCTCGGCGACGTAGACTTCGCAGCCAATGATTGGTTTTATACCTGCTTCCCTGGCCGCCACATAAAAATCGATGACGCCATACATGGCGCCGTGGTCAGTGATAGCAAGGCTGTCCATGCCCAACTCTTTGGTCCGGGCAATAAGATGAGGGATGCGGCACATGCCATCGAGCAAGCTATATTCGGTGTGGACGTGAAGGTGGGCAAACTTCCGTGGCATCAGCTAAATTATAACATTTGCGCCGAGGATCCCAAACGAGGAATTTCCAACTGCCTAAAAATTTCTTCACCATCACAGCGAGCATCGCTATCTACCTGTGCTTTTGCTTAAATTATCCCTGGGCTTTGAGGCCGGTATGATAATGATTAATAAAAACAGATTAAGACCAAAGGCGTGGGTGGTGGGTTCTGGTTTTGTGGTACACTTGGAAAGAAGAAAGGTATATGGGTTTTGAATAAAGGAGGAGCCAGCGATGATTGCAGCTCGATTCAAGAGAGTTTTTGAACCAACGAGCATAGGCCAGATGCAACTGAAGAATCGCATAGTCATGCCCCCGACGGGGACCAATTATGCCGAAGAAGGCGGTGCTATCAGTCAGAGGACGCTCGATTACTATGAGGCGAGGGCTAGAGGCGGGGCAGGATTGATTATTGTAGAAGGAAGCGCACCCAACCCGCAACGCACTGTATATTACCAGGCATCTCTGGGATATGATAAGTTGATTCCCAGATGGCAAAAGGTAACGGATGCTGCTCACAAATACAATGCCAGAATAGCTATCCAGATAATGCATTCCACCATGGAGAACTGGGATGGAAAGGTAGTACAGGTAAGTCCGTCCCCGGTGATAGTGCCCGCCAGAGTTATGGGTATCTCGGGAGAACCCCCTCATGCACTGACTGAGGAGGAAATTGCTGAGCGAATAGGATGGTTTGCTTCAGCTGCCAGACGCGCCAGAGAGGCGGGCTTTGATGGGGTGGAGGTTCACGGTGCTCACCAGTACCTTGTCGCCGCCTTTCTCTCCTCAGCCACTAACCAGCGCAAAGATAAATACGGTGGCTCGGTCGAGAACAAGGCAAGATTTTTAGTAGAGATAATTCAGGCTATCAGAGAAGAGGCGGGCCAGGATTTTCCTGTCTGGGTCAGAATCAATGCCCGGGAATGGGGAGTGGAGGATGGGATTACAATCGAGGAAACCAAACAAGTAGTGCCGCTGGTGGTGGAGGCAGGTGCTCAAGCGATTCACGTATCGGGTTATGGCGTGGGCTCTTATATAACCACCGCTCCAATTGCAGATACCCCGGGCTTTCTGGTACCTCTGGCTGAACAGGTTAAAAAGCTAACCAATGTGCCGGTGATTGCAGTGGGCAGGCTGGACCTTGAACTTGGAGAGAAGATTCTCGGGGAAGGCAAAGCTGACCTTATAGCCATAGGCAGACGTCTTATAGCAGACCCGGACCTGCCCAATAAAACAGCTGAGGGAAGGCTCGGTGAAATCACCCCTTGCATAGGCTGTATGGAGTGTATTGAACGCCTCGCCTTTGATGTACATGGCGAAGGTGTGAGTTGCGTCGTCAATCCCACGTTGGGCAGGGAGAGTGAATACCAGATTAAACCTGTGAGCAAGGCCAAGAATGTGGTTGTAGTTGGTGGTGGTCCGGCCGGTATGCAGGCTGCCATTTTGGCGGCGCAGAGAGGTCACAAGGTTACCCTGTTTGAAAAGGATGCGAAGCTGGGGGGACAACTGAATATAGCTGCTCTACCTCCATTTAAGGGTGATATCTTCCCCTGGATAGACTATCTAGTCGGTCAAGTTGAGAAAGCTGGAGTGGCAGTCAAGCTTAATACGGATGCCACTGCTGGAACCGTTATTGAAGGGAATCCAGATGCTGTCGTGATAGCTACGGGAGGCACTCCACTTATGCCCGAAATACCCGGCACTGATAAATCAAATGTGGTTACTGCTCAGGACGTGCTCTCGGGCAAAGCCAAAGCAGGGCAGAATGTGGTCATAATCGGTGGGGGAATGGTTGGCTGTGAGACCGGGCATTATCTGGTGGAACAGGGAAAGACGGTCACCATCATAGAAATATTGAAACGGATGGCTAGCGACATGTTATTCATGACAAGACGCCGACTCATGGATGGGCTGAGGAGAAAAAAGGTGACCCTGCTGACCAGCGCGACCTGCGAAGAGATAAGAGAAGGCGTTGTCCAGGTGAATACTGCCGAGGGAAAGCAGGAAACCATTCCAGCCGACACAGTGATTATAGCAGTCGGCTACAAGGCGAATGATCGCCTATATAAAGCCCTGGAAGGTAAAGTCTCTGAAATATACTGCATAGGCAATTCCTCCGAACCGCGGAGAATACTGGAAGCTACCAGCGAGGGATACCGGACCGGGCTGGCTTTATGAAGGCCTTAGATACACTAGCTACCTGAGCGCCCAAGCAGACAGGCAGTGGTTCAGAGTACACCTGATGGTAACAGTGCACACTTGCCTGAATTGTACAAAATAGTTGATTCTTGACATACCAGGTGAGAGGCCCTTAGTATGCAGAGATTGCGAGGGAAAGGAAGAGAGAAATGAAGCTAGTGACTTTCGAGGTTTCCACGCCAGTTGGTCAGATACTACACATCGGAGCCATGCACCAGGATAAGATCATAGATCTTAACATAGGCTATACGCGTTACCTGGCCGATAAACATGGCAATGTTCAAGCTTATGAACTGGCAGCGGCAATGCTTCCACCTGACATGATTGCCTTCTTCCGAAGAGGAAAAGAAGGAAAAGATAAGGCTGAGCTGACCATGGACTACGTGGCAAATTACCGGAACAAAGGCAATTTGCTCGGTCCCCGTGGTGAAAAGATAGTCTACGACATGAATGAGATCAAGCTGAAAGCGCCGGTGCCGCGGCCGAATTCCCTTCGGGATTATCTCACCTTTGAAGGCCATGCCAGCTTTTCCGGGAAGAGGCAGCTTGACAAAGGCTGGTATGAGATACCGGTATGCTATAAGGGTAATCCTGATACTATCATCGGTCCCGACGAAATCATTCTATGGCCTGCCTTCACCGATTTGCTGGACTACGAATTGGAGTACGGCATCTATATCGGCAGAGAGGGCAAAAACATCCCCAGAGCACGAGCAGATGAATACATTGCTGGCTATACTATCTTCAACGACATCAGTGCCCGTGATATCCAGTTGCAGGAGATGCTGGCAGGTGGCGTTGGGCCAGCTAAGGGCAAGGACACCTGTAGCGTCATGGGGCCCTGCCTGGTGACCCCTGAGGAGGTCGACCCTAATAACCTGCGAATGATGGCCCGTGTCAACGGTGATGTATGGTCGGATAATAACAGTGGCACGGCTTACTGGACCTGGCCTCAGATTATTGAGTTTGCTTCCATGGAGGAGACGCTATATCCCGGTGATTTCTTAGGCTCGGGGACGGTGGAGCATGGCTGTGGTATGGAACTTAACCGGTGGATTCAGTCCGGCGATATCATCGAGCTGGAGGTTGAAGGTATCGGCATCCTCAGAAACCGCGTTGGAGAGAAACCGCCGAAGCGCATGTTCACCCGTTGATATTTCTGTCTGCAAAGTGTTGTGCACGCCGCCAAGCATCGTGGATGGTCGAAATTAAATGTGATTAGAAAGGGAGAATCACTACTATGAACAAGGAATACAAAGTTCCTACCTGGGAACCGGGGGTAAAGCAGTTGGCTCCCAATATCTATGCCTATATCCAGGCAAAGGCTACCTGGTACTGGAGCAATGCCGGATTCATTGTGGGCAACGATTATGTGGTGGTCGTGGATTCGCTGGCTACGGTCGGCCTGACCCGGAAATTCAGTGACGAGATTAGAGAGATCACCGATAAGCCGATTCGCTATTTAATAAATACCCATCACCATGGAGACCATATTTATGGGAACCACGTATTTACAGAGGCTACCATAATCTCCCATGATTACTGTCGCCGTGAGGCAATAGAGCAAGGTATAAGAGACCCCGGCCTTATGAATACCATCTTCCCCGAATTCGATTTCCGGGGAATCGCGGTCACACCAGCTGATATCACCTTCGACAAGCAGCTTACCCTGTATATGGATGAGGGGGAAGTACGGCTGCTGCACTTTGGGCCCGGTCATACTGCAGGCGACATAATTGTTTACCTACCCGAGGAGGGTATCATCTTTGCCGGTGACTTCATTTTTTTGTATTCCACCCCGCTGGGCATGGAGGGGTCCTTTGATGGCTGGCTCAGGAACCTGGATGCCATGGCGAATCTGGGTGCTCAAACCTATGTCCCTGGCCATGGGCCGGTGTGCGGGGCGGAAGGACTGAATCTGTGTCGAGATTACCTGGTCTTTGTCCAACGCGAGGCCAAGAAACGGTTCGACAGAGGCATGACCGTTGACGAAGCTGCCAATGATATTGACTTGGGGCAATTCAAGCAATGGCCCAATCACGAACGCATTCTGGCCAACGTGGAACGCCTATGGCGCGAGTTCCGCGGCGAAGATCCCACCACCTCTAAGCTGGATATTGCCGAACTCTTCTTGCGGATGGACACCATGGCCAAGGCAAGAGAGTTATAATAAGGAACTGAAGTTAGGTGCGGATGAGAAATCGTCCAAC
>Ga0209977_10000158_pt1 | contig 25467 bp, 17 predicted proteins | sample SumtaG_2_FD_183113 | JGI IMG/M metagenome (GOLD analysis project Ga0209977, IMG submission 183113) | Deep subsurface microbial communities from Indian Ocean to uncover new lineages of life (NeLLi) - Sumatra_00607 metaG (SPAdes) (version 2) | ecosystem: Environmental > Aquatic > Marine > Oceanic...
TAAATACATTTATAAAGAGTTTAAGTCGGTTATAAATAAGTTAAAATATCCAGATTCATGGTTTTGGTCGCGTTATACTTTAAATACATATTCAGGATGTGCTCATGCCTGTATATACTGTGATGCTAGAAGTGAACGATATTACATAGAGGATTTCGAAAATGAAGTGATTATAAAGACTAATTTTGACAAGAAACTGGGACAGAGACTTAAAAGAGCTCGCACATTATTGCCTGACGTAATTGCTCCTGGTGGTGTAAATGATGCTTATCAACAAATAGAAAAAAAGATTGGACATACTAGAAAAATTTTAGAAGTCATAGCAAAACATAAATTCCCAATTAATATAGCAACTAAATCAGATTTAATCACTCGGGATATTGAAATACTTAAAACAATCGCTAATGATACTTGGTGTACTGTAGGATTTTCAATTAGTACAACTGATGAAGAACTTGCTAGTTTCTTAGAACCATATTCATCACCACCTTCTGAAAGATTTGAAGCTTTAAAAACAATTAAAAAAGAGGCTCCTGGTATTCAAGTTGGCATATATTTCATTCCAATAATCCCATTTTTAGAGGATAATGATGAAAACTTAGAGGACGTAATAAAAAAATCCAAGGAAATAGGAGCTGATTTTGTATTATTTTCTCCTGGTTTAACACTACGCGACTCTCAAGCTCAATATTTTATTAATAAATTAAAAAAAAGTAAGTATTCTCAAATTGTTAAACCTCTTTTAAATCTATATAAAGGTGAGATACATCCACCTGCAAATTATTGTAAAGAAACGAATAAGAAAGTATGGGATTTATGCCAGAGCTTTGGTGTTAAAGTCAGGGTAAAACGTTGGATCCCTTCAGATTACCGTAAATGGAATTATAAAATTTCAGAGTTACTCTTAAATAAAGAATATATTGATGCCCTAAAATCGGGAAAGACGAATAAGACTATGATGTGGGCGGGATTAAACCTCAATAACTTGGAAGAGTCAATTTTAGATATCTATCAGAGAGGAGAATTGCACACATTAAAAAATTTTAATTCAAAAATAGTTAAAATAGTGGAGCCATATTTAGAAAAAAGAAAAGGAGCAACCCAAAAAACAGGATTGGATAAATTTTTATGATTAACAGAATTATTACTGAGATTAAAACGTACCTTAAAGGTAATGCTCCTCGTTTAACTGAAGAACAAAAAACTCGCATGTATAAAATTTTAAATTCGAACAATCCTAATTTTATCGGCTATGGAAACAAACATTCTGATATCGAAAAGTTTATGAAAGGGATCCATAACAAAAGTGAGCTTTCATATGATAAGGCATCTGAAATATTTAAAGGATTAATAGTATCCGATGTACATGATGAAAAGATAGCTGCAATCTTCCTATTAAATCGGTTCAATAAAAATTTTAATAGAGAAACACTAAATATGATTCAAGAATTCATTCCTGAAAATTTCGATACTTGGGCGATAACTGATACAACAATGATTAGAGTTATTGGACCTTTCTTAGGAAAAAAAGGAAATGAAGAATTGGCTGAAAAAACTATTGAAAGATGGTCTGAATCTGAAAATTTATGGGTTAGACGAGCTTCATTGGTAATTCTACTTAAAACTATAATGATGAAAAAAGAATTTGATGAGATTTATGTATTTGAATTTGCTGAAAAAATGCTAGTATATCAAGAGGAATATATACAGAAAGGAATAGGATGGCTTCTAAAAACATGTTCAAAATTTAAACCGGATTCAATTTTCAAGTACTTGATGAATAACAAAGAAAGATTACCGCGATTAATTCTAAGATACGCAAGCGAAAAACTCTCGAAAGAAAAAAGGGTAATGGTATTAAAAAAGTGATGATTTATTTTCTTTTCTTAAAATTCATGATTTAGTAAGAGTTCGCACTTATCATACATCACCAACCTAGTTCCTCCACGCTTCTAACCCATAAATTTTCAGCTTCATAACATTTAAATAAACACCTTCTTATAGATAAAAGTAGAAACCCTCAAAAGTTTCATCGGTTAAAGTAAGAGGTTGAATCAAGAATAATTAGAAATTTATTTAATCTGCCAAAAGTAAATATTGGAAAGAAATCCAAATAAAATGAGAGGTAGACAATTATGAATTTCAAATATATACCTAAAGCTCAAATAATTATGGCCATTATTGTAATTATACTTCTTATAATTATGTTTTTAATATTTATATTGGAAATATTTATTCTATACTTTGTTATGCTATTCTGGCTCCTTTTTATGGTAATATATGAAGGATTTGTAATGAAAAAAGGAGTAGAGCTTCCTAGTGATGAAGAATTCAAAGAATTATTAGAAATTTTAAATAAAACAGAAGTTATTGATTATATTAGAGAATTAGTTAGTAAAAGGTTAATTAATAATATCCATCATAATGGCATAGAAATTGATTCAAAATTTAACACCAACTTTACCCAAAAGAAAGGATGGGATTATGGCCAATTTAGAGATAGTTTATTTTATCATAAGATTGAGAAGTTGTATTTTATAATAATCAATGAAAAAAATTAAAAAATAAGAAATCTATAAATAAATCCAATATGGAAAAAGAAGAAATAAAACTTAACTACGGATGTTTTGCAATTAAGAAAAAATTTGAATTAATAATTCATGATAATTATTTTGAGTATAATTAAAAATGAAATATAATATAGGTTTCTATTATGGGTGAAAAATTAGAGAACATTGAGGTGAAACACTCTAATATAAACGAATTTTGGCTTTATTTCATAACTTTTATTCTCCTAATTTTTTTCTGTAATTTTCTGTTCAGTATAAAACACACCGACATGCATTCTATTTCTACTTATATTAAAGTTCTACTGGGATTTAATATTGGAGTTCTAGTGTTTGCAAGTATAGTTTTTTACTGGTTTCTACCTCTCGTCAGAGTAAGATTTTGTGTTTCTAAAGAACATTTTAAGTTTGATCTTCAGAATAACCTCTTTTTGAAAGTTTTCTGGAGAGATATTGAACTATTAGAAGTAATAAAGGTTAAATGGAGATGTTATAAAATAAATTATATTAAGCTCAATCAAACAAAAACTCTCAGACTTTTTTTGCTCCAATTTAGCAGGAAAAAAACAATATTAATTTTAAAATTATTAAAGGAGTTTGCTGAGAATACAAATGTAAATTTTAAAGAAGGAAAAATAGAAGCTTATAATAATAAAGACACTTGGAAGGATTGGGTTGAAATTAGAAAAATAATACAAAGTGTTAAAAAATTATCGAGTCACCCAAAAACAGAGAAATTTAATAATTTTAATCGCCTAAAACAAGAAAGAGATTTACTAAAAACGCAAGGTGAAGTAAGGTTAGCAAAAAAAAACTATAAAAGTGAATTTAAATACGCTGAAGCAGTTGTAAACATGGAAGAACGTAGAGAATTTAAAAAAACCTGGTATCATTCTAGTAAAAAAATAGGCTTGATTCAACTTTTATTAATATGGCTTCTGATCTTATTACCGCCACTAGGATCAGTGTTTAATTTGCCTGATAGCATATTATCTGGGATCCTTATTGGGATTTCAATAACACTCTTTATTTCTCTTTTTCTTCTTATAGTTTCTCTCAGAAAACCGCAATCTTAATTGTTCATGAGTTAAACGATAAATATTAAATTAGAATAATAATACAAAGTGTTAAAAAATTATCATAAATTTTAAGATGATAAATTGGAATTAAAAACTAAATAAGAGAATATTAAATATAAAATTGCAATTAAAAAAAAAATTTAAGTGTGAGAGAAGATAAGGCAAAGAACCGGTTTTTTAATTGTCGTTATTACGATTGATGCCTGAAGAAAGTGAAAAATCCATAGATGGTCATAATCTAATAAAAGAAATTTTTTTAGCAAGTAAAATTAAATTTAAATGAATATAAAAGATTTAGAAAAATGCAAAATTCAGAACCAGAAATATTTATTGATAAATACTGCTCAGTCAAAAAATCTGATAATCGACTAACTATATTAATGAATCGATCCAAAGTATCTTTATTTTATCAATTTTTAATAGTCTTAATTGTCTTATTCGCAATAGTTTTTCTTTTTATTTTATTAACAATTGATAATATTATTGTAGGGGTGTTTTTTTTATTTTTAGCATTTATCCCTTGTTTATTTTTATATCATAAATTCCAGAAACACACTTTGACTATTGATAAATCGTCGCAGATAATTACGTCCCAGAAAGTCTTTACTTATTTGAAACGAATTAGAACTTTTTCCTTTTCCGATATAGAATGGCTTATTTATCGACTTGATCAAAGAGATTATGGGGCAATGTACAAATTGGAATTTGTTTTAAAAAATACCAAAGATCTTAGAATTTTTAAAGGATTTAAAGAGGAATGCAAACAACTTGGAATTATAATTTCAGACTTCATAGATAAAAAATCATATGGACCTTAACTCTTTAGTAATCTGTTCCTCTAAATATTCTGTCCATTAATATAATTCTTCTTTTCTTTCTTTATCCATTTCACTCACTTCCTTCTAAATTGCTCCAAATTCTTTATTAATCAAAGAAGTGATAGCTTTGAAAATAAATGGTGAAGAAACTTTTTTTGGAGAAGATCTAAATACTCCCGAAGAATTTAAAGAAGATGTATGCGATAGAATCAATATGGTATATGATACAGTTATGGAAGAGGATGATAAAATGAGACAGTTAGCTTATTTGATCGGATTCTTGACAGCTTTTAAAGGTAGGCTTAATCGCCTCTGTGAAAGATTATAAAATTATTTAGTTTTATTCTACTCTATTTTATATTTTTATATTTGAAGACTAAAAAAATTTTTATGAGATTACATACTTTTATTTCTATCTTATTTGTGATAATAAATTATATGTTGTCAGAAATAAGATAAAATATTGGTGGCAAGCTAGCCAAGGTGGCGTAGCCCGGTGGGCATTGGAGCTTTCCCAATGACGGGTAAGAACGCACTAGAATCATCAGAATTACTGATAATGGTGACACTGAAGATCTAGGTATCACGAGTTAATTTAGCGATTCGCTACTTAACGTGAATTCAAATCTCGTCCTTGGCATTTATTTTTCTTTTAATATGTATAGTAATGTGGATATTTTTCTCGAATAGTGTTAATTTTACCTCTTAGTTCATAACTTTTAAAATTCAAGAAATTGTGATACAATTCTAAAGTATTTGGACCTCTTCTATTATCTCTGTAAAATGTATCTATAAATTCATAAAAAATTTGATGTTTTGCCTCTCCTCTACCGTAGAATCCTTTTTTTTTTAAATAATTGTTAATTTGACGTTTTAAATCAGGTTGAGAAATCAAAAAATCTCTAAATGCAACACTTAGAACACCTTGATATTCTAAATTACTTTTAGGATGGGATTTTTTAAACTTATCACTATAATTTGCAAATGTTGAATTTGTTGATAAAATATCTTCCACTTTTAAATTTCCTTTTAACACATCTAAAACCTGCTGCTTCTCTATTTTTCCTCTTTTTTCTTTTGACATTTCTTCAATTTCTCGATTTATTATATCAATTTTAATTTTTTTTCTTTTTGTGGCTTCATATTCTTGTATAATACTATCAACTTTATTGAGTTCATAATTTTTTGCCCAGATAGTACCATGGTGCATTCGTCTCATATCCTTTCGTTCATCTAACTTCAATTTAGCATCATTATTTGGTAAATCATTAACAGGTACAATATAACTTTTAAAATTGTCCTGATTAACAGAAGCAATAAAATCTACCTTCCCTTTATAAGATATTCTAGAATTGTTTGGATAAAGGTTAGGTTTTCGAGAAGCTATATCAAACCTGATGTAAGTACTATCTTTTTCATAATGTGTTCTACCAGTTTTTACTTCTATTGTATAGTATTTATCATTTTTTTTTACAACTAAGTCATATGGGGCTTTTCCTACAAACGGATGATAGACCTCATAGCCCGATTTCATTAATTCAGCTCCTATTCTCAATTCTATCGCGTCACCTCGATCACCAAATGTCATATTGTTTAGAACATTGTCAGAGCGCTTAATTTCATAACTATTAATGTTCTTTAGTTTTATGTTAAAATCTTGAGATGGAATGAGATAAGATTTATTCTTCCGGTCATCAAATATACCAATATAATCAATAATTTCATTTATGCCATCAGATTTTATACTTTGTAAATTTCGCTCAATTATTTTCACTTTATAGAAATCTGGATCACCACTTAAATGTTTTTCTCCATACTTTTGTTGGATAATAAAATCATATTGAGAGTTATTTCTGATGGGTGTAGATATAATGAAACCATTACTCATCAAATCCGCAGCCACATTGGCTCGTGCAATTTCAATTCTAGTATGCACATCGATATTAGCTTTTTCAAACCTCTCTTTGTTGATCAACTTTATTTCATAGAAGTTATGCTTTACCGCTTTTTCATTGATTTTCAAAATATCATCATAAACAATAATATTTTCATTTCTTTTCCCCAATTGGGTTAAAACGATTTTTCCTTCACTGATTAATCGGATTGATTTATTGGTTATTGAATCACTAATCTTTCCCTTATTTATACTATTGAAATCTGGGTTTTTTATTTCAGATTTATATCTAAGCAATTTATCAAGTTTGACTGAATAAATTTTATCTAACTTATTAATTTCTACAATCGGAATGAGATATGATTTATTTTTACTCCTATGATATACCCCGAAATATTCAATTTCTCCGTTATAATTTTTAAATTCTCCTTTACTTGATCTAGAACAAATAGGAAATGTATTATCTCTTTTTCTTGCTGTTTTTACTTGTACTCTATTTATTTTACCTTTTTCTTCAAATAGAAGATCATATCGTTGGTAATCTCCATAGGGGATTGAAACTTTTTTCCCATCTCTTTCTAAATCTCTTATTAGGTTCATTTCAGAGATATTACCAATCATTAGGTTATAATTGAGTCCTTTATTTTTAGCAATTTCTCTTGTAGGTTCAAAATTTTCTTTTTTATCTATGTTTATATCATCTAAATCTTTTATAATATGCATCTCGGAGAGATTTCCAATCCTTTTGGAGTCCTTTCTTTTATCTTCTTGAGGTTTAACTTTAGTTTCTTTCTGTTGAGGTTCATCTCTAGGTGTAAAATCTACTTCGAAATGTTCCTTATTGCTATTAAGTTCATCTTTAGGCTCAAAGTTATCAACAAAGTCAGTATCTAAACCTTGTTCCTCCTCATTGGGTTTAAAATTGTTTTCAAATTCTTTCTCTGTTTTCTCAATTTTTTTAATTTTGTATTTTGTGTTCTTTTCCTTTTCTTTTTTTTTTCCGAATCCATATTCACTCATAAATTAGCCTCTCACATTTTATTTTTATTGTACTTTAACTTCTTGTATTGGTCTTCTGTTAATTCTTGTTTGAGCTCATCCTCGGTTTTTGTGAAGCGCTCTTTTTTGGGTTTCCAGTTTTTCTTTTTAAACAGATCTCTTAACCATTTAGCGAGAAAAGGTCCTTTAGTCTTAGATCCAGGAAAAGGTCTAGGTCTATTATTCGGTTTTTGTGGTTTTCGTTGTTGTGGTGGAGGTCGAGGTGGAAGCTTTTTATCATTAGGATCCTTCAAATTAAGGTTTGTAGGTGGTTCTTTTGATGGTGGTTTATCTGGTTTTTGGGGGGGTTGTTCTCTTCCATATGGTTGATCTTTGATTTTTTCTTCTATTATATCTTCTTTATTTCCGTATTCTTGATTTTCAATCGGTTCATCTCGAGGTACAAAGTCATTCTCTAAGTTTTCATCATTATATTCATGTTCATCCATCGGTTCAAAATCATTCTCTAAATCTTCATCAATATCCTCATATTCATCAAGAGGTTCATATTCATCATCAAAGTCTTCTAAATCTTCGTCATTTAATTCTTCCTCTTCATTAAGATCCTCATTAGATTCATATTCATCAAATTCTTCACTCATTCAATCTCACCATCAGTCAAATTTTTATGATTTATATCCAAATTCTCAAGAGAATTTTCTAAATTAGTAATAAATGGTTTTCCGCAATATATTCAAAAATTAGAATCAAAATCTATTTTAGTTTCACAATAAGGGCAAATCTCTACTTTATTCCTATTATTAAAGAATACTTTCTTTTTATCGCGAGGAGTTATGAAATCCAGTGTTTCAATCACATATTTTTCACCAGTTATTCCATTCAAAATTAGTGCTTGCCTATTTTTTTGAAGCATCAAGAATTCTTGCTCTTTAGGATTTCCAATCATCCTGGTATTGCAGGGATATCCTACGCGAAATACGATTTTTAAGCTAGGGAGTAGTGTAACACACTCAAATAATCTTGAAGGTGTTTGGTCAGAAAGAATAAATGATAGACCCTTTGAACGAAATTCCCGCAAAAGTTCGTTAAATATCTTTTCTAACTGCTCCCTTGATATAAAATCGTCATCATCATAGTTATTTGAAATTGGTTTTTCTAGAATTTGGTGTGCTTCATCTATTAATATTATATTTTGGAGTTTTCCAAGCTCAATATCTGGAGTAAGGGCTCTAACCATTTGGAAAATTGCATTAGTTAGCAATCTTTTCTCGTAAATAGTGCATCTTGACAAATCCAAATATATTTTCTGTCCTTTTCGCCAATCTTTAAACCATAACGGTATTTTAACATCCTTTCTTAGGTTAATAGCTTTTTTTAACCTTGGATTTGATAAAAGGCTTAATACACGATTCTTTATAGCTCTTAATATGTTAGTTTGGAATTTGACATGATAAGGATTTAATTTGAAGTATCTTACTAATTCTGTGAATAAAAATTTTAAGGAATTTGGTAATTTTCCCTTTTTTTCTTTGAAAGCTTGCATTACATTAATCATATTTTTTTCTACGATATTTTTAAGTCCCGCAGAGGCAATCAGATAAGTAGCAGTTTCCTGAATACTCCTTTCTAGATATTGTCCTACAACAAAATATGGAATGTGAAAATCAGGGGAACCAAACTTTATGATTTTATCTACTTTATAAAATCCCTCTTGATTTCCTTTTCCAAGATTTATAATTAAAATTCCGATATCTGGAGCTTTTTTATGGAATTCATCTATAATTTGAACTAATAGGTATGTTTTTCCCGTACCTTGTTGCCCTCCGATTAATACACTCTGAGCAAATGACTTTTTCTGAAGTAACATTCGATGTTCTGTTCTTCTTCCTTCATTTATATGCTTGCCTATTAAAATGTAATTTGGGTCATCTATTTCTTTTGGAATATACTTAATGTTTTCATTTTCTATCTTAAATGGCTTTACCAATGGAATAACTTCTGGGATATCAAAATCAACACATAGGGGTGTAACATAACAACCTGAAAATAAGTTTAATCGAAGAATATTCCCTAATGTTCCAGAAGATAATCTTTTAATTCGAGCTCCTTTCTTCAAGTTTCTTCCAGACATTGTTAAACTTTTCAGTCTTCCTTCTATTTTTTGAATTTCAATCTCTCTTAAACTTGGATCTTGTTCAAGAACGTAATAATTAACGAAAATTCTTATTTTATAGAGTTCTTCTTGCCATTTTTTCAAGAACTCTTTTTTTTCCTCCTCATCCTTGTATTTCATCTGTCTAACTTTATCACGAATTTTCATGATTTTTCTCGCAGACGCTTTTCTCCATATTACATATAATTTTAGCTTGTGAGTATTCCTGTGGAAAAGGTTAATGAAATCCTTAATTAATGTGAAATTTTCTCTGTAAGGAGGATTTGGTAGTTTTATCTCCCAAAATCTATTATTCTTATATACTTTCCTTTTTGTAATTGCTATAACGTCTAAATTTCCATCGGTACCTGGAAAAATGCTCAATAATCGAGTTAGAAGAGCTTCACCTTGAACTCTAGCTTTAGCTTCAGTTTTAGCTTTCATAAAAAATACCCAAGCAAAATCTCTTTGAGAGACAAGTTTTAGCCCATATCGAGACTTGTTTGAAAAAAAGTCTTGAAGCCAAGTTTTATAATTTTCCTTGGAAATTTCTTGTTTATATGGTTTTTGCTCAAGTGGTCCTTGAATAATTTTTACTCTCGATTGCCAAAATAGGATCCTTTTATTCTTTTGGTCTTTCTCTTTTAAATTTGAAGATTTTTCGAATGAACTTTTATAAAAGGGTTTGAAAATTTTACCTACAATTTTTTTTGTTGATAATATTGATGTTTGGTATATGGACACTAATCGATTTCTAAAAGATTCACTACCAATTGAAATTGTGAGAGATATAATTCCCAACATTGCCATTGTCAAGTATATCTCTTCCATTAATATTGAAATATAAATCATTAATGCAAAAACTGCTGCTGTTGCTATGAGTTTATATTCAATATCATACGGAATTATTACAGTGAAAACTAATATTCCAATTAGGCAAATAAGTATAGTTCCTTCTAATAAAATGCCAATTATTCCTGAAAAAAAGATATGGAAAGTTAATAAAATTACTATCGAGAGGAAATAAATTATATAATCTGAATGAGGACTTTTTTGAACAACCAAATAAAGCAAACTAAAAAGAAATAAAACCAAAATCATCTCAATGTCAAAAATGAGAACAATCTCTGGATTATTGAAATTTTCAAATATTATTAACTCACTATATTTTGAGAAAATTATTAGAATTGATAAAATTATAAAATAGAGAATATTTTTTCGAATACTGTTCTTTCTATGATTTACTACTAAGACGATGGAACTGAATATCACTGAAAAAATTAATAAAATCCCTATAGTCCAAAACAAGTCGGAAAATAAAGGCAAATTCTCTGAATTTTATTGATTTTAGTAGTAATTCTAAAAAGAATTTTAAAAAGACTGAGTTTTTTTTAAAATTTCAATGGTTGGTCTTACTTAAGGCAGTGATAGACCACATATTTCGCGGACTAGGGTACTGATCTTTCCCTAAGTAAGCCAATATTTTTATCTTTTTTTTTCTTTTTAAACTACTAACTTTTCTAGTCTAACTTAAAATTGAATTGAAATTTTGTGTTGTTTTTAATACTCTAAATTAATAAAGAATCAAATGTCTAATTTGCTGGATTCAATTTATTTCGTTTTAACCTTTATTTTAACAGTGTTTTGTATCATTTTTTTCATAGCTCGGAAAAGACAAAACTCAATAAATAAGTTGAAACTCCTCATAATTGCTTTAATGGGTATTACGGTTATATTTTTTATCTCAAATTCCTTATCATTCCTAACACTTTCGAGCGAATTAATTAGATCATCAGGTAAGGTACTTTCAAGCAACTTTTTTCTTTTTTTATTATGTTTTTCTATAAGTTTATTTCTTTATTCTATATACCATCATGACGATGATATTATCGAACTTGAGAAACCCTCGTATTTAGAATCAAGGAAGGGCAATATTAAAATTGGTAGAGTTGTAGAAATTGGTCATGAAAAACACAATTTCTTTCTTTCTCTTAAAGACTTAGAGAAGCATATGTTTATTTGTGGCGCTACAGGTACAGGTAAAACTAATTTTTTACAACATTTTTTAGTTAATTTTACAAAAAGATATAATATGCCATTTATGTTGGTGGAATTTAAGGGTGAATATCATTTCTTACAAAGAAAAATTGAAAATTTGCTAATTCTAAAACCCGGTGAGAATTTCTCAATTAATATATTTAACCCTGAGGGAGCTCTTCCTGAGGTTCACGCAGAAAGAATATTTGACATTTTGAAAAGTGGAAAATTTTTAGATGAGAGTGCTGAGTTTTCACCTCAAATGGAAAAAGTTCTAGTTGAGATTTTAACAAAAGTTTGTAAAAACAAAGAATTTCGAAGTTGGGAAGGTTTTTATAAGTATTGTAAAGGTTATGCTAAAAATAAACGGAAAGAAATACCAATGTTAAGCCAGACGCTAATAAGTATTACTAATAGAATTAGGAGATTTTCTTTAGGCTCATTAAAAGCAATCTTTGACACAGATGATAAAGTAAAAGTAAGAGATTTGTTTAAAAGAAACGTGTTGATTGATTTAAGTTCCATCATCCGGTTAGGAGGGGAAAAAGAGGATGCCTTATTCTTTTTGAATATGGTTTTGAAATATTTATGGGATAAAAATCTTACTCGTGGAGCGTTCAATTTTCAAGGAATAAAACACATAACTATAGTCGAAGATACACAATATTTTGCTCCAAAGGATTTAACTCGAAAGAATAAATTAACTACCTATTTAGAAGATATTGCATTACTCCAAAGAGGTACTGGTGAATGCTTGATTTCATTAGCTACTCATCCCGATATTAGCATAGAAATTCTTGCTAATTGTGGCGTATTAATATGTTTTAAAACACATATGGAAAGAGAAGTATTATGCAAATTATTAAATCTTGATTCTGAAAATGAAGATTATTTATCCATTTTAGAGGAGGGCCAATGTATTGTACGAGTAAATTCAATAAAAAGACCATTTTTACTTAGTGTTCCTTTAATAAAGAGAGAATGGCTCAACCCTGCAGAAATAAATGAAGTTAATGCGTTTGTTTTAAAAAAGATTGATAAATGTAAACCTGATAAAATTGAGAAAAGATCTAAAAAATTATTTCATTCTATTAAAAATTCATCCAAAAAATTGTATTCTAATTATAAAAAAATAGGTAAGAATGTTATGAAAAAAAAAGAAAACCATAAAGTAGAAGATATAGATATTGAATTTTTTGAACCTTATGAAGAAATTGAAGAAGATGAGGAATATGAGGAAGATAAAAATGATTATGATAAACTAAATGATTATCTTGATAAATTATATATTGAACAAGAAAAAAGAAAAAGCAAAAATTCTCTTAATTAATCTTTATTTCTTGATTGATACTTTTTTTTTATATTATCAATCGTAAAGCTGTAGGAAATCCAAACATTATTCCTAATAATATTCCCGCGACTAAAATTCTATGAGATTTGAATTTACTGCGTAAAACCCTCTTATTAAAAAAAATCAAATAAATTCCAAAAGCTACTGATATAATCGATATCATTGAAATTAAGCTAAATAAAAAATACATACTTGTATCTCCTAAATCAAATGAAAGAACTGCATTTAAAGTGGTTCCACTCTCATAATATTCAGCCACACTAGGAAATAAACATATGAGTGGATGCGAAATTGATTCAAAACACCATAATAAAAATACTGGAAATCCTTTAGATAGAAATGCTATAGATAGTATAAGGCAAATAACGGTTCCGATTCTCCCTCTTCTTTTAATAAACTCTAAATTTCTAGCATAAATCTTTTCGTGATATTCTTTATCCTTTGCATTAACCAATAAATTAATTCCCATAATCAAAAAAATGAGGAAAAAAACAACATTGCCGTATTGGAAGAAGTAATAGCAAAAAACATTAAAACCCTCCAAAAGATCATTAAAAAAATCTATCATGGGGCCTAATAAATTTGGAAATGAACTTTCATATAAAAACATCAAAAAATATTCTGAAAATAGTTATAAAAAATTATATAATTTTATTTTTCTCTCTATTTTATAAGATATTCTTTAAAAAAAATATAATTTGAATAAGATTTATACCATTTTTTTTTCTCTTGAATGGTAAATTCAGAGTCTGATTTTCATGAAAATTCCTGTGAAAAAACTAAATAAAATTCTCTTTGTTATTCTCCCTATGTGCCTTCCTAAGATTTAATGACCCATTCTTCAAACTTTTTCTCAATTACCTTAAATTTTTTTTTTCCAAATTGGTATCGAATCTCCTTTATTTGAGGTGTCTTAAACGTCTTATCTCCAATGTTCAATTCTACCTCTTCAAACTCGTGATCATCAATTATTTCAGTGATATCTCCAAAAATCTTTCTATATTTATCACCTAAACCCAATTTTTCCGCATTTGGTGCAATTAGTTTAATTTTAGCACAATCTTTACGATTTGGTCTCGTTAATCCCTTAATAAAATAGTATTTGCTAGTGTAATCGGCATCAGGGATAGAATATCCGATAAAATAAACTTCCTCCGCAGTGGATAAACGTTGATTGATCTTCATCCACAGATTATTTAATAAAGGATTTTGGAAGTCTTTGTGATGAGTTAGAGGGACAATAAATTGTTGCAAATTTCCTCCACAGTCATCTACACACTCACTAAGATAAAGACCATCATAGGTTGCTTTATTCATTAATTCTTTTTGTGTTAGACAAAAATAACGATAACATTTTGGACAGTAAAGCCAGTTTAAAGAGCCGTGAGGTTTAATTAGTAAGGGTGCAGTAATACCAAATTTTAGTTCAGAATCTTCTTCCGGAACACAATATTTCTCTTTGAACTCTTCAAGAGGAATCCCTTCTTTTTCTGCTATTTTTTCCCATAATTTTATTCTTTCTTCTTCTGGAAGCGGATTAATAGTATCTTCTTCTGTTAAAAAATCAAATCCATAATTTAATTCATTGAATTTATGCAGAACCGCATTATCCAACAGAGTATCGTAATTATAACTTATTATAGTATCTTCATCAGTCAGTTTTTCGACAAAGGCTTGATATATCTGAGTAGTATTATTCTCGTTCAATGCATCTGTAGTTGAACGTTCTATAGTATAAGTTAGCAAATCAAGGATATCTTTCCTTATGATATTTAAATCAATATCCGATTCAAAAAGAAGAGGTTCATCTTTTTGATAAGCGATGTCGTATAATGTAAACACATCTTCAATATTGGGTAGATTCTCCTCCTTTAAATCTTCAAGAGAGTTATCGTATGTAAATTTGCAATTTGGTTGTATTCGTAAAATATTATATAAGGTTGAAAAATTTCCCAAGATTGGGTCAATACTTGTGTTTTCTAACTGTTTTAGCTGAAGCTCAATGAATTTTTTAATAATTTTATTTCCTAACGGAACTCTGGCATGTGCAGAAGCTCCCGCCCCTAATATATATACACGCTTCATAATTATTTTTGGATTTTCAAATTTGATTTCATTTAGTTAATAATAATATAGAATTAAAAATATTTAAATTAAAAAGAGAGTAAATAAAGAAATTCTATAGGTTTAATGAACTATTAATTAAAACCTTAAATATTTAATTTTGCACATTCTCTCCTATAAAAATAAAGTTAATAAAGAAAATCACCCTATTTATATTCTTTACATAGACTTTCATACCAACAAGCAATCTCATAAGTTTGAAGAACATCTTTTTTGTTATATTCAATAATGCTCTCCTTATATTCATTATTTCCCGTTTCAAGAAATTTTTTATATAAACCTATAGCTGCTAGGCCTATTTGTATCTTATCTTGGAATTGGTTTCCAAACAAAAATTTGCTTACGGATTTTAAACTGTAAGAGAGGACTGGCATTGCCATGTTGTTTTTAATATCATAATAAAGATCCTGGAAACTTATTTCAGATGGAAGCATGGAAATTTTTCCTAATTGAGGTATATCTCCTGATTTAATACCCCATCCAAAAACTCTTTTAACTCCTTTATTAATTAAATATTTATAAAAACTTGAGACAATTTTCTTAACATCACTAATCTTATTAGCAAACCAGTTCTTTAGTGATAGAGACCCATCACTTTTGATGATTCCAAGGCTTATTGAAAAAATTACTGGATTTGTTTTTAGAGATATGTATTCAAGATCAAAAAAACCATCATTGACCTGTATATTCAACGGTTTTAATTTCTGGGGCAAAATAATCATCTCATTTTCTAGAAATGCTCTCGCAGTTCCAATAATTTGTTTTACCGTTAATTCACGATTGAAAACCTCTTTTCCTTTCTGAATCCCAAGTAATTCTTTCCACATAACTTTAGGGTCTTTTCTTGCTAATTCTTCTCTACTTTTAATTCCAAGATCACTAATCATTTGAGATCGTCTCTCCCCTACTTCAGGTAAATCATTAATTGTAGGATTTGATTTCACAATATTTTCACAAGTGGAGTGAAAAAAACACTTTCTGCATTCTTTAGTCCATATTAAATCATATCTTACTATTTTTCTTTCTGAAATCCCGCCCCCCTTTATCAGAATTATATTATTTATAATCTGTTTCCAATCAAGTGTTAATGTATTTAAATTAAACGAAATGGTGTTTAACTTTTTTGATTTTAGAGCTCCTAAATACGGGATATTGGGATCATACTTTTGTAAGATATAGCAATAATGATATAGCTGAAAACATATTGATTTAAATAAACCTAAAGAGGTTTTATAATCCAATGGAATGAATGTATTCGTATCTTTATTCCCTATTAGTAAATCTGGCCTTCCAATTGCATAAATCTTCTTAAATTTTTTTAGCTTTTTATTCGAGACATTTATTTCTCTTTTTAGAATCATTCTAGGTTTAATAATAGTATTAATTGTCTTATTACGCAATGCATCAGCAAGTGATTGAGTATTCTCTATTAAAGATAATTTTTGCATCTCACTGAGCTCATAATCCTTCCCAGATTGAAAAATAATATCATGGTAATATTGATCATAGCAATCCTCTAGTCTTTTTCCAGAATTAACATACTGTTTGAAAAATGCGGGACATTTCACGTATTCAAATACATCTGTTGCGCTAATTTCTAATTTTCGTTTACTTTTCTCCTCTACTTTTTCTTTTTTCCACAATTTCATTATTTTTATTATAAATTTTTATTTTTATTATAAATAATCACAGGGTATTAAGTACCCAATGATTTATTACTAAGGCGAGTCTAACGGTATTTTAATCAAGAAATTTGAAAAGATCTTACTAAATTTGATAAAAAATATTCACGAGCTATATAAGGAATTTGAAGAATTCAAGTTGAATAAGGATACATATTTAATTACCTAGGATTAGGATTAATGGTGCTAAAGGAATATCAGATTGCTGTACATTAGTGAGAACATTTTTAAATTGAGAAATTTATTGGGCTTTAAATAGGAGTGTTTCGAATACTAAGTAGTTTTGATCACCATAAAGAAAAGAGAAATAGACCATAACAAATCTGAAAATCCCTAATCCTCTTTTTTCTTCTCTTTTCTTCTTTTAAATTTTATTTTTCATTTAGTCTTTTCTTTATTTTAGATATATATCTATCTGCTTCTTCAATTACTTCGGTTTGAGGAACAGGTTTTTCCACTCTATTCCCATTCTCATCAACTTCTTCAGTTAATACATTATGTTCTCCTCGATATTTTGCAGCTTCAAGAAATTTTAAAGCTTCATCATGATCGCCTAACTCAAAATAGCAGATACCAATCTTTAAATTAACACTTATCATTGGAATGTGGGACTTTTTTGCTTTTTCATATTTATCTAATGCTTCTCCATATTCCTTATAGACCATAAATATATCACCGTACGCTTCATAACTATCGGAAGCCCATTCTGGACCTGACAATTCAACAGCCTCCTCAGCAACTTCAATTGCTTTTTCTTTATCTCCTTTTTCCGCCAGATAAACCGCATACTCACACAATATTTGTTCTTTTATACATCCAGAATCTTTATCACTGAGACCGCTAATATTTAAAGCTTTTTCTCTAAATTTTAAAGCTTCTTCAAATCGCTCCATATTCCCAAGAATCATAGCTTTTATATCATAATTACCATACGCATCAGGATCTTCATTGATTTCAATTTCAATTGTTTCTAATGCTTCTTCATGTCTTCCGAGCTTATTAAGCAATTGCGCTTTATTGTATCGACTAACCTCTCTCCCTAAATTCTCTGCTTTCTCAATAGCTTTTAAAGCTTCAGATTCATTTCCATATACTACAATACTTTTTGTTTCATACAAAGATGCGTTTTCAGGGAATTTTATTATTGCTTTATTTATAGTCTTGAGTGCTAAATCATGTTTATTCATAAAAAGTAAAATTTGTGCTTTTATTCTATGGTATTCTGGAATACTTGAATCCAATTTTATAGCAAGTTCAATCTGCTCTAAAGCATCATTGTACTTATGTTCTTTAAAATAGGCATCTGCTTTTATGGAAAAAAATATAGATTTTTTAGGATCTAAATTAATTGCTTTATTAATAGTATTAATTGCTTCGTGATATTCTCTAAGTTCATAAAAAATTAATGCTCTAAATTGATGAAATTCTGCCTTAAAAGGGTTTAATTCAATAGCTTTATCAATACTAACTAACGCCTCCTTATGATTATTCAATTTTAATAAGGCAGTTGATTTGTATCTATATATTTGAGGATCTCTATTATCAAAATTTTGGTATATATCAATAATTTTGAGTGCTAATTTTAAATCGTCTTTTTCCAGTAAATTAAAAATATCATTATGAAAATGATCCTTAATATCTACAAAAAAACCATCTGAATCATCTGGACCATATTTTAACCCAGATTCAACAACTTTTTTGGCTTCCTCAATTTTTTCATGATTTATCAATTTAATAGCTACTTGAGAGTACACACCAAAATCCATTTCAGGGTATTTAAAATTTTGAATATATTTTACAACACCTTCGAAATTGTTCATTAATAAAAGAATATCTACTCTTTCATTATAATATGCAGGATAAGATATTATATCCTCTGCATTCTGAATTGATTGTAGAGCTTCTTGATATCTTTGAAGTTCAATTAAAATATTCTTTTGTAAGTCATAATAATTGGGATTATCTACTTTTAAAACTAGTTTAATAGTATCTAAAGCTTCTTCATTTTTATTAATAAGATGTAAAAATTTGGCTTTTAAATAAATAAAATCCATATTTTTGTTTCCGTATTTTAATATTAAGTCATCAAATTCATTTAAAATTTCTTTATTACTTAAGATTCCATCTAAAATTTCCCCAACTCTAATTTCGACTGGTCTTTCCTTATCAATAGTACTTTTACACTTATTATAAGTATCCCAAATATCCTCACTCCTTCCTAAATTCTTTAAAATTATTATTTTCAAAGCATATGCTTGTGTAATATTCAAATTATAAGATATACCTCGATATCCTTCTTTCCCGGTTTTTTTATCTAATTTTAAAGTTATATCAATTTCTTTAAGAGCTTCACTATAATTTTTTACATCACTTAATATCATTGCTTTAAATTGATGTTTCCATGGCTCATTATACTCTAATTTTATAGCCACATCGATCAAATTTAGTGCATCTTCTTCATTTATTTTCCGATTAAACCGATATTTAGTCCTAACTACATTAAAAATAAGTTTACTAATTTCTTCCGATATAGTGTTGAAATCTTTTGCTAAAACTATCAAATCATGATATTTTTTTAAATCTATTAAAATTTCTGCCTTTTTTAATATGATTTTTGTCTGAGAATCGATTTCAATTGCATTATCTATACTTACGAGCGCCTCTTCATAATTTTCGGTCAAGCAAAGAACCTCTGCTTTCAAACGATAAAAATTATATCCACTCGGCATTGGATTTATTTTTATCCCTAATTCTATCACATTAAATGCTTCAATAAATTTATCTTGACGTATTCCTAAGATTTCAGCTTTCCAGTATATTAATTCTGAATTCTCTTCGAGTTCAGGTATCTTATTAATATAATTCAAGGTAGCATCATAATCTCTTTGTTCATATGAGTCCCAGGCTTTTCTAAGTAAATTTTCTTTTGATATAAATTTTATATTTTCAAAAGATATGCTAAAACTGCTAAAATCCTCAACTCCAGATTTATATTCAGTACTGGAGAAACTTTGATTCTCTTTTTCAATGATGGAATTCTCTCTTACTAATTTTAAATTAGGAGATTTTGGCTTTTCTGGTAAAATTAAAAGACTGGAATAATCTATAATTTCGAAGATTGATTTTTTTAACACTTGTTCTCTAATCGTTCTTCTATAATTATCAATTAAAGTATACAGTGAATTCTTTAAATAAGGGTGGAATAATTTATATCTCTCAACAAGTAGATATGCAATAGTAGCATAAGTTCTTTCAATATCTTTATTAGTTAATTCGATATTTTTTAAATCTCTCATTAATAGCAAATCTCTTAGGCGATTATCAACTACAGTCTTAAAAAATTCTCCGTATTCACTATTTTCAGTAAAATAAAATTCATTTTTTAAAGTTTCAAGACTTAATTTATGAAAATTAATGCTATATATTCTTTTATCGACTACTTTTTCAATAAAAAGTCCAATTTCGTGAGAAGATAAAGTGCCTTTAGATAGTCTATTATATTTTACTTTAAAATCTTCAATGGAAATATTATACTTCAAATAAAATTTAGGATGATTCAAAATAATATAAAGTAAAAGTTTATTAAATTGATCTTCTGAATAAATTTCCTTTAATTTTTCACAAGTTATAATTGAAGCAAGCTTTATATATTCAATTTGGACTTCGATATCATAAATTTCATTACTTTCAAAAAAAAGTGATAATCGTTTAATTAAATTTTTATTCTTCTTTTCTTCAATTTTCAATAAAGTATCAAAATCTAATTTATACTTTAATAATCTTTGGAGTAATTCACTTTCTCCTGATGATGTTATTTTATAATAAGAGAGCTTTCCTTCTCTGAGAGATGTAATATACCCTCTCTTTTTTAAATCCTTAGCATGAAGATGGAATGTATTTTTATTCATTCTTCGGTTATATCCGTCGCTAATGAATTCTGACCTCATCATAGGGCTGTGAATGTTTAAAGCATATAAAATAATGTCATCTATATCCCCCATACCCCCATTCCATACTCTTGGATGAATTTTATCTGGAATAATCTTTCTAAGACTCATAATATATAATTTATATCTTCGAAAATATAAAATTTATGATGGATATACATGTACTAGTAAATGATTATTTTGCAATTATACATTACATGTACTATTAAAAAGGACATATATATTTTTATCCTCTTAATATTATTGTAAGAATTAAAGTTTTATTCAAAAACAAATGGAGGTATAAAAATGGAAAAGGAACACAAGTCTGTCACCAATCTGCTAGATAAAGCATATGGGAATATAAACGCATTTTATAGCGGGAAACGTGGAAAAATAATTCATGAAGCTTATTCTAAATACTATAAGAAGATTTTTAAAACAGCGGATAGACGTAATAGACTAAATTATCGAATATTTAGTGAAAGACTTACTAAAGCGAAAGCTGATGTATTAGCAGATATTAAAATGAATCCCGATTTTGAAATCTATTACGAGGATGTTAAGCTGCTTTTAAATGTCTTACATAAGGAGATACGACAAGTAGGAAAAACCTTAGCAAAAGAGAATTACAATATTATTATACCTAAACAGATTGAAATTGAGTTATTTGGCGGTGAAACTTCTTTTGAGGTTGACACTATAGGAAAAATCGGAGGTTTACAAATCCCTGCTCAAGTTGATTGTTTAATTGAAACCGATTCAGAAAATTTTATTGTGAGAGATTTCAAGTCTTATGAGCGGGAAAAGGAAGATGATCCAATGAATCCAGAATCACAGCATCATCGAGCATTCATGCAAGTATGCTTATATGCAATAATTTTCGAGAAAGTTAGATACCAAAGGTGTAGAGCAATCCAATTAGCTTACTTTCCCAACAAGATTGTAACATATGATTTGATTGATGAATTGAGGAAAACTGCCAAAGAATTTGTGATGGATACTGCATTTGAGGGTTTTGAAGGTATCAACTTCCATTTTCCTACAGAAAGTAATAATTATCTGGAGGAACAAAAAGATGTATCTGAAGATCAAAATCAATCAACAAGTTGTAGCAATAGTGGTAGCATAATTACTACTACTAATAGAAATGATAACTTGGGATGGATTAATACAATTAAAGGAAAACCGCTCCAACTTATCATGGGACAAGACAACAAGATGGAAGGATTTCTATATCCTAATAAAGCACACCAAGTAAAAGTAGGATATTGTGTTATAGTTGAGAAAGAAGATGATGGTGTTAGAATCATGTGTATTGCGAAAAAAATTGAATGCTCTGAAGATAGCTTCCCAGGAGAAACTTCAAGCCATAAGGAAGAAAATTATAAAATTATCCTAATTCCCGTAGGCCAATTCAGTCCTGAAGGTTATCAAGACTTATTACCTCAAACAATTATCGGTGGAAAAATTAAGATACCAAGAAACGAGGAATTTTGTGAATTTAGAAAGATTCCGCAAAATGGAATGCCAATTGGAAATATTCAAGGGTTAAATACTGGAATCCCATATCCACTCGAAATTAGGACATTATATCAAAGCGTCTTTATGAGTGGTCAACAAGGCACCGGGAAAACAACCGCATTAAAATCAATGGCACTACAAATTGCTCAAGTTAAGAATTCACCAGCACAAATCATACTGGATAATGAGGGTGAATATGGAAATTTAAGAGATATTCCTTCCAATAAGAAAGCAGAGACAATAATGAAAAAACAGGGGATTAAAGAACTCAAATTAGGACATTTTCGCTTAATTAATATCGAAACTAATGGTGGGTATTGCTTAACACTAAAGGCAATCGATCCAGTGGATCTACCATATTTCCTGCATGAATTAACTCCAATATCGCATGATACACTACAAACCATTATTTATGATATACTTGAGGAAAATAACGAGAAAGAATTTACACTGCTAGAATTAACAAAACTAATCTTTAAATTCATTGAAAAAGAAAAATACGGGGCAACAGATGGTACAAAAAAGGCAATTCAAAGAGCAATGAATTCAATATCCCTAAGAATATTTGATGTACCTAGAGTAAAACCAATTGATTTCGAATCCATTTTAGTATCTGGAAAAGTAACAGTAATAAATACATATCAGTTGCGTGATGCTCATCAGAGGATTGTAGGACTCTATCTTTTGGCAATGCTGCATAAACGAGCTTTAAAGGGAAAAGAAATGATTAACGTAGTATTCTTCTTGGATGAGATCCAGAGACTTTTACCTAAATCGAAATCTCAATCAGATTCAGAGTATCAGAAGCGTATCATTAAATTCTTGGATGAGGTTGTACACCGGGGCAGAAAAAGGGATTATGGGGTTATATTTGCTACACAGAGCGTTGCGGATGTGAAAAAAGAAATCATTGATTTATGCAATACAAAAGTCTTCTTTCAGACGCAGGGAAGTGGAATCAATTATATAAAAGAATACTTCAGCAACAAAGAAGATTTAGAGCGATTGAAAAAGCTTCCAGTTGGACAGGCTTTCATTACCAGTAAAGGCAAACATGAACCGGTAGAAATTAAATTTCCTAATATGTGTTGATTTACTTTTTTTTTATCATAGATTAAAGTATAATTAGGAAAAGAAAAAACTGAGAGCATAATAAAAACTATAATTATAGTAAATATAGCATAGATTTAAATCTATAGAAAAAAAGTTAATTTTTTATATGAGAGGTTAATTGGAGATCTTAAATCATAATGGAATTTGAGGAAAATTTAGAAAATATTTCTTAATTGATAGTAAGAGTACTCTTCCTAAACAAATTATGTCAAAAACAGAAAGCCAGATTAAATTATGTATCTTAGGGTCTAATGATTTTGAGACTCTTACATTTATAAGGAGAATAGCCCAACCATTTATTGAATCCAATTCAATCCATACAATCGGAGTTGATTTTTTTGTTAAGAGTTTAAGTTTCAATACTGATAATAAGCATATTAATATAAGAGTTAATTTTTGGGTGTTGTCTAGAAACGATAGATTTAGGTTTTTAATCCCTATTTACTTCAATGAATCTGAGGGTTTTATTATCCTTTTAAATTTATCTGAAATGAAATCATATCATGATGCTAAAGCCTGGATCTCTCTTATACGAGAAAAATTTATATATTCTTCAATTTTAATTCTTGCTTATTATATAGATGAGAAAGAATTTAATAAGAATTTAATCCAGGATTTAGTTTTTGAGCCTGATATACATTATTTAGAAATATCACTAGATAATGAAATGGAAATTAAGGGCTCAATTATATTTCTTACTTGTATAATACTAAAATTGCAGATACCATATGATATTTCACAAAAACTTAATTTGACCGCTTATTTCCATACTCTCACTTATTTGAAAGAGCCTAAAGAAGTATTAACCCAATATACAGAAGAAATTACTTCTTACGAATCATATAGATATAACTATAATGAGTTCTTACAAAATATCAGTGCTATATTAGATAATCCTGATCTGCAAAGAATTGAAACTCATTTAAAGCAACTAAAGGATTATACTACTTCACAAGAAATTAAAATAAATTCGATGAAAGGAAGATTTCTTGAAATGAATACACGAATTCTTTATGAAAGAGAATACGGTTATGAAGTTGATTATACTGAGAGAGACTTTGAGTGTACAATTGATGAAATTGGAATTTTATATAATAATGGGTGTATAAAGAACCGTGAGACAAAAGATATTCAAATTGATATTTTTGGGAGAAAGACTAAATATATGTCAGAAATTACTTATTTAATAGGCGAATGTAAAGATAGAAATAAAAAAATATCATTAAAAGAGATTAAGTGCTTTTTAATCAAAGCAAAAATTATTGCAAAACTTTATTTATACATCCATCGAAGAAAGAAAAAAGGATTACCTAAATTTCATTTGCTTATTATATCATTAAATGGATTTCCTGATAAGCAAAAAATTAATAAAATACTTGAAGATATTTGGCATTGTAATATTCCTAAAAAAAGATTATTATATGAAAGTATTGATCTATTAGAAAGAAAAAAGTTTGTAGAATTACTTAAGAAAAATAATATACCTGCCTCAGATTATAAAGTTTAAACCTTTTTTTTTGTATTTTGAAAATTAGAAATTGAAAATTCAGGAAAATCAAATAATTAAAGATTATTTTTTATTTAAATGGTTAGATTCACAATGAAATATGATTTTAATCGAGTAATTGACCGTACAAGAACCAATTCTATTAAATGGAATAAGGATTTTCTTAAAGAACGTTATGAAACTGATAATGTTTTGCCTCTTTGGGTTGCTGACATGGATTTCCAATGTCCACAACCAGTTATTGATACATTAAAAAAGAGAGCAGCTGAAGAAATTTATGGATACAGTTGGCATAAAATCCCTGCTTATTTAGATTCTGGAACAAATTGACCAAGATGCCTTATAATTTTTTCTTTAAATATTCGTATTTGATAAGAGTAATAAAAATCAACCTTGGCACAATATAAACTTTATATTTTTATCCTTATATCATAATTTTCTTTCTAATAAACATTTAAAAAAGACTTTTAATTTACATGTTTAGATTCACAATGAAATATGATTTTGATCGAGTAATTGATCGTACAAGAACCAATTCAATGAAGTGGAATAAGCATTTTCTTAAAGAACGTTTTGAAACTGATGATGTTTTGCCTCTTTGGGTTGCTGACATGGATTTCCAATGTCCACAACCAGTTATTGATGCTTTAAAAAAGAGAACAGCTGAAGAAATTTATGGATACAGTTGGCATAA
>Ga0209977_10000159_pt1 | contig 25450 bp, 21 predicted proteins | sample SumtaG_2_FD_183113 | JGI IMG/M metagenome (GOLD analysis project Ga0209977, IMG submission 183113) | Deep subsurface microbial communities from Indian Ocean to uncover new lineages of life (NeLLi) - Sumatra_00607 metaG (SPAdes) (version 2) | ecosystem: Environmental > Aquatic > Marine > Oceanic...
AAGGCGTTTTGGGCGTTCACATCAAAGTAAGAGCGCCCGGCGGGAACAAAAGCCAAACTCCCGGACCTGGTGCCCAAGCGTGTATCCGTGCACTGGCACGTTCCGGATTAAGAGTTGGAAGGATTGAAGAAGTCACCCCAAAGTCTCATGATCACTGCCGTCGTAAATTTTTAGAGATTTCCCTCTAAAAACGGCTCAGGCGGTCACAGGGGGCGCAGGGTCTGATTTAAAGCCTTTATTAGGCGATCTGGCAGAGCTATTTATCGAAAATCCCTTTCTTTCTGCTTAGATATTTCTTTTCAAATTTTTCTTTCATTTCATAGTACATATTGATGTAATCGTTTTGCCATCTACTTTCAGCACTACCATGTGAGGGATACCAGATAAGATCGTTATCATGACATTCAACACAATACCATTCGTCGTGAAATCCAATATATATCATATCTTTATCTTGGCTAGAGCATCTAGCACACTCACAAATAGATCTTCTTTTCAGACTAGAGAGTTTATGTCTCGTTCCTTCTAAGTAGTATAATTCTGCTAGTTCTTCGGGTGGGAGGTCAAGGGGTGGCGGATATAAACTAGCATAGTGCCCTAAAATCCAGAATTCATCCCATACGGCTCGAATTAAGATTTGTCTTAGGTTGTTTCTAATTTTTCGGAGCCGTTCATTTCGGATGACGATTTTTCGTTCGTCTTTCATTGTTATGGTAAAGGTATGGAAAAAAGAATATTTAAATAATGATGAAAAAAAAAAATTAGGATTTATATTGAATAAATCCAGATGTAACTAAATTTGGAGTACCGCAGAAGAGTTTTGTTATGATGTGAGAGTTTAGGATGGGTGCTGGTCGGTGTTTGTTGATCCATTCGAGCATGAGATTTTTGATATCTTGTTCAATGTTGTCTTTGGGAATGTTACTGAAGAACCTTTCAAAGATATAGTTATTTCCGTTATCGTCAGTGAAATATTCGTTGATAAAGTTCACGATTCCATTCTGAATTAAGAAAGTTCGTCTCTGTAGATAATGTTGCCATTTATCTCTCCAGTCAATAATGTTTTTCTTGTAATATTGAGGGCAATCAAAAGTTAAGTTGATTCTTCTTCGAATTAAATCAAGAACTAAGTTTGATTTTCCTTCAAGATTATAATGATTCGTATGCATAACAAGAGCTAATCTGTTGACATCGATGGACATCTTATCGTTTACAAATATATGATGTCTTTCGTAAGTAAATGAATCCATTCTATGAGTTTTTTTAAAAGATTCAGATTTGATCGGTTCTAAGGTTAAAATATCAAGACCAAGATCCCGAATTATTAGTGTAATTATATGAAATTTTATAGTGCTGATGGTGTACCAACTTGGATGATAAACTCTAGGTAGAATAAGATACAGATTTCGTATATTTATATAGTCCCAAACTTCTTTGAAAATTTTAGAATATGAGCTGTAAGGTACTAATTTAACTAATTCTTTAAGCATGTTCATAAGACCTATCCAAGAATAGACTTTACCTCTATCAGGTTGTCCAAATCTATTAATCCTTCCAAAAGTCTGATATTTCAATAGTTTTCGTGCATTCTTTAGGAGAATTGGCTTTTTCTTTGCTTTAGACATTTCAAACCAAATAGATAATGTTAATTCATATTCGGGTTTAAAATATCTTGTTCCTTTGTTATGTGAATCGCCAATATATTTAACATCAAACGGATTTGCAAAAATGAATTCTTCAATGAAATTTTCTACCTCAAATCTAATTATCTGTAAAGTATCCACATCTACAGTAATTATATCTGTAAAAAAATTAGCAAATTCTTCAGTAGTTACAGTTCTTATTTTGTATATGAAATTAAAGAGAGTTGATAATTCAAGTTTTCTATATTTATAATTACCCTTAAGATGAGAATCCTTCAATGCTCTTGCTCTCTCAAAGAATAGTCTTGAAATGTCTGTGTCAAAAACTCTAGCGTTAGGAAAATGGTTCTTTATAATTCCTTTTATGTTATTAAAGAATCCCCTTTTGATAGACTTTTGTTGAGAAGATGAAATTGAAAGCGATTGTTTATCCGTAGAGAAGCTAAAAGTATAGAGAGTGTTAAATTTATTCTGGATTGCTCCGTAGGATTTACTAAGTTTACTCATATACTTGTTTGCTAGTCGGTTATAGAGATCGTCAAAAGTTTCTTTTTTAGGGAAATGTCCTTGATTCATTGAATACTTTTTTTCCTTGATCCAATTGTATTTAAAACCAAGTTTTCTTGAGAGTTCTGCATACGAAGGAGAATCTAGGATGCGTTTTTTAAACATGAGTTCTTTTAAATAATCCACGAGGCTAGTGTATGCGTCTCTGATTTTTGCAAGTTGTTTCATATTATTTTTGTCATTATTTAAATTATTCATTTTTTTCCAACCTTTTGGTTTTTAAGATTGCAATAACGCGCAGTCTTATGAAATTAGTATTATTGCCAAATATATATATCTATTCCTCCAAAGAGATGAGGAGTGAAGTTTAAAATATTGTAAACTGGTTTAGATTTTTCTAAACTTAACTTTCGAGTGTAATGGAGAACAAACTCTCACTATTTCAGTGTAGTTTAAAAACATTTAAATTTCAAGAATTGATTTTTGTGAATAAAATTTATCCGGCATTAATTCAAGAATTCTCTCTTTATTAGATTTTCTTTTAGAAGAGTAAATCTATCTTGAATAAAAAAAAAGGAATTTAATAGTTTTTTAAAACTATTTTAGAGACAATAATCCTTATGTCGATATTGCCACAAGTGCAGGAAAAAAACTTTACTCCATAATTATCATAATCATCATGGAATGGGTCATCTTCCTTAAGCTTTTCAAAACTTTGAAGCTTTTTGCACCTATTGCAATCGACGTAGTAAAAACCACTCTTCATTTTTTTCACCAAGATAGAAATACATTACTTGGTTTAACTTCATCAATTTAAAGAGCCCATAAAACAGAAAAAGGAATTTAATTCTTTCAGATGGTTTATGCTTTATCATTTTGTTTTTTTTAGAGGTTATTAATGAAATCATTAAATTTCTGTAAATCTTTACCATCAATTTTCAGTTTTCTATTGAAGACATAGAAGAAATAATTTTAGACTGTACGAAATTTATGTATTTAGTAGAATGTGAAAGGCAAAAAAAGTATCCATACGGACCAGATATAGCTTTCTTTTTACGATAAAATATTTTAAAATTAACCTAATTTATTAAATCTATTATATATCTTTTCTGTTTAACTATTCATTGAAAAAAAATGGAGTTTAAAAGCTTTTAAACAGATAAATATTGTGTTATCTAGCGAGGAAATGAAGCGATTTTACCCCCAACTCAGTTCAAGGATCTTGTTATTTCTTAGGCAACAGCGTTATCGTAAGGGCGAGATACTTACCGAAGACATTATTAAGAAGTTTAATAAATCCAAGAGTGAAATTTCTCAAGTGCTTTCTTTCTTAACAAAAAAGCGATATATTGATAGGGTATATGTAGATAATCTTAAAAATCACGGCTCCCGTCATAAAATACTTCTTAATGAGAGGGGTTTAAAGGTTGCTGAAGCCATTCTTTTGGAGGGGTTAAATCCTTTCGAGATAAAAGCGCTTGAAGTTTCGATTAAGAAAAAAAGAAAATTTAGTATAAAATAATTATTAATATTATATCAGAAAATCAATTTACTCCAAAAAATTAATAAGTGTAGAATTAGCATTTCGGTATAGAAGGAATTTTCTTCAAATCTCGTGGATAATTTATAATTTTTAAAAATCATGATTGAAAATGAAGAAGAAATATGGGATCTTTTAAATAAATTTAATGTAAACAAGCTTTCTTTTACATATAATAAAAACAATACGCTGATAATTAAAAGCACTTTTAATAAGTTTGCTTTTTCATACACTCATGTTAAATTCGTAGAAAATATTAACCGAGTAATGACGTTCTACCCTAAAATAATTGAAAAGATGAAGCCAACAGATATATCTGAAAGAATTGAAAAATATCTATATAGAAGTAATTTCCTTATATTATTAATTAATTCACTTGAAGTATATTTAGACATGGTATTTAGATGGGCTTCTGAATTCTTATTTATTAGGGATTTGAATAAGAAAAAATTTATCAAGTTCATTAAGAAATTTTGGATAAGAGACAACTTCTTTAATAAATTAATAGAAAAAGACAATTTAGAAATAAAATTGACAGAAATCTTACCAGAACGGATGGATTTTCAAAATAAAGATAAATGTAAGGTTGCTTTTCAATTATTAAATATTGACTTACCTGGATTATATGAGGATTTTTGGCATAATATATTTGATAATGAAGACACGAGTTATATGCAAACAAGACATAGAATTATTCATGGTGAAATGCCTAATTTTGAAAATTTAAATAATGAATGTTCAGTCGATTTTGTAGAACGAGCTCTTCTTGATATAGTAAATTATGTTTATTTTATAGAAGAAAAGAGATTTGAACTATATCCAGATCCTTTTGAATTTGAATTTTATAATATTATTAAGAAAGAACATTCTAAACCTGAAGATCAAAGAAGACCTTTTAGGGATATTATTAAAGAAACTGCAGAAAAATTGAATATCGATAAAATAAAAAATCCTGAAGATCTTTGAAAATTATATAACAAAAGATATCCATACTGAATTGTGTCCAAAAAAAAAAAAAAGCTCCATGGTTTACGGAATATATGGCAAAAGAAACAGGCTATTCTCAAAAGATCATTCAAAATTGAGAAAAAATTAGGGTTATTTTAAGTTATGATGTTAGATAATATTGAGACAAAAAATCCTGAAGAAATATTACAAGTAATTGAGAAGGAAGAATTAGAAAAATACCATGATCATCAAATCGGCGAATGTTTCAAGATTGCTTTAAAGAAATACGAAGAAAGAGGCGAAACAGAAGAAGCGAAGAAGATGGCACATGAAATAAAACTATTCAGATGGGGATATTCTTTTAATGAAAAGAAATTCAACATTAGTACTAATTACAATAATGAAGATATATTTTATTACAAACAGAGAGCAAAGCAAACCGAAAATGACTATCTTAAGGCTAAATATTGTGATGTTATTTGGGATCAAAAAAGTGAAGTGGAATATGTTATATTAGGGATTAATTCTCATTTAGAGATTTCAAAAGTGTTTTTTCAGCTAAATAAATACCATTATATGTCGCTTCATTCAGCGAAGGCTTTTAGTCTTTCAAAATCAATTAAAAATGATTGTTTGCAAGAAAAGTGCCTTGAAACTCATTTAGAATTCGTAGATCACCTTAAAGAATTAAAAGATAAACATTATTTTAGCATAATCCTAAAATCCATATTAGAGAATGGATATTTTATTAAAGATAAAATTGATTTAGACTTAATTTTTTCTCTGATAAAAAGTAATATCGAATATCTCGAACAGAAACATGAATATGATAACCTACGCTTATTTTTGGAACTTGAAGAAAAATATTATAATTTTATAAATGATAAAAACCAAATAAAAGGGGTTTTAATAAAGAGAGCACAGAGTTATGAAAAAGAAGCTGATTATTTTAATAAAGAAGGTAAAAATAACCTATTAAGTGCTCGATCTTATAGGCAAGCTATTGAAAATTATCAAACTATTAGGGGTTTTGGTGAAAAAATAAAAGCTCTAAAATTAAAAGTAAAACATTGTCTTGAGGAAGGTGTTAAAAAAGAATTATTTACTATTCCTATGCCAGATTCTTTAGTTGAGGAATTAGAAAAAGATGCAGATGAATTTGTGAATCATTTTCAAGATAAAAATGTGGAAGAGATAATTGAATGCTTATCATTAGAAAAATTTACTCCTTCATTTAAAGAATGCTTAACTAATCTGAGCAATCCAGACCGTCAAGCAGGAATAACTGATGTTATTCCTGTTATTCTGATTGATGAAGGCTTGACAATAGGATCTTATTCTGAAGGTGATTTGATTGAATTTAATGCGATTCAGAACTATTTTATGAACAATCAATTTTTTATTCACATAGACTTATTAAAATTATTCCAGTATATCAAAAAGAATTTCCCTAATTATGTTGATATTATTCTTTCAAGAATAGAACAGAGTAATATCATTGAGAAAGAAAGACTTCGGTACATCAAATCAGGCCTCATAAAATTTGCTGAAAACGATTTTTTAAGTAGTATTCATATATTAATTTTTCAAATAGAAGGAATATTGAGAGATTTACTTATTAAATTAGGAGAACCTCCTCAAAAAATTATGCCAAATTCTGATGAATTCTATTCTTTAGGGCAGATCATAGATAGAATAAGGCAGAAAATCAATACGAACAATCAATTTTTAGAGATTTTCAAATTTGTAGAAGTTTTCCTAGTAGATAAGCGCGCAGGAAATATTAGGAATTTAATTGCTCATGGATATTTTCCATATGGAGCAAATAACATTGGAATTGCCATTCTTCTTATTTTCATATTATTAAGGCTATCTGTTTTGAGTATTACTAAGAAAAAATAACTCTAATTTTAATGACAACATTTAGTTGAACCTGCCCTATCCTATGGTAATAGTACAGATCATTACTTTAATATGTGTCTAATGATTCAGTTTAAAATATTAAGTATAGAAAAAGTTAATTAGCGTGCGTGGGGACAAATAATTTAGACATGCTATGATTGTTATAATATGTTAAATGCCTGCTACTGTAACTATCTTAAAACAGAAATTAACCTAAGTAGATTTGAACCCCACTTTTTCCATTTTAACGGTTGCATATCTTCGTATCGTTTTATTGTTCTGAAACACTCATTGAAAAATTCTTCTCGTTTATCTTCGGGCCAACCTTCTATATGTTGTTCAATAGATTTCTTAAGTTTTTTAATCTTTTTGTTGCTTGGATTTTCAAAAAAGGGTTTAATCAGGTCGTTTATATACGATTTAATGTTAATTGTTACGGAAAATTCCATAATTTTAATTAATTCGTCGAATTTATCGTTTTGTTCTTTTAATAAAGCAAGAGAATGATTTTTTTGGAGAAAATTCTCTACATTTTCATCTTGAATTTCATGAGGGAGTTCTTCTATGACGCTTTGCTTATTTTTTTCCATTTCGTCTAAAGCAAACCTTAAATTATCCTTATTATTCTCATCGGTTGGGTTTAAATCTAAAACCATTTCAAAAGACTTAATAGCTTTACTGTATTCTTTTTTTGCGCTGTAAACAAGTCCCAATGAGCTCCAAACTATATCTATTTTAGAATTAAATTCTAAAATTTTTTCAAAACAAGCTATAGCCTCCTCTGGTTGTTTGTTAATTTCATAGGATGTTCCTAGATTAAACATAAGGTCTCGATTAAAAAGAGAACCACTTTCATTTGTTGATAATTCAAGTGCATTTTCGTAATACTTTATGGCTTCTAGATAATTTGAATCCTCGTAAAACACATTACCTATATCCCTCAAAAGGATTTTTCTGAGAGAAATATAATTTTCTTCCGTAGCTAATTTAAACGCTTTCTCAAGCGAGTCTATAGCCTGTTGATAGTCGCCATTCTTATGGTATGCGTATCCTAAATTGTTAAGACTCACTATTGTGAAATATGGCTCAAGTTCGTTTAAAGCTAATATATATGCATTTTTGTAAGATTTTATTGCCCATTGAAAATCTTCTTGGTTAAAGTATTCATGTCCTAACTCCAACCAAGCTTCATCGTCAAATGGATCTAAATCAACTATTCTTTCAAGACAGAATTGCAGTTCGTTATGAGAATTTTCACGATATTCACCTGCAAGCTCATGCCATGCTTCTAAATCACTAGGATTTTCTTTAAGAAGGTCTTTGATCTGCTTATTTTTGGCATCAAAATACTCATCTACATCATGTCTATCTACAATATTATCTGGAACAATTAACTTCCAATTTTTTTTACTTTTTATTACATCAACCAAAACTAAACCTTTGCGCTCCAACTCTTTTAGTTTGATTTGTAAAAACCGGGCATCCATCATCTCTTTTATTTCTATCTTAAAAATTAAAGATGTTATCGGTTGCCATTCATCCGATAGCGCTTCCAATATTGTTTTTGTAGTTATTTCTGGTGATTTCATAATTAATCTAATTTTTTACTTAATCGTTTTTAAACTATTAGATTCTTGCTAATTTATTACTTTAATAATTTTATTCATTACTGAGCAAGGAGCCCATAATACATTTAATATATATTATTAATCTCTTTTATATTAATTCTCTTATAAATCTTTGAATGATAAATCAAATTTGCAGCCTTATATAATAGTCGGCAATAATCAGCAAAATCAATGGAATTCTTTTGTTTTTCTTTTACTTCTTCGCTATTATTAAATTTAAGCAATCTTAATAATCAAGGCTCACGGCATAAAGTTGTTCTTATTGAGAAAGGATTAGAGGTTGCAGAAGCTATTCTTTCGGAAAGGTTAGATCCTATCGAACAAAAAGCGATTGAAGTTTCGATTAAGAAAAAAAGGAGATTGAAATTCTAATTTAAAAATTTAGATTATATTTCTAATTTATATGGATATGCCTTTATTTTACCATCAATCCATCCTTTATATGGATTTTTAATGATCTCGATATTTTCATTGCTTTCTTTTCCCAATTCGACATCATATACTCTAAATATTGAATACTTTTCTTTTTTATCCAAGAAATATTTCCATTCGTTTTCAGTAATATTAAACCAGCTTCTTGAAGAGGAAGTCGTGGATTTTACTTCTATATAATGTTTTATTTGGTTATCGTCCCTATAACTAATATCATAACCCTTATATTTTTCTTTAATAGCATTTTCCCAGGTTACATTAATTAATTCCTTCTCTTGACATTTAATTATAAATCCATCCTTTTTATCAATAAGAAGTGTTTCTGGATCTTCATCCACCCTATACTCTTCTATTTTTAATTTTCTTAAATAGTTATAAGCATTTTGCTCCCCTTGCCTTCCAATGCTGACTAAAAATTTATCATCTATTTTTTTTTGTAATTTTTTCTCTTTTTCATAATCTAGATAATCCTTAAGAAATTTCGAGACTAGCCCCCTTCTTAAAAGATGGTGGCAGAACTGATTTCGATAATTTCTCAAGCAGCTATAACAACTAGTCTCAGGCCCGCATGTACAGTTTTCTAATATGTTTAATGTACTTTCAAAAACTTTCTTTAAATTTTCTTCTTGTAATAACCTTCTGACATGTCCAGCGCCACCTGGTACATTATCAAACAGAATTAATATTAATCCATCTTCTGTTTGATGTAAACATCCATCAAGATCATCTCTTTTAATTCCTAATCCTTTGCTTATTCCTTGAAGAACGCCATAAAGGAGTGAAAGACCAAAATATAGATTTTCCCGTATTTGAGGTTTAATGAAGGTTAAAGAAACTACATCTGTCATAAATTTATGACCTAAATGAATTCTGGGTCCATAAACCTTTCCTGAACATTCCCAGCCAAAAGGAGATATATGAGTACTAGAAAGTCTTTTATCATAAGCAAATGCAGCACCACACGAAGCACATATACGGAATCCAACTCCGTGTTTCCCTTTACAGATAACTGCTAATTCACCTTGCTTGCTATATTTTATGTTAATCTTAAGTTTTTTAATAGAGATCTCTTTCTGTTCAACCTTACCATAATCATAAAAATAAGGTCTAGTGGTAAACTCTCTTTTTGGTCGAAATAAAGTTGCATTTCTAGGCGGAGTTTGAATATTTGTGATAAATCCAAATTCTGGAATTATAAAGCGATATCTATATTTATTTAGAGAACCATGAATATTACATGATATGTTAGGGGGTTTTTCTTTTAAAGAACCCAATTCCATAAAAATTTGTTCACAGTAAGGGCATATTGCATACCAATAAATGGTCCAGGTCCTGTTTCGGAGAACTCTAAGACCTTCACTTTTCCAGATATATGAATTTGCTACGACTTCACTTCCAGGAGCAAATTCAGATAATCCAATTCTTAGGTCTCTTTCCAATTCAATTTGTTTTGCTGCAGGGCTTTTGGATAGTACTAGAAGATCCACAACATCTACAGGGAATCCATACTTCGGAATGACTGTATTTGAAGCTAAAAATTTGATTAATGTCTTTTTCTTAATTGTTTCAATTCTTTTATTAGCCCATCTCATATCACTGTTATATTTATCTTTTTCATCCTGATTTGAAGTCTCTATCCACTGCTGCTGTTTTTGGTTATAATAATCCATTAAGAAATCATATTGAAATATTATCTTTTCTTCAGCAGTCGTCAATGTACCATTTCTTCCTACTATACCTTCTATCCATTCCCATGTGTCTAAACAAAAATATTGCTTCATAGATTCCGGGATAACCCTCTTTAAAGAAGTAAGAATCGATTGAGGTTTAGATTCTAAATAATCTTTTAGCAGTTGAGTCCCTGAAAGTTCTTCACTCAGATGAAGAAAGCTATCTATACTACCATACAAATTTTCGTGTAGTTGAAAGAACTTAGCTAAAGCAATTGAATGAATATGGCGTCTAATAATTTTTTCATTTGTAATGGAGAGTTCGGGAGGTTTAATTCTTCCATCAATCATTTTTTCTGGAGTTTTAAAGTAAGAAAGATCATGAGATCTTAAATGAGCAAAAGTTACTGTATATCCGATTATATCCAGTCGTCTTCCCGCCCTACCAGCTCGTTGGACGTAATTTGAAGGTTCAGGAGGTACATTACGTAAAAAAATAGTCTCTAAAGTACCTAAATCAACTCCCAATTCAAAAGTAGTAGAGCAACTTAAAATGTTAATATCTCCGTCAATAAATTTCTGCTGAACCTCTGCCGCATAATCAGGTGTTAATTGAGCGGTATGTTCTTGACTGATCATTTTTATTGGATTAAATTTACTGTACATGACTCTATAAAAATTATATTTTAAAGATTTTTCAAATTCAGTATCCATTTTTCTTACTTCTCCCAAACAATTAAAAATAGGGCAAACACCTTTGACTGAAAAAGGTATAATAGTACCACATTTGTCGCAAAAGTACCATTGTTCATCTTGGCGTCGTCTTACCACCCGCCAATAATTATAATCTAATTGAAATACAATTCCTTCTTTAGGTACATTAAATCCAAATATACCGTTCCCCCTCCAATTAGATCTTAAATCATTCCAAATTACACCCAAAATTTTCTTGCATTCATTATTTTCATCGTTTTTGTTGACTATTTTCTTAAAAAGTTTCTGTACTATATTCAATCTACTATTCAGATATCTTTTTGAAGGTATAAAAGAATGGATATGTTTCTTGGAATCTGAAATTTCACTACGAAATTTATATTCTTTATTAAGAGGTCTGAAAAAAGCATCGGAAGGATCTAATCCGACTTCACTGGGCAAAGTGATTGCAAAATTATATCTCATAGTGTTAAGTAGAAAGTAATAAAGATTAATCACTTCTTGCTCGGTAAGACTCCAAGGCGAATTTAACAATTCAGGGGGCGCACCCCAGTTCTTAGGTATTAATGGTTTAAAGAATAGCATACCAACTCTTTCTAATGAATTACGTTTATTATCAAATAAAGCACAAAACTCATGAATTATCCACCTCCATACGATTAGTGCTCTCTGTCTATCATCAAGATTATGTTCAAACAAATTATAATTTCGAGCTAGCTTTAAAACATCCTGATATAAAGAGTTTAACCCATAATCCTTATAATTAAGATTTGCATCTAAAGCTTTAATGATAAGCCGACGGAATAAGAGTTTATCGTATTCAGCTTGTAAAAAAGGAGCGAAATATGCTGCTCCTTGTCTGCTGTCGGAAAAAGCCAAGATCTTTTTGAAATTTTCATTCTCAATAATAGGCTTATTTAAATGTTGATATAGTACCATTACTAAAACAGAATTTAGATCATTCTGATTAAATATAAACTTCCTAACGATCCCAAATGGAGAACGATAACTGCATGAATAACATTTATTTAATTCTATGTTTTTTGGTTTAATTTCAATTAAAGAACGCTTTATAGGAACATCATCTGAACAGTCACATTTTAGTTCATCATTTTTATATATCCTTCCGCATTTTATACATAATTCCCACTTTTCCCCTTTTATCGAAAGCTCTTCGGGGAGTGAGATTTCTTGATCCTCATTCTCCTCGAATTCGATATCTTTTGCCCATAAGATAAAATATTGATTCGTAATCTTTTCCTCTCCTCTTTCAGAGAGGGGCAATTCCGAAAAACTATGTTTTAGCTCATTATCCTTAATAAAACCAGTAAGATATTCCTGACCACATCGCCTACATATAGCCAATTCAAATACGGGGCTTTTATCGTGTGTTTCTTCTCTCCTTTCCAAAAAAATTTGTTCGGTTGGATAAAAGGATATAAAAACACCCTCTGGAGCCCGTATAAAAAGATGATACCGTGCAGGTAATAAAGGTTGGGATCCATCATCTATCTTTGCCCACACAGAGAGATTAATTAGGTTTATAATTGAATGTCGTTCAGTTTTACTTGGGTTTTCCTTCTGCAAAATCATTTTTATAGATTTGTCCAGAACTTTAGAACCATCCATTAATATCATTTTTAAATCCAAAATTCGCTTATCAATTGCCAGAATATTATAAACAAAATTTTTTAGCTCTCCTTTTGATTTCTTTCTTGCAACTTCTAAAATCTCTTTTTCGATACCTTGCTCTTCAAGCATATCATATACACTCTGTACCTTATCAACGCTTTCTTCAAAGATTAGAGAATTTAAAGCGGAGTACATATCAATGGGGAAACTTCTTGTAGCTTGATTTAAATCTAAATCTAATCTTTTGCCTTCTACAATATCTTGCTTATTTTCGTCACTTTCATCCCACTCAAAGAGTTCTCCAAATAAATCGCTTGCAAACTTCGTTACCTTAGTATAATCTTCTACCTCGGATACTAATGTAGCACTTGTAGCTATACACTGTAAATCTCCTTTCATATTTTTACAAACTCTATCTTTTAAGCGTCTGATCAGTAAAGCCATTTCTATACCCTTTGCTCCATTATAAATATGAGCCTCATCAAGTACAAGAAATTTCCAACTTTTTGCATATTCCCCATCAAAAAATTTCTTGTCACCAGGTCGTATTAGTAAGTATTCCAACATGGCATAATTTGTTATAAGAATATGTGGAGGGGATTCTTGCATTTCTCTTCTGGTTAAAAGCTCGTTTTCTGGGGGAGTTTGATTGGGAAATCTTTGCATGAATCGTTGTGTTGCTCTCTCTCTACTCTCACTTTTAGTTTCCCCTGTATACCTACCAAAGGTAATTTTTATGTCGGGGATTTTTTCCTCCATCACTTTTGTTATTTCTCTAAGTCTTCTCAACTGATCATTAGCTAATGCATTCATTGGATATAGTAATAAAGCACGAATTCCAGGTTCAAGATACCCGTTTTCCTCGTACTCTCTTAACAGATGATTGTAGATTGTGATAAGAAAACATTCCGTTTTACCACTACCCGTACCTGAAGATATGACTAAATTACGATTATTTAATAATTTTCGAATTGCTTTATCTTGATGCAAATATAATGGATTCTCTCTTAGGTAAGGAAGAGCCTCATAGATAAAATCTGTAAATTTATTACTTAGAAGACCTTTTTTGATAAGGTCTTTTATATACTCACCCTTCTTAAAAGGCGGTATAGCCTCCAAATAAGGTCCTTTTATGAAAGGATAACTCTCGATTTCCTTAATAATAATATTCCTTAAATTTTGATCTTTTATATAAAAGGTACCTGAAAGAAAATTTGCATAATTTTGTTGAATTTCTTTTGTTAATTCTATTGGATTAATTGGCATTTGATTTCACATTATTTATTTTTTTAGTTGGGGGTAAATAAAACATATCCTAGTTTGATTTTCCTAAAAATCCTCTCGGCATATTTATAAGCATACTCAGCGTGTTTTTGTTTTAAATTAAAATTTTTCTCTTGTAATTTTTTAAAATTATCTAAATACTTACTAAAATTCTCTTTAAAAGCAATTGAATACATTTGATTAATGCTTAAATAATTTTGATCTTTTGGATATTTGTGCTCAAAGAAGAGAAGAGCTTTGAGCATTGTAAATGCTGCTCTATAACTTGATTCACAACATTTTAGATACAGGTTATTTTCAAAATTAACGATAGCATATTTTAATATTTTTAATCCATTAATTAATTGCTTTTTAAAAAGATTTATACGTATATCTTCGAATTTGGATATATCTGGCTTAAAAATTTTACACAATCGATTATAATACAAATAATTATCATTAATTACATTGATATTCTTCTTTAAAATTAGATTAAAAACATCTTGTGTATTTGGAGGTGAAAGATCGAAATAGTTTTCAAAATCAATCCTAAATTCTAAATATTCAACTCTATCCTTAATTTCAATCCCAGAATTTCCCATATTCAATATAACATTTTTAAATAACCCCAGTAAGCTAGATTGAAAGAGCCTCTCGAAAGTTGGATTAATATGTGCTAATAATTTATATATTTTTCCCGTTTCCTTTAACGATTTAGATTGATTAAATGATAAAGTTAAAACCTCAAATAACTCATTAATAGAAAATTTTTTATTTTCATTATTTATACTGCAATAATTATAGTAGGATTGAATGAATTCATTCATTTTATCACTTTGAAATTCCAGGAGAAATTTATACAATCTTTTAACAGGATCTCTATCTGGAAATTCTAGAATATTTACTAGAGGATATTTTTTGTTAGTTGTTCTATTAATTACTTCTAATGATAAAAATAAATGATTATAATTAGTCAAAATTGTATCAAAAAATCGATTTAGATTGCACATATGATAAATATTTTCCATAGAAAGTGTGGTTTCTTGTAATAATTGGTTGTTTTCAGCAGAAAATAATTGTATCATTATGTTATATGAGCTATTATAATCATTAGTAGTTACTTCTAGAATCAAGTCAATTCCAGTTGTTAAAGTGTTTCTATTCTTCTCCAAAATTTTACCTGTCCATTCTTTCTGATTTCCAATTCTCCACTTTAATCTTGGAATTGTAATTTCAAATTCTAATTTTTGAGTGTCACTGTTATTTTTCTTTAAAGAAAAATTAACGGTATCTTGATTTTTAGAAACGGTAATTTGATATTGATTATTATCATAAACCTCTTTAATTCGAACATCCGAGTCTAGTAATATATTCCAATTTTCAATTGATTCTTCTAAACCAATACAAATCAATTCATTTTTATGTCCATCACGGGTTGGAATTACTAATTCTCTTGGATATTCACATTCTATATGAAAAGCATAACGAAAATATATGGTCTCAATTGGTATTCTAATACCCTTGTCTGTAATATCTAGTTGAAATGTCCCTTCTAATATGCCTAGATCTTCAGGACACTTCAAAACAAAAGGATTTTCTCCACTCCAGTTGTCATTAAGTTTACAAGAACCAATTTCTTTATTTTGAAGCCAGATTACCCAACCATCTGGATTTATTCTAGGAGAGATTAGAGATATTTCACCACCTGTGAATAATGGAAATTCTTCATCAAAGTCATCGCTCGGTGTCTGTTCGCCCTCAAGATAAAAACTAATATCACAAGCAAATTTCTTTAGTTGACCATTCTCTCTATTTTTTAAATATATAAAAGATTTTTCTCTTAAATCTACAAGTTTAGGAGTATTATAATCCCAGATCCACAAATCTTCAGACAAATTATATTCTACTTCTAGTTCATAAAGATCAGGATGAAATATCCATAATTTTTTCTTAGGGATTAAATTTATTTTTCCTTCTTGATCCCATAGTTCAATCATTTTTGCCCGATCTTTATATCGACCTCTAAAAATATAAAGATCGGTATCTTTATGATAATAATTAAAATGATACTTAGTATTTTTAAATATATTAGGATATTTTACTTGAAAACTTTGTAGAGGCTCATGCAATTCAATTTCTCGTTTCTCTACTTCATAGTAAGTGTTATTTAATTGTTTAATATTAGCAATTTCATCAAAACTTTCTTCATTTATTTTTACTCGATAGACTGCTGAACTAATAGGGGAAGTTAAATTTATGACTTGTTTAGGAATGATCAAATTAATTGCTATTTCTGAAAAATTAAGTTCTATAAATGGGCGCCGAATTTCAGTTGGAACTTTCCGAATTTCGCTATTAACCTTTAATCTTTCAGATTTTTTTACTTTTTTGGGTTTTCTCGATTTAGAGGAAATTTTACCTAAATCTATTTTGATTTCTTCCTTTTTCTGCACTATTTCTTTCTTTTTTTTTTCACCTTTCTCTTTTTTACCTAATTCAGGCGGTGTTTTTTTAATATAAGGTTTTTTTGAGATTATTAATTCTTCCTTTTCTCTTTTTGGAACTTCTTTTTTTTTTTTTACAACCGCTTCTACTTTCTTTTCATCAAGTTTAATTGCAGGCTCTGGAGTGGGTTTAACTCTTGTTATCTTTAACTTATATTTTAACTTTTTGAAATAATCCCTTAATTTAACTCTTAAGCTCCTAAAGATATTCAATATTATCTACCCATTTGCACTATAATTGAATTTATTTATAAGAAATTGCCTATATTTTTTATTTTCTCTTGGTAACATAAAACAACTACATGATTTTTCTTTTTTAAGGTTTAGATATAATCTTGACAATATTTTCATTGTTTGGTTATCAAATTTAACTTTTGTATGAATTTCTATATCTTTATGGCCACTAATTCCAAAACCCCAAAGTTTAACAGAAATTTTAAAATGAATTGAGGTGCTATTTCCTAAGAAATTACGATAATCAAGAGTTCTTTTTTCTGAATCTTCCTTTACTAGTACAAATTCATTTTCTTCAAAATATTTATGCAGGATATCAAATTCTTTTTTACTCGGGCTTCTATATAGATACCAATGAAGATAGTGAAATTCACAATCTGAAAGGATATCCCTCTTTATCCATACTTTATTTTCAAGATCATACGAAAGCTCATAATTTGATTCATCACATTTATCGTTAGTACATTTAAAAATGAGTTTACTAAAGAACTCCTTAATTTCTATAAACTCACGATAATACTCTTGATTGCATAACTCACATTTGCCATTGAATGTGCTTTCATTTTTCAAATAATCATTAATTAGAACAAAAGGTATATCTTTATTCATACAGTTTTTATTCCAACATCGATATTTAGTATAAAAGTTGTTTTTAAAGATCTTTTTTATTTGTAATTTACTACAAGTAGGGCAATGTATCCTCTTGACAACATAATTCTTAAATGGATCTTTTCTTTCGACTTCTGTTCTTAAATGGAAATACATCTCTGTTATATACATCCTGTTATTTTAAGATATACTTTTTTGTCCTTTATCTTTATATTAATGAAAAGATTTTTAAATTTTTATAATAGTAGACTGATAATATTTCTCTTTTTTCCTACACATACAATAATTAATTTCCAATTTCTATATTTTGTAAGTCATTTAAACCAATACCCACTCTCGCACCCATCTTTTGGTAAGATGATATTAAAGCATTAAAAGTAATAACACATCTTTCTTTAAATCTCTTAACATCATTTAATTCTTTACATTTAACCCAAAAATGATCTATAGGAATATCCTCTACTTTCACATCTTTAATTAGTATCCGTTCATTATTCCCGTCATTTGCACCAAAAGAAAATAATACTTGGGATCGCGCACAAATCTTTCCCTTACATCTACAACGCTTGTTAAGTTTTGGGCGTAAAATATTCCTTTGAATATGTTTTAAGTTATTGGACATAATATAGTAATAAAAGTAGTAAAATTTAAATTCTTACCTTTATACTATTTTAATATATATTTAATCTTATATGAAGGTAAAATCAATGATAAGAAAAGTACACATAGCTCCAGTTGGGTTTGAATTTGATAGAATTATAGAAGGTGTTGTACATCACCCATGTAATGTAATATATTTTCTTAAAAGTTATAAAGAATTGACAAGTGAAGCTGATCCTGATAAAGAGATGATTGAAATTGCGAAAAGATATGTTGATAATCTCGAAGCTCATTTTATCAATTCACGAATTTGTACCCCCATCGTTATCGAAACACTTCTAATTCAATTAGAGCCAATTATCGAAGAATTATGTCGTATTATATCAAAGGAAATTAATGAATATCATGCTGATGAGATTTGGATTAATGTTTCAACCTCCACTAAACTTTTTGTAAGTGCTGCTATGTATGTTGGTTCATTTAAACATGAACTGGTTAAATTATTCTATATTGATGCATCCCATTATACAGTTAATGATTTGTTTAACCCCGAGATTAAAAAGAAAGAAATTAGAGAAAAGTTTGAGAAATATGGAATTACTTATAAAGAAAATGAAGAAAGTTATAGAAATATAGATGTCCCTGTTTATCCTACAGAGGTTTTAACTGAACAAAAAAAAGATATTCTAAAAGCTTTACGGAAATTGACTCATGGAGATGTAGGTGAGATGATAACTTTCATGAATCTATTGAAAGAACTGGGACAAGATCCATACGATAAGACAATAAAAATGAAATATGGACACCATATTCGGGCATTGAAGGCACGAAACTTCATGATTGAGAAGACTCATGGCAGACAAAAAAAATTTGGTCTAACTCATGAGGGTCAAATATTGGGATTAATTTTAACTTATTTTGGTTAAATTTGCTATCTTTAATATAAGTTTATATAATTGATTTAAAAATAAGGTATAATAATGAAAATCGCCGTTGATGTAGATGGAGTAATTTTTGATCTTATAGGAGTATTCCTTAACGTATTTAATCGTACCTATAATAGTGTTTATAAGAAAAGTGATATAACTCAATGGGAATTTTATAGAGATTGGGGAATATCTGAGAGCCAAGTTTACAAGATTTTCTATCAAATTTATAATAATAAATTCTCAATCCCGTTAATTAATGAGAAAATTCCGGATTATTTGAGAATAATTAATAAAAATCATCATGTAGATATACTCTCAGCGAGAAATCATAATTTTAAATCTCAATTAATACAAACTTTACAAAAATATAACATTATCAAGGGGCAATCATACGAACACATTGTATTAGTAAATGAAAAACCATATGATTTAAAGCTGAAATTTGAGTATAATTTATACATTGATGATAACCCAAACTTAGTTGGGCCAATTAAGAAAAAGAAGTACACAACTTTATTTTTATTTGATCAACATTGGAATAAAGATTCTATTTGCAATAAAAACATTATAAGAATTAATCATTGGAGAGAAATACTCGCAGAAATGAAAAAACTTATGAATAAAGGCATTAAAATCTAAAAAATAGCTAGAGAAAAATTTTTTTTTAAATAGCTTTGCCTATTAAAAGAGGTTAGAATCAGGCAAGTTTTTAAACAAGGTCAGTTGAAGTCTGCTCGAGACACTCTGAGGTTTTTTAAAAAACATTTTGTTACTACTTGATGAGGAAAAGATTGTTTTTTATATATATACGGCGCATATTTCATATAGAAAGGTGAAAGTGGGTGCTCTTTAGTATCCCCACAGATCACGCATAAATTAGTATCTTTATTCATTTTCATAGAAACAACAATTATTTGGAATAGTAACAATTCTTACAGAGTGGTTTATGGTATGAAACTTCGGATTTTTCTCCGCATTTATGACAAAAAATTTCTGGATAATATACATCTCCATATTGTACCCAAACATCATAACAATAACGACAAAGAGGGTGATTAGGATTAAAAGGTATTATTTCTCCTCTTCGAATACAAAATCCACTTGAATCTTGTTCAAATTTAGACTTTTCGTCTTTAAAAGAATCTTTTTTATCTTCTTGGATCGAATCCTGAATAATTGAATTAACTTCTTTAACAGCATCCTGGAAAAGGATTGGATCTTTTTCCTTTTTTATTAAAACACCCATTTCCCTATTATTTTTAATCGAATATTCATATAAATTTAATGAAGTTATAACCATCATTTCTTCGTTGAAATAGCATTTAGCATGTAAATTTTCACAGAAAAAAAGTTGCAAATTTTTTAACTGGTTCAAAAACTCATATTCCTCTTCAACTAAATTTTTTTTACCATAAATTAATTTTATCGTAATCCCTTGATTATCAGCACCTTTTAATCGACTAATAAAATGCTCAGATAATTTCAGAAACGGAGTGACTAATGTAATTTCATTTTTTGCATCTCTTATTACCTTTTCAATTTTTGCAGTCGCTTCATATGTGGTTAGAAATTTCGTCATATACTTTCAACTCTTTTTAATTGTAAATTGTAATGATTCAATTCCATATCTAAATAGAAAGATTTTAAATTGATTTTTTGTCTTTTCAAAATTATTTTATTTAATTGATAGAAACAAAAAAGCAATATAATTATTTAAATTTAATTATAATTTACTTGATTTTAATCTACTTTACTATTCTTTACTTTATTTTGGTTTACTTTACTAGTAGTAAAGTAGAGTAGTAGCGATATTATAATCAATATTATTATTATTGTAAAGAATACCTTAGTACCGTAAAGAATTATTTTATTTTTGTTTTCTAGTTCTTTTATTATTATTTTTCAATACTATTATCATTATTGTTATGATTAACATAATAAAAAATACTATTACTCCAGAATTTAAAGCGCATTTGTATTTGCCTTATCTAATTTAACGATTGATCAAATGCAAGATTATAAGGATAGGAAAAAGCAGCAAAATACATTTCGATGGTTAATTTTGCAGCAAAACGATCTTTAAGATGGTAAAGTTTTATAATTACAAAAAGGTAATAATAATCTAAAACAAAAATAAGAGAACCAAATAATATAATAACACTTTTAGTTATTTAATGATCTTTTCAATTTTGTTAACAAGTTCTCGAATATATTTATTATTACTAAGATTGCTTAAAGCGATACAAAAGATAAAAATTTTAATTTCTCTAAGGAACATTGGAATAATATAATTTTTATCTTCAAATGGTTCTTCTTGCACATATAACAAGGAACCTTTATCCAAGTTATAGTGTCCACAATATGTTAATACTTGCCAAATATCTTCCCTTTTAAGTTTGGTTTTATATTTTACATCTGTTATGTGTATAATCTCGTTATTTTTACAAAATGCTATATCAGGGCGAATTTTTCTTAAACTATCATTTATGGCTAAATTACCTTTTAAGTTTGAACTAATCTTAAATATACTGAATTTTCTAATCGCTTTAACTAAATATCTCTCAATTATATCAGGTAAATCAAAAAGAAATGTGAAAAAAAACTCATTACTTCTACCTAATCGATGAAACTTTAAATAAGTAAGGATAAGCTTACAGATCTTGTGAATTTTCTTATAATTTATTGTCGTAGAATCATAATCTATACTAATGATGAATTTACTACTTATTTTTATTAACTGAACTGTATCAAAATAATGGTAAATTCGAATGAATTTTCTTATTATACTTGGTTCTAGCCTATTTAAAATTTTTTTACAATAGAATAATGTGTATTTGATTACTTGATTTAGTTTATTATTGAATGTAAAATCACTATAGTCGCAATAAATTCCTCTAAAAAAGAAAGGATTTCTTTGTAATTGTCTTGTAAAATTAATTTTACCTTTAATGTTCATCTTCCTTTCTGTACGTTTTTGGTATCCTTTTCGATAGTACTTTTTTATTAATAATTCAATCATGTCAAGAAAATGTGAGATAAAAACGCTAAAGTAATCAATGGATGCTTTGAATCCTTCAAAAGTTATAAATAAATCGAAAAAATAGAGTGAAGGGTCATTCACTTCTTTTAAAATCTCCCAAAAATCTAAACCTTCGAATTTAGGACGAATATATAAAGAAAGATCTCCGATATTAATAATACCAATATACTTCGTTGGACGAATTCTAATTATATTATTATTAACTTGTTCAATTTCTAGAAATTTTCTTAAATTTACATCGAATATGTCTTTATTTAAATTATCTTTAACTTCAATATATTTAGATTCGTACTGTACTAAAGTTTCCATTTCTCGCAGGTTGTTAATTATATAATTATGAGATTTAGACTAATCATTGATAATATCTTCATCAATTTCTGAAATCAAATTTGGTTGAACTGAAAGTTCTAATTTAATCTTCTTGTATAAGTTTTTAATTCTTTCTAAATCATCAAGATTATCAAAAAATAATTCTTCAAGATAGGGTAATATTCTATTGTTCCATTCGAGTCTAACATCTCCTACATCCTTGAAAAAAAAGAATGTGTGACCCAACATGAAATTTTCACCAAGATTATGTTTGTTACTAAAAATGATTTTATTAATCTGATCAAATAAATCTAATACTCTATCTGTATTTAGAGATTCAGTTGAATTCAAATCCAACCATTCATTTAAAATATCTCTATCTGGTATCATTTTTTTAAAATAGAATCGCCTTCTTAATGCATAATCTATGAAAGCAATAGATCTATCTGCTGAATTCATAGTTCCGATAATATGTAAATTTTCTGGAACTGAAAAAGGATTTCCTGACAGAGGAAGAAATATATCTTGTCCTCTTTTATCTAAACTAAAAATTAATTCTCCGAAAATCTTGGATATATCTCCTCGATTGATTTCATCAATTATAAGTAAATAATTATCAGATTTTCCTCTACAATCATTACATATCTTTTTAAAAACTTTATCAACCATCTTAAATTTAATTTCATTATCTTCTGAAATTGGGATGTAACCTTCAATAAAATCTTCATAGTTATATGATGGGTGAAATTGGATTAACTTGAATCGATTTTTATAATTTTCATATGCAAATGCTAATGCAAAATATGTTTTTCCAGTACCAGGAGGCCCTGTTAAAATAATTTGCTTCTTAATTTCAATTAAAGTTTTTATTTCATTAATAAAATCATCGGGGAATTTATTGATATTAAAATCTTCTGGTTTTAGCTCAATTGTGACCTCATCCTCATCAATTCCGATGCTCCCATCATCATATTCTTCTTTGCTCAAATTTAGGATAACATCATATTGATACTTGTCAATTAATATAATACCTCTCATCCCTATCTGCAGAATTATAGTATCTTCGGACCCCTTTCTCTCATAAAAAGTTTGATGTGAGGGATCTAAATTTTCATAAAATCTTTTTATCGGAACTTTATTTTCAAATTCTACTGAATCAATTATTATTTTTTCTTCTTCTTCATTAACTGATTTTATTACTCCTGATCCCCAGAACTTCATTTTAAATTCTGAATTGCTTAATCTTGATGAATAGTATAAAACACATTTATCATTTTCTTGAATATAATGATTTATTAAACCAAATCTTTTTAATTCAGGGATGTGAAATTCTCCTTTACTATTTTCTTGTAAGGAATATTCCTCTCCTAAGACATTTTCATAGAGCTTATCAGATAATACAAAAATAAAAAATTTTTCTCCAAGTAAATAATCTAACATCAATCTTGTGTCATCAATTAATTGCCACAATTTATAGTTATTGCTATCTCGACCAGTAACCTCAAAAAATTGAGATTTCGAATGATGTTTTACATCTTCACTGGATGCTTTTACTATTGCTGCGGAGAGATTATTAATAGGCTTAAGAGAACTATGTTCAACATTCGGCTCAATTTCTTCCCATATTTCCCTCATGCTAAAAGATTTCTCTTTATTGTCATAAAGGAACATTAGTGTCTCTAATACATATTTAAATTTTGAAAAATATTGAAAAAGTTTCTTATTATTTCTGTTATACGGTGTCATTTCTCGCCTTAACTTGCTTATTTCTTTTCTAGTTGATCAGTTATATTTCAATAGATATTAAAATTCAACATAAACTTAATTAAAAAATTTTTCTAAAGATCATTCAAATAATCCATATATTATCTAGATTTTTACTCTTAATTGAACTTAATATGATTAAGATCATTAAATTTATATATACATCTTTTCTTTTGTTACTGATTTGTCAGTAAATAATATACATAATAGGTTAGAACAATTAATTGATAGTTTATCTATCACAGAAGGGCGGGAGAAGTATCTTAGGCATCAAATAGTTTATTTAGAGAGAATCCTCAAAGAAGCTTCAAAAATCAACTATAACCCTCCAGAAAATCAAATTGAAATTTTATCAAATTCACTCGAAATAATTAGATTCTGGTATGGTGGTTCGTTTGATAGAGGAGTACATATAAACGAGGGTTTTGACTTAGATATCTATTTAATCTATAGTTTAATTAAGGGACACGAAAAGAAACACAATCTTGGTGTTAAATCCTTATCTGGGGAAATCTTGTTTAAAATTATTTATGACGATCTGGAAGCTGTTCACAGAAATAAAAATCCAAATTTGATAATACCTAACAAGGTTCAATTTAAACATGCCGTTCCAATTGAGTTAGAGTTTAATAAGCAAACAATACATGTGGATTGTATTCCTGCTATCGAATTATCCGAAGGATATTTAATAGCACCTAATGGTTGGGATAGTACTAAAAAAGTTAACTTAAAGTTAGAAGAACAAGGTTTATCTAAAGTGAATAAGAAACATAATGGACGAGCAACTAAATTGATTTTACTTCTGAAATACTGGAACTGGAACTGGAACTATCCACTAAAATCGTATGTAATTCAAAGATTAGTAGAAGAAATTTACTTAAGATATAATATTAACAATTGGGATAAAGCAGTGAAATTATTTTTTAATCAATCAATTCACATTTTTAATAAATACTACAACAATGAATTAGTTTTAAGAGATAGAGTTTATATTAGTAAATCAATATTGGATGATTATCATAAAAATAAAATTAAACATTTCTTTGAAAACCTACGAAAGGCAAATCAGTATGCTATGAAAAATGAATGGAAAGAGTTATTTGGAAATTTTTAAATAGTATTAGAAAAATAAAAATCTAAAAAGAGGTTTAAAAAATGGGGAAAAAAAAAATGACATCAAAAGCAGCTAGTAAAATTCAATCTCATGCGGATAAATCCGGGAAGAATCAAGGGTTTAAAAGTAGGGCTCAACGAGCTGCTGCGAAAAATAAGAAATGAAAAATTTATATACATCTATTATGTTTCATATCAATTTAAAAGTGTTTTTATTTAACACCACATATAATTTCAAATATCCTTGATTGTAATTTCAAAGGATATTTCTAATTATCAATATTGTTAATTTATAACAAATTTATTTTAATTTCACGTGCATTTCATCAAACCTTTTTAGCTCTTTGTTTGTCCAACAAAGTATCTATGAATTTTTCTAATTCCCTATGCTCTTTATCTTCCTTTTCTAATTTGGTCGAACACTCCTCACATTTTTCCACGTTTTGCTCTACTTCTTTTCCGCAAAATT
>Ga0209977_10000160_pt1 | contig 25314 bp, 24 predicted proteins | sample SumtaG_2_FD_183113 | JGI IMG/M metagenome (GOLD analysis project Ga0209977, IMG submission 183113) | Deep subsurface microbial communities from Indian Ocean to uncover new lineages of life (NeLLi) - Sumatra_00607 metaG (SPAdes) (version 2) | ecosystem: Environmental > Aquatic > Marine > Oceanic...
TCCCGATGTGGGAGGAGGGGGCGCCAAATGGCTTGTCGACTTCAAGAATATGGATGCGTTAGAACCCCTGAATCAATATATGAGCCCAACGTTTAAGGCAAACATCATCCCTTCTCTATTGGAACCTCTAGAGAAAGAAGGTAACTACTATGCTCTTCCCTTCGCAGCAGCTGCCAGAGGCGTATTCTGGAATGTGGGAGCCTTTAAAGACGCAGGAATTGATACATTCCCGGGCACTTGGGATGAATTCATAATTACATGTGAAAAGATCAAGACGGCAACAGACCTGTATCCTTACGCCATTGACCTGAATGACCATGAGGCTATTTGGAATGCTCGTCCTTTCCTCTTAGCGGCTGGTGGTGGATTGCTCACCAACGATAAGTGGACACTTGACACTCCAGAAAATCTGGATGCTGTACAATTCATTACCGATTTGGTACGAAAATACCAGTTCACTCAACCAGGTCCTACTGGAAGTACCCGCCAGGTTATTCAGCAGTTGTTTATAGGAGAGCATGCAGCCATGTTGCATGAGACCATGGAAACCATTGGCCGACTAGCTGAATTGAATCCCGAGATGGAGTATGACATTTCTCCATTCCCCGAACTTCGAGCTCCCGGTGTGATAAGTCTCATTGATACAATTTATCTGTTCAAGGGACCAAATGCAGAAGCAGGATGGAAGCTCATGGAATTCTTGATGTCGGATCCAATACACTTGGACTGGGTGAAAAAACTATCCTGCATGGGGGGAACTAAGAGTGTATTAGAAGTCTGGCCTACGGGACCACATTACGAAGAACTTTCGAATCTCCTTCCTATAGCAAAAATGTACCCGGTACAAGCCGGATGGGACGTGGTAGAAGAGGAAATGCGGGCAGCAATTCAACTTGCTGTACTAGGGACTAAGACTCCTGCCCAGGCTTTAAAAGAAGCACAAGAGCTGGCCGAAAAACGCCTTGGCCTGTAGGAAGTGAATTGGAAATGGGGAGAGCGAAAGAGAGATGGAACGGTTTTTTTCCACCCCGCTCTCCCCTTCCATTAAAAAATACACAATGCGAAAAAAAGAATTATTAAACGCCTACTTCCTTGTCAGCGGCCTGGTGATACTTTTGGGATTAATAATATTTTATCCCACAGTAGAAGTTCTTATTATGTCTTTTTCTCATCTTGACCCAATGGGTAACGTGCAGGCGTTTGCCGGGTTTGCCAACTTTAGGCATCTGCTGATAGACAACCCACTCTTCTTTCTCACCCTCTACCAAACTTTTCTTTGGACAGTTTCTATGGTGATTATAACCACCATCATTTCACTGGTGGCTGCAGAACTTCTGAACAGATCGTTCCAGGGCCGAACGCTAATGAGGCTGGCTGTTGTTCTTCCTTGGACCATCTCCCCGGCAATTTTGGCTTTTATCTGGAGATATATCTATGATGGGCACTATGGCCTTTTAAACCTGGTATTAAAGAATTTGGGTATCATAAAGGAGAACATATCCTGGTTAGCTTACCCTAATACAGCCCTTCCTGCGGCAATTTGGGTAGGCATAAATAACTCTGTTCCTTTTACTACGTTATGTCTGTTGGGAGGACTGCAAGGTATATCATCTGAAGTTTATGAGGCAGCTGAAATTGATGGAGCTTCAGGATGGTCTCGATTCTTTTATATCACGTTGCCCTTACTTAAACCCGTATTTGTAGTCGTGACTTTATTTAATGTCATTTTGATATTCCGGAGTTTTCCTATAATCTGGGTTTTAACCCGCGGAGGTCCGGGACACTTTACCGAGATTATAGGTACATACATCTACAAGACAGCATTTAAGGCTTTGGATGCACAGGTCGCCTCGGCTACCGCTATAGTAGCTATGTTTATTTTACTCACGTTCACCATATTTTTTATCAAATTGAGTCTTAAGGAGAAGTTATGATGGGTACGAACTACTCTCCATCATCCAGGTGGGCAGGACATCTGACTCTGGCTCTCATCGCCCTTGTCTTGATATTCCCCCACGTGATCATGGCGGTAACTTCCCTTAAGAGTTTAAAAGAGGTATACACGCTACCTCTATCCTTCTTCCCTCGGATTCTAAATCCTGAGAATTACATCAAAATGTGGTCTGCTCTTCCGCTACCGGACTATTTTCGTAGTAGCCTCATAATAGCTACCGGAGCTACTACACTTGCACTTGTCCTAACCATTCCTGCTGCCTATGCAGTGGCCAGAACGAGATTTAAAGGCCACCTTGCCCTTCTGTTTACTGCCTTGACGTTTCAAATGTTTGGACCTATAACCATCATTGTAGGTTTATTTAAGGTTATGAACAATTATAGGCTGATAGATACCTATCTTGCCCTTATCTTAATAAACGCCGCCTTTAACTGTCCCTTAATGCTTTGGTTGTTGCAAGCTTATTTAAGAGGGATACCTATAAGTATGGACGAGTCTGCCAAGATAGATGGCGCCTCTGATTTGAGAATCATAATTTCTATTATCGTACCCCAGTTAAAACCAGCAATTCTAGTAGCAGGGAGTATGATCTTTGTCAACTCCTGGAACGAATATCTTTCTGCCTTAACTTTTATATCAACCCCCTTCAAGAAACCCTTACCTGTAGGATTGACTGGATTTGTAGGCCGATACCAAATAAACTGGCATTATCTTATGGGTGGTTCTTTGGTAAGTACTATTCCGGTAGCTATAGTGTTCTTTTTCTGTATGAAATACATGATCGGGGGACTCATGATCGGATCATCTAAATAAGTTTTGTTTATCGAGGAAAAATAACATTTTAGGTTAGGAGAGATAGAATGAATATAGTTAGAAAACTGGCAGATGAAATTGGGGTTCGCTATGGAGGTTCAAGAGAAGAAGCCGAAGCTGCAGAATATATAAAGAGCTGTTTTGAACAGCTGGGATTAGAGGTCAATGTACAGAGGGCTCAAATATTGAGTTGGGGTTCTCCCTGGCCACCTGAGGTGCAAATTTTAGCTCCTAAGAAAGTAAAGCTGGAAGCAGCGCCTATGGTTTATACTGCTTCTACTCCGGAAAAAGGAATTTGTGGAAGGCTAGTCAAAATAGGTAAACATGCTCAATCACCGGGTGTGCGGGAATTTGAATGGGTAAAGTATGGTATACTCTCCCAGGAAGGTGATTATATTGGTCATATAATTGCAAGGCCCAATGGACCAGCTATTCCTGTAATTAATCATAGTCGAGGTATGCCTTATAGTACACCTACTGCTATAATTGGAAAAGAGGATAAGGAGAGAATAGACAGTCTACTAGCCTCTTGTCAAGAAGTTATAGCTAAACTCAGGACAAAGGCGAGCTATCAACCGAATAAATATATCCAAAGTGTAATAGCTACTCTTCCTGGAAAGCTATCAAAAAGTGTAATTATCAGTGCTCACCATGATTCGCCCTTCGGGTCCCCAGGAGCAGTAGATAATGCATCGGGGGTGGAAACCATCTTCCGACTGGCCAAAGAACTCAAAGGAAGCAATCCCAAGTACAGCATAAAATTCATAAGTTTCGGAGGGGAGGAGCCTTACTTGCTGGGAGCCAGATATTACGTTCGCGACTTGAAAGAAAGAGGTCTTTTGGGTACTATCCTCTTGAACATTAACCTAGACAGTGTCGGGATAGAGGAGAACATTAAGATTTATTGTGGCCCAGAGGGTCTAAAGAAGAACGTCCAGTATTTATTTGAAAGCCATCACGCGTTTGAAGAAAAAAAGGTAGAATATGATCTGCCAAAAGCGATAACTGATGACTATGCCTTTGCCGAAGAAGGAATACCAACTATCTTATTTATGTATTGGCCCTACCCTCAATACCATTTACCTTCTGATACTTCTGATATAGTACAGGAAAAGTCTATGGAGGACACCGTCAGTAGAATAAAGTTGCTATTGGGCAACTTAGATACGTTATTCTTAAAACGGATATAACATTATTAGATTTTTTCTCGTCGAGAAATATTCAACATTAGAGAATTATTCCAAATAACCTTGAAGTCAAGAATGATAATCTTTATCTCTCCAGCAAGCCAAGACAAATAGCTTCGAGTTCTCAGCCTCGCCCATCATCGATGTTGTTCCTTGCCTCAGACATTCTCCAGGATGTAGTAACCATAGCAATTGATAACTTGGGTTTTGCCTATTTGAGTCACTCGCTCGCCAGCGTGAGGATAGATGAGATGTTGATGACCGTGGATGAAATAGCAGGGTTGATAACGAACGATTAAATTCCTAAAAGAGCTAAACCCTTTATGACATTGGTCCCTTCCCTCATGTATCCCTTTGGGAGGAGCATGAGTAAGAATAACATCCAATCCTCTTTTAAGCCAAATCCGTGGCCTAAGTTTCAGCACTTTCCACCGCATTTCTATATCCGTATGTTCTATACCTCTTCCTCCATACCACATAGAGCCCTCAAGCCCTAGTATTCTTACTCCTTTATAAGTCACTATTTGACCATCAATATTTCTCCCTCCTTTTGGAGGTTTTTCTCTATAAATAATGTCATGATTCCCTCTCACATAATAGAGGGGCTTGTTAAACATAGTCATAAGAAAAGAAAGATACCCAGGTCTCAGATCCCCGGTCGACAGAATCAAATCTATCCCCGGAAAGCGACTTTTATCAAAATAATCGTACAAAAGAGGCTCTTCCTTATCTCCAACAACTAAGAATTTCATACTGCCTTCTTCTCTCGTTATTGAGATATGAGATTAAATAATATTTACCTGCCTCTATTATAACTGGAAAAAAGTTATTTGCCAAGAAGGGGAGAAAGAAAGGCCCATTTATCAATAATAGAGTCTTGACTCATTCAAAAAATATGTTATGAATGATGGACTTAAAGAGGAGATGAGCATTAAGAATGCTTAGAAAATATTCCCTAACCAGTTTAGTTATTTTTCTTATGTTCGGGGTGATGCTTGCCGGTTGTGTGCCCAAGGAAAGCCAAGAAAAACCAGCGCTTAAGAGAAATTCTCAGATAGTTGTCCAGACTGTGGCCGAAGGTTACGTCAATATCAGCACTGATCAGCTCAAAGCGAAGATAGATGCGGGGGAGGATTTCGTCCTCCTCGATGTCCGAGAACCCTATGAATACGAGGCAGGCCATATCAAGGGTGCCAAATTACTGCCGGTAGGAGAGATAGAGGAAAGATGGCATGAGCTCGATCCGACCAGAGAAATAGTAGTCTATTGTCGCAGTGGACGTCGCAGCGCCATAGCTGCTGAAAAGCTGATAAGACTCGGATTTAAGAAGGTAAAGAACATGACTGGCGGAATATTGGACTGGTCTTATGAAGTGGTCAAATGAGAAAACTTTAGGGCGATAGCGAAAGAGGAAGGGAAAGAGCAGTTTTTCTGGGGGAGGTCATTAATGAGGGTGGTGGACACTCATCTGCACTTTATCACCAAGGAAATGATGGAAAAGATGAGTAAGGAAAGAGGGCTGGAGGAAAAGAAAATAAAGGAGCACCGGGAAAGACTGAAGCTCCCTGAATTTGAACTATTCGATTTTCATACCACGGTCAAAAAATGGTTGTTAGAATTTAACCGTTACCAGATAGAAAAGGGGATTTTCCTTCCCTTTGCTCCTAATCTTAAGGAGATGATTGCTCTACGCAAAGTCAGTGATAGATTCATTGGATTTACCAACGTTGATCCCACTCAGGAGAACGCTGACGAGATCCTGGAGGAGGATCTTCAGGCGGGTCTGAAAGGGGTAAAACTATATCCTGTCAATCACTTCTTCCATGTCAATGATCCGAAGGCGGAAAAAATCTATCCAGTGGTGGAAAAATATGAGGTTCCGGTAATGATTCACTTTGGACTGAGCATTGGGCCCGGATCAAATCTTGTTTACGGAAATCCTCTTGATCTTCATCCGGTGGCGCTGAAATATCCCGAAGTCAACTTCGTCATTTCCCATTTTGGCTGTGGCTTTGCTAGAGAAGCGCTTTTTCTGGCTTACCAGTGCCACAACATTTATTATGACACCTCAAGCTCCAACGCCTGGATTAATTATCTTCCCTACAAAACCACTCTCAAAGATATCTTCCAAAGATTCCTGGAAACAGCCGGGCCGGATAGGCTCATCTTCGGCACTGACTCTAGTTTTTTCCCCCGAGGGTACAGATACGAAATCTTTCTCGAACAAAAGAGGATATTAGACGAGCTGGGAGTAACCAAAGAAGAGCAAGAAAAGATTTTCGGTGGAAATATTTTGAAGCTGCTGAGTTTAAAATCGTGATATTACTTTACCATAACTGGGATCTCGCACCTTCAATTTCGCAACCAGGTCCCTTCAACTTTCCTCTATGTCTCCTCCAATGTAGGTTTCATCTCTTTCTGAGGGCGAGAGATTTTCCAAGGAAATCTCCTTTAATCCTTCCTCAATTGCCATCTCTTTGGTGGCAGTGGCAATCCTTCCCAGAGTTCCTTTTCGCCTTCATGGTAGAGTGAGACGACCAATAGATACCCACGCCTTTACCAAGCGTGGGTATCTATTAAGAGCTGCCTTAAAACTTCTCTCGAGTATGATTCGCCGTGATCTTTTCTAAAAAAGTTTCGGTGTCATTAACGCCTAAGAATCTGAAATTTGACGAACCCCGCCAAAACTGCTATAATTAGCTACTTCAATTGATCCAAATCTATGAGAGGATGGGGTTTTTTGTTTTTGAAGCAACCGGCTATCTGGGAGTTGTAATTGAGGGTGGTAATTGACACTAGTATTTTCATAGCTAGTTTTTGGGAAGGTAGATCACGAACTGCGGTAGAGCTTTGGAAAAAAGGGAAAATAACTCTCTGTGTATCTGAGGCTATCCTGAAAGAATATTTTTACATAATACCACGATTCAACAGGCTGAATAAAGAAGCAGGAGAGCTACTTTCCTTATTTAAGGCAAGAAAGAATATAGAGATGATTACGCCTTCCAAGAGATTAAAGGTTATCAAAGAGGACCCAGTGGATAACAAATTTCTAGAATGTGCTGTAGAAGCCAAAGCAGAATATATCATCTCTGCGGACAAACACCTTAGGAATCTCAGAAAATACCAGGGAGTGAGAATTGTTTCTTCAGGTAGCTTTTTAAAAGACAAAGCCTTTTCTAAATGATTAACCAGGCCCAGGATCTTGGAGCAGACGCTGTCATCAAGATGCGCTTTATGACGAGTGCAGTTATGGGAGGAGCTGCTGAGCTCCTCGCCTATGGAACAGCGGTAAAGATAAGAAAATTATAGAAAGAGCTAGTTCCCTGAGAGGAGGGTAAATTGGCCAAGAGACTTTATCGTTCAAGAAAGGATTGTATGATCGCAGGTATCTGCGGGGGAATTGCAGAATATTTTGATATTGATCCAACTCTTGTACGCATAATCGCTGTACTCACTATTTTCCTTAACGGCATTGGACTCATTGCTTACATCATTGCCTGGATTCTCATTCCCCAGAATCCCGAGCCACTAGCTAAGAAAGAAATAAGTGAAAAGAAAGGAACAGTAGGAAAAATGAAGGAAAAAGCTGAAAAGGTGGCCCATGAAGTAGGTGAGCGGATTAGAGGGGACTCGAACAGGGCTGAGCATAAGAGAGATTCGAGGTGGATAGGTGGGCTAATCCTAATTTGTCTCGGACTCCTGTTCCTGGCGAGGAATTTCTTTCCCTGGTTCAATCTGGGCAGGCTCTGGCCTCTTGTATTGATTATTATTGGACTGGTAGTCCTGGGAGGTAGCTTTCGGAGGAGGAAGGAAAATGATTAGAAGGAGTGTTTTCCAGGGCTTGATTATTATTCTGCTGGGTCTTATTCTCTTAGCCAATAATTTTCAGATTCTACCCTGGGGTGTATGGTACGAGCTTTTTAGGCTCTGGCCAGTTCTCTTGATTGCTATTGGTATTCATCTCATCTTTAGGAAGAGTCCCCTTTCTTTTTTGCAGATTCTCTCTCCTTTGATTATCATCGCTGCCATTGGGGGAGCAATTTATCTTTCCCAGGTTGGCCGAACTTATGAAAAGGTAGATCAGGTGTTCAGATTCGAACAACCTCTCTCCTCTGATCTGAGGGGTGCCAGTATCAAAATTAATTTTGGGGCAGGAGAATTGAGATTGGAAGGAGGCTCCACTTACCTTTTTGAGGGTGATTTTGCCACTCCTTCCTGGCTAAGGCCAAAAATGAGGTACCAGATTATAGACAGAGAAGGATTTCTGGAATTAACCGAGGAAGGTAGAAGAGATAGATTTCAATTTGGTCGGTGGGGAAAGGATCATTCCTGGGATTTGAGGTTAAATAATGGAATTCCCCTGACTTTGAAAATCAAAACCGGAGCAAGTAGCAACCATCTGGATTTGTCTTCCTTAAAGGTAACTTATCTTGATTTAGACACAGGAGCAAGTAACAATGAAATAAAGTTTGGTGATTCTACTTCTATCAGAGCTAAGATCGATACTGGTGTCTCCCGAATAAAACTCTTTATTCCTCAATCAATGGGAGCAAGAATCAAAGCTGACACAGCATTGACTAGCCATAATCTCATGGAGTTAGGTTTTAGAAAGGAGGACGGTGTATATACCAGTAGCAATTACCTAACAGCGGAAACTCGAATAGACCTTGACCTGAAGGCCGGTGTTTCTAGCTTCAGTGTAGAGCTGTACCAATGAGTGGCGAGAGCCTTACCGCCAAAGACTTAAAACTTACTCAAAAAGGAAAACCATCATCAAGACCCTATGACAGTTTTTTTAAAGTTTGAGGTTGAGCATTAAACGGAGGTATTTCTTATGACTGATCAAACGCAAGCAACTCTAGCTCAAAAAACGATTAGCTCTGATAAACTGGTAATAGGTAGAGAAGATCGAGAGATATTGCGCCGCCTGGCTGGCCGAATTGCTGAATTAGCAGCGCGTCCTATCGAAGATGAAAAACGAGACCTTTGGTACCGACACAATGCGTTAGAGGTCACTCGCCCGCTCATTTTTTGTGACCCGGAGAACGGTTGGAATGAGATTATCACCAATGCCCAAATAGAGTGCCGTGGAGAACTGGCCCGGGAATGGGAAATGGTTCTACGCAAGGAAATATTTTGGGGTGAATCTATGGGGGATGACCGGGTAACTGAGCCCTATTTCGACATCACCTATGTCTATGTTGAGAGCGATTGGGGAATGCAGGAAACGAAAGTTGGTGGTGAGAACGGTGGCTCTTATACCTGGGATTCACCCTTAAAATCCTACAGTGACCTTAGGAAACTACATTTTCCTCGTATTTCCGTAGATTATGAAGCGACCCACAACCTTCTCTCACTAGCCAAAAAGGTCCTGGGCGACTTGTTGGCCGTGCGACTCAAAGAAAGATGGTGGTGGAGTCTGGGAATGACATGGACATTGGTCAACCTGAGGGGTCTTGAGCAAATCATGTTTGATATTTACGACTACCCGGACCAGCTCCATCAATTGATGGGTATTCTGCGTGATGGGACCCTGGCCAAACTTGATTTTCTCGAAGAAAACGGCCTGTTGAGTTTGAATAACGATGGAACGTATGTGGGTTCGGGTGGGTTTGGTTACACCCGGGAACTACCCCAGAAAGATTTCGACGATAAAACGGTACGTACCCGCGACTTATGGGGATTCTGTGAAAGTCAAGAAACCACTACCTTTTCACCGGAAATGTTTGCCGAATTTATTTTTCCCTATCAGTTGCCCATTCTTGAACGATTTGGGCTGAACTGTTATGGTTGTTGCGAGCCACTGGACAAACGCTGGTACGTAGTGAAAAACGCACCTCGACTTCGGCGCGTTTCAGTCTCTCCCTGGGCCAATTTAGCTGACATGGCTGATAAGCTGGGCGAGCGGTATATTTATTCGATGAAGCCGCATCCGGGTGACTTGGCGGTACCGTCCTTGAACGAAGAACGTATCGGAAGTGAACTACGCAGAGCCTTGCAAATCACTCGTAATTGCCGGGTCGAGATAATCATGAAAGACAATCATACCATTGCCAACAATCCCCAGAATGTGATCCGTTGGTGCCAAATTGCACGTGAAGAAGCCGAAGCAATCTGAGTGCATTTTAAATCTCATTTCCCTTAGGAGGGGTTTAATCCTACAGCGTGGCTTTGTTGTGTGTGGTTGCTAGGTCGCGGCCCGAATGCAATGACCTTGAGACATTGTCTATCACCGGATTAACCCTTGACGGCGCCGACCAACAATCCACGCGCAATAAAGCGCTCGAGCGCAATGGCCATGCCGATGACCGGAATGATCATGATCAAAACCAGTACGGACATGTACCACCACTGCGGTCCCCGGGTTGCATTTTGAGCCGCCACCAACAGCGGCATGGTCTGAGCCTTCGCACTCGAGAGAAATAGGGCCAACAGGTACTCGTTCCAGGTGAACACTAGCAGTAACAGGAATGTTGCGACCAGACCGGGTATCGACAGAGGCAACACAATGGACCGGAAAACCCGATAGGGCGACGCACCGTCAATGACCGCGCACTCTTCCAGTTCAATTGGGATGCTCTGAAAGTAGTCTCGCATCAGCCAGACTACAATCGGCAGGTTGATGGCCAGGTAGGTCGTGATGAGGGCGGTCTTTGTATCGAGCAGATGCATCCTTTGAAACAAGATATAGATGGGGAGCACCACCGCCACCGGAGGTAACATCCGCTGGGAGATCAGCCAGAAGGCAATATCATTGTTGCCTAACGATCGCTTAAAGCGCCGGCCAATCGTTTTTAACGCAAGGAAGAAAAGGATGAGGGTGGCAATCAGGGCGATCTGCCAGGGCACCCCCAGCTTGACGATAGTAACGATAGCCAGTGCCATACAGCCGATAAACATTAGAATCGCGCCAAGCCGAGGTCGGTACTTAAAGCGCACCAGGCCATAGGCCGCCGCCGTCCCAAACAGCAAAGCAAGCGCAGAGCTGGTAAGCGCCACCACGACCGTGTTGAGGTATGGTCGTACCGTATCCCTCCACAGGTCCACGAAGATATAGTGCCAGGCATGTAGTGACGGCTGGTAATCAACACCGGGCAAGTAAAACGGCCCCTCATTGACTTGGATGGGTAGTTTGAACGAGGTCACAACCAACCAGTAGATTGGAAACAGGACCACGAAGGCCCAGGCCCCGAGCACCAGGTATGAAAGCAGCATCGTCACGGGAGATGGGATAAAAACCGACTTTCTTCGCAACAGTTTCTTGATCACGTTTACTACTCCGTCACCTGACGGTGAACCAGATTGACATAGGAGATCCCCATAAATATGGCGACAAAAAGCAACATATAGGCAATGGCTGCCGATCCACCCAGGTCAAATGTGCGCCAGGCGAAGAAGGAGTGCAAGGTTAGAGACTCCGTAGCTGTGCCTGGCCCGCCGCTCGTAAGCACGTTTGGCAGGTCCATGATCTTGAACGCTTCGATCATCCGAATAAGGATGATGGTGGCGCTAACCGGTAAGAGCTGGGGAAAGATAATGTTCCAGAACATCTGCCAGCCGTTCGCCCCATCGACTAAGGCGGCTTCCCTGCATTCGACGGGTTGGCTCTCTAATGCGGCTAACAGCACAATAAACATAAGGGGCGTCCATTGCCAGGTGTCGCCGATGAGCACCGCCGCACGTGCTCCCCACGGATTATTCACCCAGGAGAAGTTGGCCAGACCCAAGGCCTGCCAGATCGGGTTGAACGGCCCTTTGTCGGTATCGGTGAGCATTCGGAACATGTAGGCCACACCTACCGGCGTAATCATCATCGGTAGCAAGAAAACGATGCGAAAGAAGCGGCGGGCGGGGAGGCGTTGCGTGGTGAGTAGCGCCAGGCCGAGTCCTAGGACGTACTGAACGGTGATGCCCACAAAAACATAGATTAAGGTGACAACCAACGTTCCCGGACGACCTCCCGGGCTGAGCGTACGCAACACATACCAGACCCCCAGGCTGAGCACCACCACAGTCACGGAGCGATAGATGAGTCCCCCTGCGGAGAACTTGCGGCTGCGAACGTATCGCCATAAGGCGAGAGCGATAAGCACCATGACGACCGCCAGCACCAGCCAAGCAATTGGCGACAGATCGCCTATCACGCCCAGGAAGTGCCGTTTCTGGCTGCCGAATAAGAGCTTGCCATAGTTGGCCCCCCCGACAAACTTAATTTCGAATCCACCTTTGACAAAGCGCAGGCGCGACAAAGACAGGTAAAGTGAGATGATTAAGGGAAATATGGACAGTAAAAGCACAATTAGAACAGCAGGCATGATGAAGACGCTGCCAGCAAGGCGTTCTACCTGACTACTTAGCCTCTGCCACCTAGTCTTCATTGAATTAGGGGCCTCAAGGCCCGACTCAGGAGGGCCGGGTCTTGAGGTCGACGGTCAAACTGCATGGATTCACCTAATCACACCAAGGCTTCCTTGATAAGCTTCGCGTTGATCACTGCGACCAAGTTCATCCGTGATCTCCTGCCAGCCATCGTAAATCTGTTGCATTGCCTCATCTCTAGTGAGTTCACCAGCCAAAAACTGGCTGAGGGTAGTATCGAGCACAATCTGTTGATACCGTTGGTTCTGGGGAACACGGAGGTCCAGTATCATATTGGGGCTGGCCAGGCTGTTCTTAATGGCACCCAGGTAGTCGCGGGCTGCCTTTTCACTCATCCCAGCCTCGATCCACAACTCGAGGTTCTCGAACTGCGAAATGCGATAGGGGTTAAAACCTGTTTTACCAATGGTCACGTCAACGTTGGCCTGTGCCGGCTGACTCATATAGGAGAGGAAGGCGTAGGCCGCATCCTTGACCTTGGGGTCGACAGAAGCGTTGATCGCACCTGACCATCCGCCGAAGGCCGCAAACGGCGCGTGGTTCACTCCATTCACAGCATAGGGGGCGGTGGTCTCATCAATGTCCACCAGTTTACCGGTAGTCCGGTCAAGCACCTGCCTCGGGCCGGGCAGAATAACTGCACCCACCTTGTCCTGCACCACTGAGGTAGCCGGGTCGATGGCTAGCGTACCAATGTCTCCCCAGTCAATGGAGAGAGCAGCACGGCCAGTGGTAAAGAGAGCGCGCGTGTCGCCGACGTCAAGGTTCAGCTCATCAGGTGGACCAAACTGGGTGGTCTCCTTATAAACGTCCAGCGCAGCCGCAAAGGCCTCGTTGTTAGCGAGGGGCTCCATTGTCTCGGCATCGAAGAAGGTCCCCTGTGAGGTGCCGTGTGTTTGCAGAAAGCCGCCAGCTATCGACAAAAACATCCAGTAGGCCTGGGCATTACGCTTCTTGGAAATAGCCGAGCCATAGTCGGGTTTGCCATCTCCGTTAAGGTCCCGCCCGTGGAAGATTTTAGCGATATTGATGTAGTCATCCCATGTTTCCGGTGGCTCCAAGCCCTCCTGCTCAAGCAGGTCAGTGCGGAAGTACACCATCTGGAAGTCACCGTCGAGCGGGATAGTGTATATGCGGCCTTGATAGCTGGCGCTGAAGTCGCGGAAGAAGGGTGCAATATCCGCCCAAGCCAAGGCCTCGTCAGCGGCTATCCGGTCGGTCAGGTCTTCCAGGAAGCCGGGGACGATGAAGTCCACCATCCATTGCGGCGCAAACACGAAGGCGTCGAAACTGTTCGTCCCGGTCGCCATGTCGGTCATGACCTTTTGATACAGGTCGCTGAAGGGAACCGTCACCACATTGATCTTGGCTCCTGTCAGCTCCTCAAAGTCGGGTGCACGCCGTTGAAGCGGTTCGGCGATCTGTGGACCGGTGAAGGTCACGATGTTAACTTCTACTCCCTGGAAGGGCTTTGTCTGCGCATATGCCGCGACACTCGAGCCAAGAACCACCAGCAATCCGATGATCACGCCCAACTTAAATTTCATGATAGTCTCCTCTTTAGTCATCTCTCTTACCTCCTTTTGATTTTCAATCTATTCCCATAAACCACGTGGGGTCAACAAAGCCATTGGCCTATCTCAGCCTCTCACCTCCTAATCTGGCCGGATTGACTCTGGTAATTTAAGATAACCTTTTCTCTTTTTAGGTTCTGCCTCTTCTCCTCTTTCTCTAGCTTTATCTACTTCTTCCTTCTTTTCTAACTGATTAGGAAGTTGGATTTTAAGCCACGGTAAACCAAAGTCCTTTTTGATGCCTGATACTGTTTGATGTTTAGAATTGTACCATGAGAAAGTGGTATTGTCAATACGCCGAATTAAAGACTTTTTGGCAAAAGACTTGACAAACTATTTTCTTTGTTTATACTGATTTATCAGAAAAGTGTAAGTATTCTGAAATCAGTTACTTAAGAGGGGGTAGGGAAAATTGATGAGACATCTTTTCCTATCGAGTCTATGGCTAATGATCCAACGGCAAAGGCAATCATGGAAAATTTAAACATCTCGCCAGAGAAGGTAAAAGAGATTGCAAATTCGGTTATAAGCATCAAGATTTATGCGGTGAAACCGTTTGAATAGGAAGGTCAATTAAATGAATAAAATCAAAAACTATCAACGCTTTCTGAGAACTGGATTTACACCTTTTGATCCTTTAGAACTGGTAAAAGAAACTGAGAAAATAGCGACTAGAAAGGGTAGGGAAGGAAATGAAGTACACTGAAGGAAAGGTCGGTAGAATATTTGTCGTAAGATTGGAAGATGGGGATAAGCTGCCCGAGGCAATTGAATCCTTTGCTCAGAAAAACAAGGTATCTCGTGGAATGTGTATCCTCGTGGGAGGAATTAAAAATGGGGGAAAAATTGTGGTTGGGCCTGAGGATAGTGAATCAATGCCCGTAGTTCCTATGATTTTTGGCCTCAAGGGCGTTCATGAGATTTGTGCAGTGGGTACTATCTTCCCTGACCGCCATGGGAAACCCAAACTTCACATGCACGCCGCCCTTGGACGAGAAGGAAAAACAAGGTCCGGATGCATACGCCCCGGTATCGAAGTGTGGAAACTGGGAGAAGTTATAGTTCTTGAGATTACCGCGAGCACTGCGCATCGTAAAGAGGATACAGAAGCAGGATTCAATATGCTTGAACCATAACTGGATAGGCTTCTTCGATAACTGCCGCATTAAACAGTACCTTGGTATTCCTCATGATTTTGAGGCGGTCGCTTTCATACCCATCGGATTTCCCAAGGGAGAGGCATTTATCGAATCTACTGAGCCCTACAATTTCACGGGAATTCCTCGCTCGGCTAAATATTTTTTTATCTGTTTAATCGTATATTTTCCAAAGTGTACAATTGAGGCGACAAGGACGGCGTCTGCGTGTCCTTGGGTAATAGCCTCGTAGAGGTGCTCAAGTGTTCCAGCACCACCTGATGCGATTACGGGTAAGCTCACTGCATCGGCTATGGCTCTGGTCATCGGGATGTCGTATCCAGCCTGTGTACCATCTGTATCCATGCTTGTCGGCAAGATTGCGCCAGCGCCTAAATCTTCAACTTCTCTCGCCCATTTGACAGCGTCAATTCCTGTAGGCTCCCTGCCACTACTTACCATCACTTCAAAACCGGAAGGGACTCCTGATGAGCTACGGGTGTCAATGGCGATGACGATCTTTTCGCTGCCGAACTTTCCTGCCGCTTCTTTGACAAAATCTGGATTTCGAACCGCGGCGGTGTTAATGGACACTCTGGATACGCCGACTTCCATTAAGTCTTGAATGTCTTGTATACTTCGGATGCCTCCACCGACTGTCAACGGCACGGAGATTCTTTCGACCGTTCTTTTCACAGCCTCAATCAGCGTTTTTCTCTTTTCAATCGTTGCCGTGATGTCCAGAAATACCAATTCGTCTGCGCCCACTTCGCTGTAAGCTGCACCATTTTCCGCTGGATCACCTATATCCTTCAAATCGACAAAATTTACACCTTTGACCAAGCGCCCATCCCTTACGTCTAAACACGGGATGATTCTTCTGTAGTCCATTTATCCCTCCTTCTACATTTTCTATAGATTGCTCTTCCTTTACCTCTGTGGCTGCTCCGATTAAGGAGCCCTCACGATTCCATTATACTTGGTAGAGACACGGGGGTCAAGATTGGTTTACCTTTTCGGTAGAACTCGTGATTTAATTCGGATCCTTGACGAAGAAATAGAATGGTGTACGATAAGGTAGTGGAAAAAGGAGAAAAGATAATAAAGAAACTGAAACAGCCACCATTTCACGAGAGAACAGGGCACACTTTATATCCTAGTTTACACAACATCACATATCCTGGGTTAAGAAAGGATCGATTATCATAAACCCCATCATTTATAGAAAGCAAATAGAGTCATTAATTCTTAGATTTATTGTGGGTGTTGTGGTGGTAAAAATTGTTATTGAACAAAGTGTATACCAGGTAGTTGGAAAACAAGTACTTTTAAATCTGGTAATCCGCAGATTGTTCTACCGGTTTCTCTTTCAAAAAATCCTCTGTTATATTATTGTGATAAAAGTCCCCAGTTGGTTCATTCAGTTAATTCTGTTCCTTATCTTCAGAAGTAGCAGGATCACCATTGTGGGTGAGGGGAATCTGAAGAGGATTGAAAAGGAGAAACAGAGAGTTATCTTCGCCTTCTGGCACGGTAGTTATACATTACTGCTTGTTTCTCTCCGTACCAAGAAGGCAGTGACGTTAGTTCATTTGTCCTTTCGGGGAAACTATATAGCTCAATTAGCCTCCGCATTTAACTATCATATAGTAAGAACCTCCGGAAATGGAAGGTCGATCCTGGAACTTATCAAAAAGATCGAAGAGGGCTATTTAGGATTTATTGCTGCTGATGGTCCTCAGGGGCCATCTTGCAAAACTAAGCCAGGAACGATTTATATTGCTCAGAGGGCAAAAGCTATGATTGTTCCCTTAACGATAAAAGCTCACCGAGGGCTTGTGCTTGGTAAACGCTGGGACAAGCATTTCATTCCCCTACCTTTTAATAAAATTACTGTGTTCATTGGCAGACCCATAGAGGTAAAACCCGGGGATTCTCTTAAAACAAAAGCAATGGAAGTAAATAGGTCCCTTCTTATATCGACTTAAGGATATTTAAATTACCTTTATAAGTCCTATTCGAGCATTTGACGGTGGCAAGCTTTGGTAAACTTTAATCCCAGGGATAAAGCACAGGTTTTAATCCATCGGCCTCTGTGGTAAAAAACTCTTGAGGGTCTGTAGCCAAAGAGTACTTTCGAGAAGAAGTGAAGCCTTTTAAGGAGAGTTTCCCTTCCTTTAACCAGGAAATGATAGTTTCCATTGTTTTAGTGGAACAGCCACTGGTTCCTATAGTTTTGGCAGCATGATAATGGTGTTGGTCCATATCCACCTTGTCCGCCTTCTCATGAGCTCCGCCAAAGCAGGCACCAACTGTATACCCCTCAGGGTTACATATTTTTAGCATTAGCCTTTGGGCATCTGCATCCGAACAGGCTACTATTATGTCATCAAAGAGGTGTCCCTTGGTGAGATCCTCAAGACTTTTTACCAGATCATCCTCTATTCTCTCTTTTTCCAAAATTGATTTCTCGTTATAAGGAGGATGAATAACAGGAACTATAGCCTCTCCCAATACTTTTTTAACTAAATGAGCCTTTTCTTGGGATCGTACCAGGATAAATACTTTTTTTGCTCCCTCGATCCTGCAGAAGCGGGCATAGATCATACTTACGCTTCCAGATCCAATAACGAGGCTAAAACCACCCTTTTTAGTGCCTCCTCTAAAAAAGTGACGTCCTTCCCCATCCAATCTTACCGGGTGAGGAGTAGAAAAAATTGATTCCAAGGCGCAGGCGGCTGGCTCAACTAAGGCCGCCTCCTCATTGGATATATTATCCGGGATCTTCAATACTGAACCAGAAAGAGTTAACGCTTGAGGTATCCTCATATACTGAGAATAGCCACCATTTATATAAAAACTTAAAATGGTGATGGGCCTTTGAAGAAGCATTAAACCATGGTAGTATCGGGCAATTCTAGATTGAAAAGTGACTCTTTCACCAATTTGAAAATTCAAATATTCCTGGGATAACCTTTCTCCTTCTTTATACCCAATACCATCTTTCAACTTACTAACATCTTTTCCTACCTCAACTATTTCTCCCGCAAGCTCATGTCCTAACACTATAGGAGCATGAGAGTCCACTTTGGGATGACCTTTATAAAATATAGTTCTATCAGTGCCACATCTGGCAGAGGCCAATATTTTTACCATTATATCCGTGGAGGAGCAACCCATTCTCAGCTCCTCTAATCTAACATCCCCCGGGCTGTGATAAACAAAAGCTTTAGAGGTGTAGCTACTCATTTACTCTACCCCTTACAACCGGATTTCTTCTCTATAAGCTGTCAAGCCCCTGGTCTTGATCTTTGGAAATCAATCTTCTCCAAGTCACCTTTCTAATAATAGGCAAACAGTTCAATTTTGTCCAATTCGATAATTTCTGAACAACGAATGGACCGTCAGTGTTCATGATATCAACCTGCTTATTTAGTTTAGTCCTTTCCTCTTTTAGTCTGGACTTTCTCAATACTAAAAAACGCTTTCTTTTCATCAGACAAGTTGACAAAACGCTAAAGCCAACTAGAATGCAACTCAGATAATGTGAAAGGTATAATAGCAGAGTTTCACTGTCCTAGCTATGGGAGAGAGAAAAGGATAATGTAAGCAAGGATGTGATGTCCTGGCCTTTACCGAAGATAGTCCAACCGTGGTCAAGGTCGGACAAGAATACACAGAAAAAGGAGAGCCAGTCTATACCTTCGCTGACTACAGTCCCATGCAGAAATTTGGGCTAGATTCTTGTGTGAGCGGACAGCTCGTGCACTGGGAAGTTCTATATGAGGATATCCTGGCTAAGGTTTACGTTGGTGTCTACACCTCCGATAACTTAGGGGACGTGGACTATTGGTGGATGCTGCGAGAGAAAGCAGTAGAGTTGGGAGGTGAATTTGGAGTTCCCATTAATCCTAAGTTTGAATCTATCTTCAAGCAACAAAAAATAATAGACCCCTTGTTGGGCGAGATGAGTATCTATGGTCTGGTCATGAAGAGAGTTGAGCAAATGAGCGAGGTAACAGTGCTCTTCGACCCCTTTAGCGGTCCCATCAAAGACCAAGAGGGCAGAGTAAGGATTGAGGCTGGGCGCAGAGCAAGCCATGATGAACTCTGGACGATGGCTTGGTTCGTAGAAAACGTAGTGGGTAAACTCCACCGCCACTGAGGCAGCGAAGGCGGGTGAAACCATAAGGAGAGGCTATGATGAAAAAAATTATTGTATGTCTGGTTACCATGGTGGCATTGCCTCTAGGGGTAGCTCAAACGAGTTGCCCTGCGGAAAGAAGTAAAGCTACTTTTTCACTTGATGGCTTGGAGGAGGTTTACCTTTCCCAGGATGCCAAGAAATTACTTAAACAAAATGGTTTTGTCATTACTCCTGGGTATGAGAATGAAATATTTGACCTTTATGCTAACTGCAAGGAAAACAGCCAACCTATATTTGTTACCACGGATGCCGTCTTACACACATCTCATATATTCTTTGATTACCTTTTGAGAATCCTGGAGATAGAAAAACTTTACCCTTTAACCGATGAGCTTACTGATAGAATACTTACTTTGTCTATTGAGCAATATAATGAAGCCAGGAATAGCGAGGTGAAAGAAGCAGCTAGATTAAATATTGGATTCTTTGCCGTGGCCAAAAAACAATTTAATCCGGCCTACAAGGTCGGCTATGGACTAAATGATCTAGTAAATAAAGAAATTAAAAACATTGAAAGCCATAAAGGGTTGAGATTCAGAGAACTTTTAACCTATGTAAAAAATCCCAGTCTGGGTCAAAATCCCTACGCCTATGAAGACTATAGCCAGTATGTACCTCGAGGTCACTATACCAGGAATGAGAAATTTAAGAAGTATTTTAAAACCATGATGTGGTATGGTCGCATTGATTTTAAGTTAAAGCCAGGTACAAAAGAGCCTGCCATTACGCATGGCAAGAAGATGACCCTTCAAGCTATTTTGATGACAGATGCCTTTTTAAAAGATAAGGAGGCTTTTAAACTCTGGAAAAAAATTTATGAGCCAACTGTATACTTTGTGGGCAAGACAGACGATTTATATGCTGATGATTACCTGAAACTGGTTAAAGAAATATTTCCTTCCCCAGGCACGGTTGATAAGTACGCCGATGAGAGTAAATTATCCCAATTCATTGAACAGGCAACTAAATTAAGACCCCCAAAAATTCTCTCAGGTGCAGCGTTTGTGGAAGAAGGAGAATTTGCTGTTTCAACTAAAGGTTTCAGATTTATGGGACAGAGATTTATCCCTGATTCTTATATGTTTCAAGAACTTGTTTATGGAATAAAAGACCGAAAAGAGATCCTAAAATATAAAGGGGAAGAAAAGCCCTTTACCATGGAAGTTATTCCCAATGTAGGTCCTGCTAGGGCGTTTCCCCGTGGTTTAGATATATTGGCTGTCCTCGGATCCAAAAGAGCCCTGGAAATCTTAGAGAAGGAGGGTGACACAGAATACACAAACTACTATGACCAACTAAATAAACTAAAGGAAGAGTTTTCCTCCCAAACTACAGAAGAATGGAAACAGAATCTCTATTGGAGATGGTTATATTCTTTGCTGCCGCTCTTAGAGGAAAGGAAAGAAGAGGATCTACCAAAGTTTATGCAAAGCGCAGCCTGGATAGACAAAGAACTTCAGGCAACGCTCGGTTCCTGGGCAGAATTAAGGCATGATACTATTTTGTATACTAAGCAAAGTTACACCATGATGCTAACCGCAATGCCTCAAGAACCAAAGCGTACTTATGGCTATGTTGAGCCCTATCCTGAAGTTTATGCACGAATAGAAGAGATGATGAGAGATTTAAGGAATAACCTGGCTGCTCTGGGTATCGTAGTTGAAGGATTACCGGAAAAAATAGAGGAATTTGAAGACCTTCTGGCAAAACTAAAGATTATTTCGGAAAAAGAACTTAGCCATAAGGAACTAAGTAAGGCAGAGTATAGTTTTATTAGGAATATTGGGGACAGGCTCGCTTCATTAAAAAGATTTCCGGACAAGATAATGAAAAAGATAACATCGGGCACCGATGAAAAGATCGATCTTATAGCTGATGTTCACACTGACCCCAATACCAACCAGGTCCTTGAGGAGGGCGTTGGTTCCCCCTTTAATATCTATGTTATAATAGACAATGGCAAAGGATACAGGCTATGCCGCGGTGGTGTCTTTTCATACTATGAGTTTAAACACCCTATGAAGGACCGCTTAACCGATGAGAAGTGGCAGGAAATGGGGAAAAATAAGACCAGACCACCTCAGCCTGATTGGGTACGTACTTTTACGGTAAAATAATCAGCCAGCACGGTGGATCATACCCCATATCTCATCTCGTTCCCATTGGTTACTTTATTGGTAGATACTCAGTGAACTCTGTCATTGCAAAGCGAAGCGATCAAGGAAGGAGGAAAATATGAAGTCTCTACCTCTCTTAGTGATGGTTCTGGTAGTCCTAATTGAGTTTGCTTTTCCGCTGCAAAGCCAAGCAAAAGAAATAGGTATCGGAAGCGTGAACGACATTCAGGATTACCAGATCATAGTTACCGTGTCTGATCTAGAAGGTTTTAGTGTCCCTCCGGATGTGGCGAATTGGAAGTGGTTTCAGCTTCAGCAAACAGGTGCTGTCATCGTCTCCATCGAAAGCAGGGAGATGGCTTTCAACCTCTACCTCAGCCCTGAAGGGTGGCACCAATTTAAGAAACTGGTTAACCAGGCGGATAAAAAAATCAGTCTTCTTAGTCAACTCAAACGGGTTCCTTCTCGGCCGTGGTCGGTTGAACAGGTTTTAGAACACCAGGAGCTTCTTGATGGTGAAACAGTTTTAGTTGCGGGCATAATAAGGAACATAAGACGACACCGCCTCATATTTGGGATACGCTACACTTCATTTGATCTTTATAGCAAGAGGGGAAGTTCCCTTAAAGTGCAATTTAGCCGGAAGGTCTATTACCAGGAAGGAACAAAAATAGTGGTGCAAGGAAAACTCAACAGGTCCAGAGGGTTGATAGAAGCCTCAGACGTCAAATCCGAATAAAGCACTACCGAGTCCAGACGGATACTCATTGAACTTTCATTCACTTCGGTCTTTTAGCAATCAAGTAGTGCCATTCTGCTAGTTATGTTACTTCCCCTCATCTGCCCTAAACAAAGTCCAGGGCTGAGTTGGCCTATCCTTGAGGTAACCCTCCAGATGACTGTACTGGGTATGTTCAGCCAAGAACTTCTTTGCATCAAACGCCATGCCACTGGAGCTGCCCCACCTGGCCCAGAAACTGAAATCCTTAGCCATGTTGCTGTCCATCACCTTGCCATCCACGGCCCCCGCCGGCTGGTAGGGTAGTCTCGCACCCCAGTACTCGAAGCGGTCCAGCTCGTAGTGGCCCTCCACGGTACGGGAACAGGGATTATTCTCCTTTTGCAGATAGACGTCATAGTGGTCAGCCAGGACTTCTTGCGCTACTTCGACGTCTATCTCCCCATAGTGCTCCTCCATCAGTTGGGTCAGACGCACCCGGCGTGCTCCCGTAGGCATCCTGATGTCAGTATAACCGGTATTGCTGCACTCCAGGTTGCGGATCCTCGGATCCACAGGGGCGTTGCAGCCAATGAAGTAGCCATCTTTTTTCCGTTCAACGTTGTAGTACTTAAGGCCCAGTTCAAAGCGCATGATCTCACCCGTATTGGCATCGGCCAGCAGCCAACTGTTGGCATAGCCGCCGTTGTTCTTCTTCTCCATCATCTTCACAAACTCATCCAGGTCATCCGCATACTGCATCGCCTTGCGTACCCGGAAGAACTCCGGCACCTCGTTGGGGTCGTAGTCCCCGAAACCGCCGATGGTGGTCTCGGTACCCATGATGCCCGCACCAGTCACAAAAAAGTCGGCCATGCTATCAATGTAACCCGGCAGGCTCTGCATGAAGATACGGTAACCCTCGGCCGGCTGGATGTCTAGAATTACGTTGAAGAACTGGCCCTGCTCAAATGCGTCCCAACTGTTATGGGCCATGACGATCCTCCCCTCCTTGGTAGCAGATCCCGTGGCAATAAAAGCGCTGCAATGATCCTTGTCAGTTTGATCGCCTTTGGCGAATTTCCCTGCCTTCTCGTTGGGCCACCAGTAGCCGGTCAATTCAAAGTAGCTGTTCCAGGCTAAAACCTCCTGCCAGGTGATGTCCACCCCGGCGCTCTGGGCCCCTTCGGCAATGCCCTTCATCTCCTCTAAGAACTCCTCGTCTATTTTGGGCAAAAACAGCTTCTCACCCGCGTCTACGAAGAAGTCCCACCTCTTACCGGTATTCCAGTAGGTAAGATATTTGAGACTCTCTAGAATCCCGTCAAGCTCTGAAGCCACCAGGTATCCGTGCTGGAAACCCCTCTCGTAAGGCTTGCCCTCGATGTGGACATAGATCCAGCCGTTTTTATCAAAACGGTAACCCTTGCCATACTCAGTGACCTTGGTAGTCCCTTTCTCTGTGGCAGCTTCAATCTCTGCTGAAGATACCCCTATAGCCAAACCCAGAGTAAAAACACCAATTACTACAACCTTCAAGAGGCTTTTCCTATCCATTTTCAGACCCTCCTTTTTATGTTATTATCAAATTTATATGACACTTGTGAGTATTGTTTAACGATACCAGTTTAGTTTTCCCAAAGGACTGCCTATGAATTTATCACACCAAGAGATTTCGTCAAGCATCCGCATTTAGTCTAGATATTTGGAAAGGAAGACCGTCGGCTATAGAAGCGCAGAATCCCAAAAAGCATTTTCAATATGGGGTGGACAACTCCGGATAATAGTGGCGAGAAGCTACCAGTTGACGTCCAACCAATTTATATCGGATAGGTACGATAAATTACCAGCAAGTGGCTTGTAAGTATTGGAAAAGTCCAGCTGTTGGCAAATTGACACTATCTCTTTTCTAGGATAGTATAATTCCCATTAAGAGGCATAAGATATATGAACGTGTTTTAGGTCTGGCAGAGATGATGAATTTTCCGAGGGTAATTTCCGAGGACAGAGAAGTTCTAGACCAAACAAGGATAACTTAAGGAGGGCAAAGCAGATGCAGATAACCCAAAAAAAGGAAGGAGAAGTTCACATTTTTTCCTTAAATGGGCGTTTCGACGCTCATTCTGCGGGTGATGTAGAGAACGAATTGAACCTGGTCATATCTAAGGGAGAGCATAATTTACTCGTTGATCTAGATGGGGTGGAATATATAAGCAGTGCCGGGTTAAGGGTCCTTTTGGCAGCAACTAAAAAACTAAAAAAGGGAAAGGGTGAGATAAGACTCTGCTGTCTTAAGCCTTATGTAAAGGAAGTTTTTGATATTGCTGGATTTACTCAGATATTCAAAATTTACCATACTGTTGAGGAGGCAACGCAGAGCTTCTGAACCTTTGGATAGTCTAGCAAGGAACAACATGGAAAAACCAGCTTCTTCCATTACCCTGGAGGCTTCTTTGGAAAACCTGAAGGCAGTAAATAGTTTCATCTGTCAATGGGCTAAAAGAGCAAATTTATCTCCTGGCGACGAAAATAACCTCCTTCTAGCTGTGGAGGAGGTTTATGTTAATATAGTCAAATATGCCTACCCAGAGTCCTGGGGCAAGGTAACTATTTGTTGCCGCATGGACGAGAATAGCCTAATCTCAAAAATAAAGGATGCGGGGATTCCTTTTAACCCTTTGGAAGTTCCAGAACCTCGCCTTGTTTCCCGCCTGGAAAAAAGAAAGGAGGGAGGCCTGGGACTCTTTCTTATGCAAAAACTTGTGGATAATGTGGGGTATGAGAGAGAAGGAAACTATAATGTATTGACTCTGGTGAAGAGTAGAAAAAAGAAGATAAAGCGTCGGGAAAGCAAAGACAACTAAGGAATATAGAATGCAGAATTCTATTGTAGAAGTAGAACTTTTGCTTTTACTGGTGGAAAAAATATGTGTAGTAATTGTTGCTGCCTATCTTATCACCCGAACAAAACATTTCCACAATTTAATTGATAAACAGCTCACCTTCGGGGATCGTCTAATATTAATTTTAGCTTTCGGTGGATTTTCCATATATGGCACCTATAGTGGAATAAAGATATTCGGGGCTATCGCTAATACCCGAGATCTTGGTCCAATGATTGCCGGTCTGGTAGGAGGACCTTTTATTGGACTGGGAGCTGGCTTAATTGGTGGCATACACCGCTATTTTCTAGGCGACGGGTTCACTGCTATCCCTTGTGCTCTGGCGA